>Ga0207021_1027_pt1 | contig 40947 bp, 45 predicted proteins | sample Alteio_BWMinCont_49_FD_153496 | JGI IMG/M metagenome (GOLD analysis project Ga0207021, IMG submission 153496) | Enriched cells from forest soil in Barre Woods Harvard Forest LTER site, Petersham, Massachusetts, United States -... | ecosystem: Environmental > Terrestrial > Soil > Temperate forest >... | reverse complement strand
CGCAGCCTCAGCCTCTTCTAGCCGGGATCTGCGATGGCCGCCGATCTGAAAACGGGTGCGTACACCCGTCTCCTGCACCCGGTCACGCACCTGATAGACATAGAAGCGGCTGACTTCATAGCGCCTCGCAATCGCCGATGGCCCTTCCCCGCGAGCCAAGGCACGAAGCACACGCTCGCGCAAATCCTGTGAATACGACTGCATCCACGCCTCCCCCTCAAATCCACAAGAGGATTATCGCATGAATGTATTTACTTAAATTAGAATCGCTCTGAGTGGTCTGGAATCAGCGGATGTCCTTGAAACAATGAGTGTTACACCGCCATCGATTTAGGATGGTTTTGGGACAGTTTGGGCTATTTTCGACCGTACGATGGTCGTGTATTGGTCGTGTGACCCCGAAGCTTTGATTCTGACCTCTTCCATGCCGTTTTTTCACGATATGCACAATGACTGTGTTTGATGACTGCGCGTCGATGCCATTTCAATCGGTAACCCGGGACACCACGGCAATGTCATTGCGCTATATCTGCAATGCCCGAAAGGTTTAATAGGAAGTAAATAGGGCGTGAAAAAGCAGGAACGCTATTTTCGTCTTTCAAAACGCAACCGCGAGCGGGGCTCAATATACCTTTTGGCGAATCCAGTAGCTCCCGGTGTCCCAGTCGATGCGGTTTCCATTCTGGCTGACGGTGCCGCCGACCTGGGTGCCTAACCAGTTGCTCGAGATGCGGCGCTTGCCGTCGAGGATGCCGGTGGCCCGCGTGCCCCGTTCATTGCGCAGCATCAGCTCGTCGCCCTGCTGTATGATCGAGCACTCGAGCGCGAAGTTTCCTTGCAAAAACCAGATGCCGCCCAGGCTGAGGCGGCTGGATCCTTCCCCTCCGCCACCGCTGCTTCCGCTGCCACCATCTCCACCACGTCCACCTCCGCTACCTCCCCCTCCACCTTTGGAGCAGCGCGCCCAGAAGGTTCCGTTGCTCCAGTCGATGCGGCCGCCGTTATGGCTGAGGGTTCCGGTGACGAATTGCCAGCCAGGCGCGCTGATCTGGTTGGGGCTTGTAAGGTTGCCCATGGAGGTCTTGCCGTTCTCGTTGGTGAGGTTGAAGTAGGCTTCGTTGCTGCTGATGGAGGCGTGCTTGGAGGGATCTCCCTGGGCGCACCACGCCCCGAGGAAGCCTGAGCCCTTCCCGTTGCTGGCCTGCGCGGAGGGATTTGGACCGGCCAAGGCAAGCATGACGAGCACAGCCACGCTATTGAATACTGCGTGGATCAGGCCCCGGGAACCGCGCCCCCGGGAACCACCCCTTAGATTTGCCATTGGGTTCCTCCCATCTGAAGATGTGTCAGATTATCTATACAGCCGGCGCTTTCGGACAGGACGGAAATTGCTACAGTCGTTTTGCACGTCTTTCGGGCCAAATATGTCTGTCGCGAGGGGATCGCGGTGCCCACGTAGCAGGGCCGGCCCGCGCGTTCAATGTACCTTTTGGCGAATCCAGTAAGTGTAGTTGCTCCAGTCGATGCGGTTTCCATCCTGACTGATGGTGCCGCCAACCCGGGTATGGGACCACTTCGTAGAAATGTGGCGATCTCCATCGAAGGATCCTGTGCCGCTCGACCCATGCTCATTATGCAAGTTCAGCCCGCCGTGGCGCTCGAGGATCGAGCACTGAAGCGAATGGTCTCCCTGCGAATACCAGATACCGCTTAGGTTGGGGCGGTCGTGGTCGCCTTCGCCGCCCCCACCGTTGCGCCCGCTAGCGACACCACCATCACTTCCGCTAGCAGCACCTCCGCCACCTCCGCTAGCGCCAGCTCTGCCGCCTCCGGCAGCGGCACCACTGCCACCGCCTCCGCCGTTGCTGTCTCCGGCACTGTGGCCTCCGCCATTGCCACCAGCTCCGCCATCGCCACTTCTGCCACCATTGGAGCAGCGCGTCCAGAAGGTTCCGTTGCTCCAGTCGATGCGGCGGCCGTTGTGGCTGAGGGTTCCGGTGATGAATTGCCAGTCAGGAGCGCTGATCTGATTGGCGTTTATGAGGTTGCCCATGGAGGTCTTGCCGTTCTCGTTGGCGAGATTGAAGTAGGCTTCGTTGCTGCTGACGGAGGCGTGCTTGGAGGGATCACCCTGGGCGCACCATGCGCCGAGGAAGCCTGAGACCTGCCCGTTGTCGGGCTGCGCGGAGACATTGTGAGACTGCGCGAAGACATTTGGACCGGCGATGGCAAGCATGACGAGCACAGCCATGCAACTGAATATTGCGTGGATCAGGCCCCGGGAAGAACGCCGCCGGGAAACAGCCATTCGATTGGCCACCGGGCTCCTCCTACCTTTAGACTAGGATGCCCCGCACCGATGATGTGCCAGCCATAATGTGCAGCCAGTATCTATTCGGGCGGCACTTTCAGACTGCATGTAAATAGCTGCGGCTTGGTCCAGAGGACAAGTCGTCAGCAGTGCAACTCCTCAGCGTTTGCGACCGCCATTCGGATGAGGGAGAAAATCGGCAACACACTTGCGAGAAACTTCTGTTCCCTCGAAAAGGCTCATTCCTCTCCGTCGTCTTATAATCCACTTCGTCCTTGTCCGTGAGCCACGCCGGCCTCAGGATGGTGTAGCTCAGTGCGGATGCTTCGATGACATCGGCGGGTCTGCAAAACGGCGGAAGATACGTGTCGATCTCGTGACGGCTTTATCCGCCAAATCTGCCTGGAACTTCCTCGTAGATCCCAAGCGAAGCTACAAAGATGAGCCCTTTTACCCCAGCCGCATTCATCGCTTTCACGATTCTTATTGCTTGAGTGTAGATTTCGCCCCAGTCAGATTTGCGTATACAAGATTCTGGCAGGCCATCGCATGGTTCAGTTGCTCCATTTTGAGCACATCGCCCTGGACAACCTGCGAATTTTGGGCGCGCTTCCTTTCAGCTTCCTGGCGTGTCGGAGAAAGAGCATCAGCTTTTCGTCGTGGTTCGCCAGCACCTCAATCACCCATCGCGCGATCTGCCCGCCCGCGCCGAGCACCAGTACCTTTCTCATAGCTTCACTCACGCCGCCCCTGGACGTTTTGTTTCGAAATGGATGCCGAGGGCCCGTCATTTACACGGCAAAGAAGAATCTGGCGCTCTTGCGCTGAGCTGGCAGGAACAACGCTTCGCTTCGCCACGGACGGAACGCTGAGGGTTCAATGGAAAAAGTAACCCGTTACGTTTGCCGAAATATTCTGCTTGTGGCCACATGCGCGCACGTTGTCGGCTTCTCGTCAAGCGTGGCGGCGCAATCGGCAGCGGAACGTACACGTGATTTCAAGGGCAGTTGATCTTACGGGCAGGTTCGTTGCACAATCTCTCTAGGATGGGAAAGAAACAGCAAAGCCAGAAGGTAGAACTCCCCACGCCGGGAGAGCTTCGCTTGTTGCAAGTTCTGTGGCGAATTCGCGAAGGGTCCATTGAGGACATTGTCCTGGCGTCTGGCGAGAATGCACCTCCAAATTACAAAACTGTTCAAGCCTGGCTGCGGATTATGGAGCGCAAGGGACAAGTGGATCACAGACAAGAGGGCCGAGCATTTGTCTTCCACCCACTGATCAGCCGCGGTGATCTCCACAGGCTCTCCATTCGTCATTTGCTAGCTAGGTACTTTACGGACTCCCGATCGGAACTGATCGTGGCGCTCTTGAGCGATGAGCGCATCAGTCGGGAAGAATTGCGCAAGCTTGAGGGACTAGTCCGCAATCGACGCAAGGAGCTGTCGTAGGCTGACATTGGATTCACGCCCGAGCCCCGGAGCCATATGAGCAGTGAGACTGCATCGGCGCTTTCGAGTCTGTGGTTCACGTATGTGCTTCAGTCTGCGGCGGGATACATGCTCTTGTGGCTCCTGTGCCGGTTCGTCCGGGATCCTAAATTCCGATTTCGGCTCTGGGGAGTCTTTCTCGCAGGGATGGTGACAGCATGGTTAGGTTTGCTCCTGCTGTTCCGTTTGTCAGCCTCAGTTGCCTCCGTTAGCGCGGCCATTCCAGGCGCTTCAGAGACACATTGGTCGTGGACGCTCAATTTTGATTTGACGCCCCACCTGTCGACGATTCTGTCCGGCTTGTGTTGGACATATGTGGCCGTCCTCGCTCTGTTCTTGCTGAGTTTTGGCGCCCGACTCTGGCAATTGAGGACCCTCTTGTGGACTTCCCAGCCTGCCTCCGATTCACTTTCGTCACTTTTTGAATCAGTCCGTACGGGTATTCAAGCACCTCGGTGTGAATTACGCCTGGTCCCGCGCCTCCGCTCGCCTGCCGCTGCCGGATGGAGACACCCCAAAATCCTGCTGCCCGAGGAGTTCCTTTCTCGACTTGAGACTCCACAACTCATGGGCATTCTTGGGCACGAATTGATGCATGTTCGGCGGCGGGATTATCTCTGGGACAGATTGGCAACTCTTGGCTGTTATCTTGTTTTCTTCCACCCTGCAGCGTGGCTTGTTCGACGTCACCTGCGTTGGGATCGCGAATTGGTCTGCGACGAAGGCTCAGTAGATCGCTCGGATGTATGTCGCCTCGACTATGCGGCCTGCCTGACGATCTTGGCAAGCTGGCGGCTTTCCGGAGAAGAGTTCGCCGGCCCGATAGATTTTCTTTCCTCGCCATCTTTACTTTCCACAAGGGTTCACGCGATGGTATCGCCACCCAGTCTGCAGTATTCCGCGAACAAAAAGGCCGCGTTCGCATGCCTTGCCGCGGCCTCACTCATCCTTGCGATAAGGCTGGTACCGGAAGCGACCTTTACTCCCACCTCGTCCACGATTGAAGTGCCGCCACGTGAAGTGTCGCCACGCGCTTCAGGTTTGATCCCGGAATCTCCACACCAGCCTCAACCGGTCTCGTATGCTAAGCCAAAGCGTGTGTTACAACGACACAAATTGCCGGTTTCAGAAGCCAAGGTGCAGCACGTACAGTCCCGGTCCGCCTCTTCCGCGCCGAAACCCCCGGGTGGCCTCTTGGCGGTCTCGGGCCCATCTCAACTGCAAATCCAGCCGAACCCTAAACGACGTCCCCCTCTATGGCGTTTCATCCCAAACTTCGGCGGTTGGGCAATGCGCTCGGTTAAGGTGGGCTTCTCAAAGGTCGGATCTCATCTTGCCGGCGATAGGCGTCAAAAGGAGCCATCCGGACAGTTCTCGTCCGCCACGACGAAGTTGGGCTCTGGCTACACATATCCTGAACCATCGATAGCCGCCGCCCGTTAGGCGAGGACCCCGTCTTGACAAATTGGTCTTAAATGCATTAAGACCTTGACAACGAAGTCTTAAATACGTTAAGACTAAAAAGTTATTTTTTAGTATTTGTGCACAGCCGAGGGAAGTATCGTCTTGGCGCTTAGTTGATCACATTGCAAGTGAATGTGTTATTTCGTCGAACCAAGGTCCAGCCTGCCTATTCGCAAAGCACACCTCGTCGGTTGAGGATGGCGAAGCCTTGTCAAGGAGGGCAAGATGACGGCCAAAGATAACGAACAACCCATGTGTAAGACAGCCGCCGATAGCTCAGAGATCCGCCAATCAGTCCCGGATCATCCGCGATGGTATGCAGTTTACACCTGGGCGCGTCACGAGAAGAAGGTCGCGCAGCATTTCGAAGAGCGTGGCATCACTTACTTCCTACCTTTGTATACATCGATCCACAATTGGAATAAGAAGAGCGCCAAGGTTTCTGAGCCGCTCTTTCCAGGATATGTATTTGTTCAAACGTTGCAGCATCGTCGCGACCCGCTGGGGGTGCCGGGAGTGGTGCAGCTCGTTGGTATGGGCAAATCGCCTACGGAGATACCCGCAGAAGAGATAGAGTCATTGCGAACGGTGATACGGAGGGGATACAAAATTGCGCCCCATCCATATCTCACGCCGGGCGATCGGGTGCGCATCGCCTCAGGACCGATGGCCGGCACCGTCGGAACTATCAAAAGAACCTCGGCGGGATGCCGAATTGTCATCTCGGTTGACATCCTCATGCGCTCGGTGGCCGTCGAAGTCGACGCTGCTAGTCTCATAGCGGCATAGCTGGTTCATGCTCAGGGAACATCGTTGCAAGTGGCGGAAAGTTCCGAGAGAGAGTCACTCACTACTGTCCAATCGGGTTATTGAGTTCCAGCCGCAAGCCTAAGCAATCCAGCCACTTTGCTTCCGATAGATTTGGAACATCACGTGCTGCATGCTACTTACCCTGTGTCCCCGAGTATTCAGGAGGCGTCATGGAGAATTATTATCTAGGCGAAACTCGTCCAACCATTTCCAAACCAATCGTTGCAGTTGCGGGTGTGCTCGCCCTGGGTTTGGGCGGCTACGCTCTTCAAGAACATCGCGTTGCGCAGAGTTTGGCCGCGGAGAATGCGCAGGTGCATGCTTCCCTCAACACTGCTCGCAGTCAAATCGATAGCCTCTCGGCTACGGTAAAACCACTGGCTGCTCGGCCTGACTTGCAGCCTGTGCCAGCCCGGGCTCCAGCTCCCGCTACGACCGTAGTCCATCGAACCGAGAGCCCTCGACACCGCAATGCTGTCGACCCGCGTTTTGAGAAACTGGAATCGCAACTCGACGCACAAGGCAAAGCCATTGACGCACAAGGCAAAGACATTGAAGACACTCGCAATGATCTTACGAGTACTCGTACGGAACTGACCGACTCGATCGCCCGGACGCACGATGAGCTTGTGGTCCTGGAGAAGAAAGGCGAGCGCAATTACTACGAGTTCGACATCAATAAGTCGAAGCAGTTTCAAAACAACGGGCCGCTCGGTATCCGCCTGAAGAAGGCCAACGACAAGCATCAGTATGCCGATCTGGAGCTGATGGTAGACGACCGCAATCTCTCACAGAAGCACGTGAATCTCTATCAGCCAGTAATGTTTTATACCCCCGACAGCCCGCAGCCGGTGCAGTTGGTGATCAACAGCGTCAGCAAGAATCACATTCACGGATATGTAAGTGCGTCGAAGTATAATCGGTCTGAATTGGCGACGATGACGAATGCTGATACCCAGGCCGGCGCAACAGGCGCAACCCAGGCTCCAACGAACGCCACGGCACCACCGCCTCCGAGGCAAAAGCTGCCAATGCCGAACTAGCTTCGCGTGTAACGCCCTAGCCGGTGGAGCCCCGTGAGTCAACCTTAGGTGCCATCCAGATGATGGTGCACGCGTTACGGTGCAGCCGGCCAACGTCGCTCGCCAGGACAGAACGCGTACGAGCTCTTGCGGGAATCGAGGGCGCTCTCAGCCGATCTGGGGCGCGCGCCAGGATTAGAGATTATTCAGCGGGCGGTCTCAGTCGGGGTTGCCGTCTCTGGCGCCGAGCCGATAGCACACACACGGGCTCCGCAAAAACCACACTCCGGAGTCGTGCAGGCGTAATACCCTGCTGATCGTCCGAACAACGACCACAAAACAACGATGGTCTTCCAATGTCTCTCATTGCATCAACCTATTTATTGTCGCGCCACCTCATCGGCCAACCCAAGCGATCTTAGCCAGTAAGTGGCTGCTTGTGGCGTTCGTGACAGTCCACACAGATAGCTTGAACACGCGAGGCCGTGGACTTATGACACATAAGTGCGAAAATTGTGACCTTGCGCTTCGCGCATCCGTCACGACCCGGGTTGGGGTTGGTCATGCATTGGTGGACGACTGCTCTTCCCGCGGAGTCTGTGCCTCAATCATCAGCCATGCCAGGAAGGAAGGCCGGCCGGCCTATGTGGTTACAGCGAATGCGCAGCACATCGTCCTGCTAAACAGGGATCGCGAACTGCGCGAGATCTATGAAAACGCCGATCTGGTCCTGGCCGATGGCATATCGCTTCTCATTGCGGCACGTCTCAGCGGACGCGTCATTCGGGAACGAATTACGGGCGTGGATATCTTCCGACAACTGTGTGGCCTCGCTGCGGAAAGCGGCCTGCGTGTATTTCTTCTCGGCGGCCGCCTCGGGTCAGCCGAACGTGCTGCGGCAGCTCTGAAGAACAGCTTTGCTAACTTCCGTTGTGCCACCTATTGCCCGCCGCTGGGTTTCGAGCAGACCGAAGCCGGTCTCAACGCCGTAGCTGATGCGATCAGCTCCTATCGGCCCCAGCTTCTGTTTGTCGCGCTCGGCGCGCCCAAGCAGGAATATTGGATCTACCATTATGGGCTGCAGCTTTCGGTTCCCGTGTCCATAGGAGTGGGAGGTTCGTTTGAAATGGTGGGCGGAGTAGTTCCCCGCGCTCCGCTCTGGGTACAAAGCATAGGCTGCGAATGGCTGTACCGTCTTTATCTGGAACCCCGCCGCATGTGGCATCGATATACCATTGGCAACTTGGAATTCGCGGAGATAGTGGCCGCACAGTGGATTCGGCGGGTCTTATTGAACGCGTGTGTACGCATGGCATGGCAAAACCGTTTCGCGGCTGAACTGCAGGAAATTGCAATGCTGCAATCCGAACGAGTTGCAGACTTGTTATCGGTTATTAGCCCCCCGGGGGCAGTCAGGACACAGGATTCTGTGCTGTTTATTTACAGAGGTAGTGAAGGAACGAGCCCAAACCTACGAGGCGCTGCACGTTGAGGTCAAGCTATGAGCGAATTATCACAAGTTGTTGTTACTTCTCCCCAGGGCGCGTTCTACAGCCGGCTGCCCATCCGGAACGAAATGACCATCCGGGATCTGCTCACGGTCATGTCCCGCCGGCGCGGCATTGTATGGTCCACGATGCTGGCGGTAGTGGCACTCGGTGTGGTGGTGTGCTTAACCAGCACCCGATTGTACAGGGCCACCGCTGTAGTGCAGGTGCAGAAGGAACCCGCTGACGCGCTGAGCCTCAACAACATGATCGTGCAGTCGGGTGGCGATCAGGATGCCATCGAATCGAATCTGACTTTGCAGACCGAGGCGAAGGTTCTCGAATCCGAGTCCCTCGCCCTCAAAGTGATCAAGGCGCTGAATCTCGAGAATACTCCCGATTTCCAGCCGCGATTTAGTCCAATCGGCTGGATCTTGGGTTATCTGACGCCTTCCGGACCTCAGGATTCAGGAGACAAGTCACTGGACGATGCCCGCCGGCACAATCGATCCGTAAGCATCTTCGCATCGCGCCTCAAGGTAAAACCGGTCACTGGCACGCGTCTGATCTCCGTCGAATATCTCAGCCCCAACCCCCAGACCGCGGCTGCTGTCGTAAACGAGCTCATCGGGGACCTGACCGATTTTAATTTCGAAACCAAGCATGGAGCGACACAACAAGCCACTAAATGGTTGGCGAAGCAGATGTCGGACCTGCGAAAGGAAAGTGAGGATCTCCAGGCCAAGGTAGTCGAGCTGCAGCACGGCTCCGGCATGTTTACGGCTGGGCAAACAGACAGCGAGGGCAAGGAGCAGGTGTACACGCCGGCGCTGGAGAAGCTTCAGATGGCGACCTCTCAGCTGGGGGACGCGCAGTCCGCGAGGATTATGAAGGGGGCCTTATATCAGGTTGTTAAAAACGGTGATCCTGAACTGATCTCCGGCCTTGCCGGAAACAGTACACTCACCGGATCGTCGCCGGGGATCGCAGGCTCTCTCACGCTTCTGCAAAACCTGCGCTCGCAGGAGGCGAAGACTCAGGCACAGCTGGACGAGCTGTCAGCCAAATTCGGCCCGGCTTATCCCAAACTCGCGGAGGTGGAGGCCAGCCTGAAAGGCACGCAAGAGGCAATCGCGGAAGAGAGTGCAAGGGTCGCGAAGCGAGTGAAAAACGATTACCTCGTTTCGCAGCAGGTGGAGAACAACGACCGCGCATTGTTCCAGCAGGAGAAGGAGCAGGCAGAGTCGCTCAACGATAAGGCGGTGGAATACGACATCGTCCGGCAGGAGGCCGCACAGAGCCGTAATCTCTACGAGAGCCTTTTCAGCCGGCTCAAGGAGGCTGACCTGGTCGCCGGCCTCCGTTCCAGCAACATCACGGTTGTGGATTCGGCCCGGATTCCCACGCGACCGGCGAGGCCAAATGTTCCGATTTATCTCGCAGCCAGTATAGCCGTTGGCCTTGTGCTCGCCATTTGTGCGGTTTTATTACGAGACGCAGCGGATTACAGTATCCAGGAAATCGCCGAGCTAAAATCCTTTGGCCAGAACCTTCCGGTCGGTCTTCTACCGTATTATCCCGGCCCGACAGCAGGACAGTGGTCCTGGCTTACGCCCGCGTATCGGATCGTTGCTGCGGCGGAGCCGCGAGCCGCATATACAGAAGCGCTCCGCACGCTTCGCACAGTTCTTTTGCACAGCAGTCAGGGGGAACGTTCGCCGCAGGTCGTGCTGATCACGAGCTCGATTCCCGGCGAAGGCAAGAGCATGCTGAGTATCAACCTGGCTGCCGTGTACGCACAAGATGGAAAGAAAGTCCTTCTAGTTGACGCCGACCTGCGCACGCCGGTCCTCGAAAAACGTTTGGGCCTGTCCTCGTCAGGCGGGCTCAGTGATTTGCTCGTGCATGCGAACGCCAACAGCGATCCCCATCGCCCCGTGCGTGTGTCTCTGGCGAGTGAGAAATTCTTCGACGTTGTTCCCTCCGGGCCTTTACCGGAGTATCCGGCGGAATTGCTCGGTTCGGAAGCGATGACCGAAGCCATTGAGCAATGGAGGAGAAACTACGACTATATCTTTATCGATGGAGCTCCCCTTCTTCCGGTGACCGATTCAGCGTTGCTGAGCTCCTATGCGGATTACACACTGGTTGTTGCCCGACATAAGCTGACGGACAGGCGATCTCTGGAGAAGACATACCATATCCTGCAACTCCAGGGCGTGCGGCACCTCGGCATCGTGCTGAACGCCGTTAAAGCTACAGGCGCCGCACAGTATAGATACTACGGATATGAACTAACGCCATACGAGGGGAACACATATGTGGGGTAACTTCCGGTTCGCACTTGCTGTTGTGACATTGTGCGCATTTGCGATGTCGCTTGCGGCGCGCGCGCAGAACGAGAGTCTTCTAATTGGCCCCGGCGATCTCCTCCAGATGGATGTGATCGATACGCCTGAGATGGAGCAGCAGGTTCGTGTCACGGACTCGGGAACAATTTCGCTTGCCTACATCGGGAGCGTAAACGTAGCGGGTGAGACTCCGTCGCAGGCTGCGGCGGAAATTCAGGCGATGTTAATACAGAAGAAGGTCATGGTTCATCCTCAGGTGACGATTCGGGTGCAGGAGTACGCGACCCAGGACGTGTCCGTCTTAGGTCAGGTCAAAAGTCCAGGAACCTATCCGATTACTACACCGCAAAGCATTCTCAGGGTGCTTTCGCTTGCGGGCGGCCTGACCGAAGTGGCGGACCGCCACATCACGATCAAGCGGCGCGGCGATGCCACAGAGGTAACCTACTACGTCGCGAACGACGCCAAAGAGGCATTGGCGGATATCCCCGTGGTGCATCCGGGTGATACGGTGCTCGTGCCACGTGCCCCAACGATTTACATCATGGGAGACGTAAGTCGGCCCGGCGGCTATGCGATAGCCACCAATAACTCGCACCTTACGGTGATGCAGGCCATTGCCACGGCGGGATCGGCGAATAAGACCTCCGTACAATCCCATGTCCGGCTGATCCGCTCCACTCCAGATGGCACGAAGGAGCTGCAGGTCAACCTGAACGACATCCAGAAGGGGAAAGAACCGGACATCGCTCTGCAGGCAGACGACGTAGTCTACGTGCCGTTTAGCTGGATGAAGAACGTGGCCATGTCAGCCTCCACTATCGCAGCGTCCACTGCAAGTGCCGCTATCTACGTCATTCACTGAGGCGCGTTCTTCGACAGCAACAATGACTCTGCGGAAGGAACTGGCTCGTATGCCGGGATTGTCTCAGCGAAGGCGTTTCATACTCGACGTTTCGTTTGCGGCTATTGTGTGTCTGGCGACTATTACTTCGTCAGGTGCACAGCAAAGCGACGCGGGGGCATCAGGTGGCAGGTTGTTTGTCCCCGGATCCGTAATGGCTGGATACTGTACGACCATGGTGAGCCCCAACTATCCGCCGGGCGCCCGTGGAGAGTCCGGTCCGGCCGTCGTGACCCTGAGCGCTACGATCCGAAAGTCGGGAACCGTGTCGCCGATCTCCATTGTGTCCGGACCGCATGAGCTGGAATCAGCGGCAATGGATGCTGTGCGGTTATGGCGATACAAGCCCTATCTCAAGGATGACCAGCCTGTAGATGTAACTACGGAGATCCAGGTCGAATTCCATCCAGGACGACTTGGCGGAGTTATCACACACCCTAGAAAGTGACTACTCCAGCGGTCGCTTCGTAAATGCCTCTTCCGCAAGAGCGCTCCATGAGCGACTTCGACGCTTCCCCCGGAGAGAAGGGAAGGTGATGCCATGATATTACGATTCAGTCTCATCATTCCAACGTCAGGACGAACGGAGGAGCTTGCGACACTACTGACGTCGATTCATGAACAGCAGAGAGACGATGTCGAAGTGATTCTGGTGGATCAAAATGAGGACAACCGCGTTTCCTTGCTTCTAGACACGCTGCCTGTTCGCCTGAACCTCCGCTACATTCGCAGCTGCGAGAAAGGCCCCTCTGCGGCGCGTAACCTGGGTATGGACGCAGCGTCCGGTACCATCCTTGCATTCCCGGATGATGACTGCTGGTATCCGGCTGGTCTTCTGAGCCGTGTCGATGCATGGTTTGGTTCGCACCCGGAGTATGCAATCCTGGCAGTCGGGGCTTTGGATGACGAAGGAGTGTCCAGCGGAAATCGCTGGATTCAGAGTTCGTGCGATATCAGCTCCTACAACGCTCTCCGCACAACGTTCTGCTCGAGCCTGTTCATCGCCGCCGCAGAGTGCAGTCGCCGTGTTCGATTTGATCCAAAGCTCTTGCGCGCCGAAGAGACGGATTTCGTTCTTCGCTTGCTTGCTGCAGGGCTCCGGGGGCGTTTCGATCGTACGTTGCACATCCACCATCCACGGCGTGACATGTTAAGCGGTACTGTGTCCAAATCGAGAGCTATGAGCTATGGTCAGGGCATGGGCTGCCTGGTACGGCGCCACTCAATGTTTCTTTTGTGGGCAGCTCTTCTGACTTACGATCTGGGCCGTGCAGTCCTGGTCTCGCTGCGAGGTCATCTTCACGATGCGGGTTTCTGTTTTGCTCATGCACGTGGACTGTTTACAGGATTCGTCTTTGACTCAGCGCATAAATAACGAGCCTTCCCTGAAACCTGTTTCAGGGATAAGCCGGCGAGCTCTTCTCCGAGGGGCAGCTACTGCGTGTCTTAGCGCGATCGGCGCGCCCATCCTCCAGTCCTTGACCTCGGCTTCTCCCGATACGTCCGCATTGAAACGGGCGGTGCAGCAAAGCGGAAAGATTCTCGGCACCTATACCGTGCAGCACGAGCTCGATTACGACACTTCCTCCTCGACAATCATCGCGAGCACGTTTTCGATGATCGCTGATGGAAATGATCTAAAGTTCTCGAACCGGTTGCGCCCTGCTCCAGATTCGTTCGACTTTCGCGCTGGTGATGCCGTTGTTGCCTGGGCCGAGCAGCATGGCATGCTCTTTCGCGGCCACTGTCTGGTCTGGTGGAATGCGCTGCCGCGATGGTATTCATCCTATGTAACACCCGCGAATGCGAAGCAGGTGATGACAGATCACATCACCGCGGTTGTAAGACACTACGCCGGACGCATTTACTCCTGGGATGTCGTGAACGAGCCGATTTACCACGACAATCGTCCGGACGGGCTTCGCCGTAAGCCCTGGCTGGACTTCATCGGGCCCGAATACATCGACCTTGCGTTTCACACCGCGCATGCTGCAGACCCGCATGCTCTCCTGGTGCTCAACGAGTGCTATATCGAACACGATACGCCGGGCGAGATTGGACGCCGCGCCGCCCTATTGGCGCTCGCCACTCGCCTGCAAAAAGCGAATGTGCCCATCACACACGTTGGCGTCCAGGGCCATCTGCGCGGCAATACGCCGCTTGACCGGCGAGGGATGTCGGATTTTGGAAAGCAGATCCACGACCTCGGACTGGAAATCATGATTACAGAGCTCGACTGCGATAGCGTGAATGTTCCCGGCGCGCTCGTCGAACAGACCGCTGCCAGCAAGTACGCCGAGTTCCTCGAGATTATTGGCCCCTACGTAAAAGTGATCACACTTGAGTCGCTGCATGAAGACCGGTCTCTGCCCGTGCAGGCGAACGGTTTTCCGCAGTATGTCGACCTGCTCAACTCAGATTACCAGTTCACACCCCCTTACTACGCTGCAGTCGATGCGCTGGAGCGTCTTCCCGTCACTGAGAGCCGGCAGGCCACTCACTTGAAACAGAGCGCGAGGGGGAGCCGATGAGTACGACCTATATGGGACGCGCGAATGAGGGATTCACGCAGCTGATGGAAGTGCCGGCTGTTTCTGAGTACCAGTTTGCCGCGGAGCAGCCGCCGGTCTGGCAGCAGTTGCTCACTTGGATGCTGTTCTGGCCGCTGTTATGTCTCATCGCGCGTCAGGCGCCTTACTTTGCAGGACCGGCCCGGGATGCAGCGTTCTATCAGGGAGAATCCACGGGGTCGGGGGCCGACTACCATCTGTATCTCTACATCAACATGGCGTTGCAGGCAGGATTCGCGGTTGCAGCTAGGCGCAGGATATGGGCAGCCCTCAGGGAGAACCCGCTGATCGTGGCGGGGGTCGCGTTAATCTTCATTTCGGCTCTTTGGTCGGATGCGCCCGGAAACTCGCTCCGCATGGGAGTCGAAGTTTCGCTGTGCACACTGTTCGCGTGCTACCTCGCTGTTCGGACGTCCACAGAGCAGCTGATGCGTCTTCTGATGTTCATGGGTGTGGTCTCAGCGTTGGCCAGCATTGTGTTTGCCATGGCGCTTCCGAGCTACGGTATCTTCGCCGGTTATGGAGGCGGGGCGTGGAGCGGTATCTGCGACCACAAGAACACGCTCGGAATCAGCATGGCCTTTCTCCTGACCCCGGTCTTGTTTACCGAGCACTACCGCCGTTCGCAAAAGCTGCTGTACACCGCCCTGCTGCTATTTCTTATCGCAATGAGCCAGTCCAAAGGGGCCTGGGTGTATACGGCAGGCATGTTGGGCTTTGTGGCATGCCTCTACATGCTTCGACGCCTCGGCCGGCACGAATCACTGCTTTTGGTCATCCTCGCCACTTCCTTGGCTGCAGCAATGATCGTTCAGGCGTTCCATTCGCTGGATACGATCGCACCTGTGCTAGGAAAGACTGCCTCTATGACCGGCAGAACAGAGATCTATCGGCAAGTGTGGCAGTCAATCATGAATGCGCCATTCCTTGGCTATGGATATGGAGCGTACTGGTTTGTGAACCCCGAGGCCACACGCGTTGGCTTGAGCATCGGATGGATGAATATTGGATACTCCGAAAACGGCATTCTTGAGCTGGCGCTGCAACTTGGTTTGGCGGGTGTTGGGCTGGTAATCCTTATGCTCGGCAGGGCTGCGATACAGGCAATCCGCCTGCTGCGCTCTCCTTCCTATTCCCCGCGCGTCGGATGGTTCCTGACAATTCTTTTCCTCGCGGCATTATCCAATATCAATGCGGGCTGGCTACTGGTGTCCGACAAACTGGACTGGGTGCTGATTCTGATCGCCTGCATTGGGCTCGAGAGGGAGACGCGGCGCGCACGGGAAGCGGGCACACTCCCTTCGATGACGCGACCTGATCATGCGATGAGCCGGTGTGTACCCGCCGCCCTTTGATGGCACTATTTCGATATTCCTTCGGCAAGCAAAGATCCCATGCGGCGTAGGAGCGATCTGTGAAAAGATCCATGAAACAACGAGTACTTTTAGTGGCGCTTGGTCAGGTGACGGGCGGCGTAGAACTTTATCTAAAGCGCCTGGCACACATTCTGAACTCCGCAGGCGATCTTTACTGCATCTGCATATTGCCACAAACAGCAGCAGACCTTCGCGCGGAAGGCGTCAAGGTTACACTTTCGCCGCAGGCGGGCAGTTGGGCGAAGGCGCTGGGCTTCGTATATACCGCGTTCGTTCTTCCTTATCTCGTCCTGGCCAATCGGATCGACTGCGTCCAGGTGAATGGACTCCTCGAAGCAGTTTTCCTTCTGGAAGCGAGGCTTCTTGGCCGACGAACGATTTACACGCGGCATGGACCATTCGAAGACAATCTCTACAACTGGCTCCGGCAGCCTAGGCGTTATTTTCCTCGTGTGATTGCCAGGTGTTGCGCCCGCGCGGCATCGGTGCTTATCTGCGTATCGGCTGACACGCAGGATTCTCTGGATAAATCACTGCTACCCCGATCCATCCTGATCCCGTACTGGATACCAACCGAGGCATCCTCCACCCAACGTTCCCTGACTCTCAAGAGTCCTCCGCGGATTCTGTGCGTGTCGCGACTGGAACAGTACAAGGGAATCCAGCTGGTGATTGAAGCGGTTCGCTCATTACCAGAAACAGAACTGTGGATTGTCGGCGATGGCAGCTACCGTGCCGCGCTCGAAGAATATGCGGACGGTCTCAAGGTGCGATTTTTTGGTTTCCGGTCTGACCCATCTCCTTATTTGCGAGCTGCGGACATATTCGTCATGCCTTCCTATGGGCCCGAGGGATCCTCAATCTCTGCTCTTGAAGCAATGGCACAGGCATTGCCGTGCATCTTGAGCGATCTGCCTGTCTACAAGGAGCTGTCGAACTCAGGCAAGGCAGCTCTGCATTTCCGCCGCGGAGATATGGCCGATCTGAGAGAGAAACTTGAGATGCTGCTGGAAGATCCGCAGAGCAGGATGCACTATGGGCAATCGGGCTACAGCCAAGTGCAGCATGTTCACAGTCCCGCCGAGGCCAGACGGGCCTATTGCGAGGTTCTGGGTTTATCGCTTGGCGAGCAGAGAGCAAGCGCGTGAAGAAGGTGCTTGTCTTTGCTGAACAGATCCTGCCTCCGGGGCAGACCTTCATTCCAATCGTGGTGAATTCTCTTGTGCGATTCGAACCGCAATATGTAGGACTGCGGCCAGTGACACCGTCGGCGCCATTGCCTGCGCCGCCCCTGCTTCTTACCAAAGCCAACACGCAGCGATCCAGGATCCGAAGAGAAATCTACCGTCTTACCGGAATCGCTCCCCGCTTTCACAGGCTTGCAAAAGACGAAAGGGCGGCTCTAATCCACGCTCACTTTGCAGAAGGCGCGGCCGCCGCAGTATCGCTTTCCAATTCGCTTGACATCCCGTTTGTGATGCACCTTCGCGGCGGGGCCGAACTCTATCCTGACTCTGCATTGCGCGCAAAGGCATTCGAATGGTCCTATCTGATGTGGCGCCGGCAAATGTGGAAGCGCTGCTCGCGATTTCTCTGCGTTTCGCGATTTATTCGCGATCGGGCTCTGGAAGCGGGATTCCCCGAGGAGAAGCTGACCGTTCACTACACGGGAATTGATTTTTCCCGCTTTTCTCCGTTTCCACCGGGCACCAGGCGAGACAGGACACTTGTTCTCTACGTTGGCCGTCTTGTTCGCTACAAAGGCGCCGACCATTTCATTCGAGCCATGGACGTTGTACGGCGGCACTGCAAAGCCGGACACGCGGTGATTATCGGCGATGGCTGGTTCCGTCCGGAAGCGGAACGTCTGGCTGGCGAGCTGGCTATCCCGTGCCAATTCCTTGGAGACCAGCCAGCTCACGTTGTGCGTGAATACATGGGAAGAGCGCGCGTATTTTGCCTCCCAAGCAGAACGCTGGAAGACGGGATGAGCGAAGCCTTCGGAAACGTCTTTACCGAGGCACAGGCTATGGGCCTTCCCGCAGTGGCCTATCGGCACGGGGGCATCGTCGAAACCATGCTGGAAGGCGAGACGGGCCTGCTGGCAGATGAAAATGATATCCATGCTCTGGCGGCGCACATTGAGCGGTTTCTCGAGGACAACAAATTCTGGGATCTCTGCAGCCACAGGGGCGCGGAGTGGGTTAGGAAAGAGTTTGATGTGCGCAGCCAGACGGCAAAACTGGAAGAGCTCTACGACACCGTGATCAGCGAAGGCACAAACTAACCTGAGGATGGACGATGAAGGTTGGTTACGACGCGCAGGCGTTTCTCTCACCGAACGGCGGCAATGGAAAAGGCGCGCAATTGCGTACGCTGCTCGGTCCCTTCATCGACACGTTTGTAGGTTTCGCCTCAACAGATCCCAACCTTTCCGGTATGCCGCTCATACGGGAAGGCGCATCCCGCTATAACCTGTGGCAGCAATTTTCTTTGCCTGCCTCGCTGCGCCGCCACCAGATTGATCTGTTTCTGTCACCATACAACACCGCGCCATTCTTCCTTCCACAGGGCATCGATCTGATTCTGGTATTGCACGACACCATCCTCATGAAGGGGTTTCGCAAGCCGGATATGCATGGTCTCATCGTGGATACATATCGGCGCTGGCAGATACCCCACTCGGTTGCCAGGGCACGTGTCGTGCTGACGGTATCGGGACATGCTCACGCCGATATCCTGCGCGCATTTCCTGGCGCAAATGTACGTGTCATTCCTTGCACTTTGCCTCCCCGATGGTTTCAACCGGTTCCATTGCAGGGCCGGGAAGGTTATCTGCTGATGGTCACTTCCTCGGCTCCGCATAAAAACGCGTCGGGAGCGATCGAGGCATATTCGCAATACGTACAGCGCGTGGGGAGCCGAGCGAAGCCGCTCAAGGTTGTCGGGCTCTCGGACGTGGCCTCAGTCTTCCAGAAGCGTTTGGCGACTCGTGGAATTACTTCAACCGTCACCTTCCTGCCGTTTGTCTTAGAGGCCGAGCTGATCCGCCTATATCAGGAGGCCACGGCCCTGCTGCTTCCCTCTTTTGCGGAAGGCTTTGGGATCCCGATGCTCGAGGCCATGGCGACGGGAACCCCGGTCATTGCGGCTCGTGCTACGTCATTACCCGAAGTTGGCGGTGAGGCAGCGACTTACTTCGATCCACATGACACGACAGACATCGCGGCGGCTCTGGAATCCACCCTGACGTCTGACCGGCTCCTGCTGGACATGGCAGGCCGGGGACTGGAACGGGTGAAACAGTATCACCCGTCACTCGTTGCGCAACAGGTATCCGCATTCTGGCATGAGATGGCGGCCGTGTAGTCAACGGCTTTCCTCCACTTAGGCCCTGCACCACAGAACGAGATTGGTCACCACCTCGACTTTGAACACGAACCTTATGTCACCTTCCGTCACAGCACTTGCAGTATGGCCCATTCTCGCTGCCAATGCCAGGTTGCAGGCAGTACGAGCGCGCACCTTTTACAAGCACCTCTCCGTTTCCGAGCTTTTCGCAGAGATCTACCGATCCAGGGCATGGGGTTCGCGTCAGGATGCCCGGTTTTGCTCCGGGGATGGTTCGATGAGGGAAGACGTGGTTGGCCCTTACTGCCACCAAGTGGAAGCATTTATCCGCGCCAACGATATACGAACCATTGTGGACCTGGGTTGCGGAGATTTCACGGTCGGCTCCCGCCTGCTGGATCCGCTGCGCGACTACACGGCAATTGACATCGTGCCGGAGTTGCTGGAAGAGAACCGCCGCCGTTACGCAGGAATGCCGGTCACCTTTCTCTATCGCGACATTGTGTCTGACGAGCTTCCCGAAGCGGATCTGTGCCTTGTCCGGCAGGTTCTGCAACATCTCTCGAACGCCGAGATCCTACATATCGTGCCGAAGCTGTCGAAGTATAGATACGCAATCGTTACCGAGCACGTATACGTAGGCCGCGGCCTCCGTCCGAATGTCGATAAACCGCATGGCCCCGGCACCCGCATTCCGCGGCGGTCGGGCGTATTCCTGGAATGCCCGCCCTTTCGCTCGAACACTACTACACTCTTCGAGATTCCGATTAGGAAGGACGAGGTGTTGCGCGCTTGTCTTATCGACGCCCCAGTAGCATCCGGCGGCGCTCAGAGGAGGCTATGATCAGATGCAACCACTCGTCAGCATACTGATTAACAATTACAACTATGAGCGTTTTGTTGGGGACGCAATCGAGAGCGCATTGGCCCAATCGTGGGCTCGTTGCGAGGTTGTCGTCGTCGACGACGGCTCGACTGACAACTCTCGCGACGTGATCTCCGGCTTCGGCACCAGAATACAAACGATATTTCAGCGCAATGGTGGCCAGGCTTCGGCTTTTAACACCGGCTTCAAACACTCCCGAGGTGACATCATCTGCTTCCTGGATTCAGACGATGTCTTCCTCCCAAACAAGGTTGAGGGAGTAGTCGCTGCGCTGGATGGTCACGGGCGTCAATGGCATTTCCATCGCCTGCAATGGACCGATGCTGCGCTGAACCCCATTAACATGCCGCCTTACGATTATGAAACCGGCGACTACGATTTACGATCCGCAAGCCGGCAGGGTAATGCGCGCTTATCGGCGCCGTCGACCTCCGGATTGTCCTTCACAAGAAAGCTGCTTGAGCAGATTATGCCCGTGCCGGAAGCAATCAAGATCACCAGCGACAATTACATCAAATATGCGTCGCTTGCATTAGCCCCGGGTTATTGCGACAGGAATGAAATTGCTCTCCAACGGATCCATGGCGCGAATGCGTACACCCTAAAAGGAGATGACAGCCTGAGAGGTGACATATTGCTCAAAACAGCGGCCGGACTGAGGACGCATTTTCCAGCTCTCCGAACGACGTGTAGTCAAATGTGTGCCGAAGGCCTGGCATTACGTTGGCGGTCTGGCCTCAAATGCACTAAGTTGTACCGCGAAGCTCGGGGCTATTTATCGGAGTTGACACTGGCAGAACGGGTAGAGATTCTCACTCGATTTGGTATTAAAACAGCTCGCCACTGTACTCGTCACTTGCGAGCACTTCCACTGCTGCTCTCCCAGAGGGCATCCGCGCAGGAATATTCGGAGGCAGTTCCTCCACTTATTACAAAGGAATAGTTTCAATGCCGCTAGAGGTTCGTCAGCGAGTACATCATGCCAACCACTTCTGTGCCAGCGCCGCCTGAAACTTATGTCGAGGCCGTGCCTGACCTCTATCGGCGTGATGCTCGTTAATTGGAACAAGTCGGTGACGCAGAGATGGTTAAGCCGTCTTCTGAAGAGCTCGGTTTAACATGCTAGTCTCCAGGGCGATAATGACCACTTCTAAATCGAAGGCATTTCGTAGCGTCATGTACACCGGCTTTGGCAAAGGGCTAACGCTTATTTGCGTTGCCCTGACAGGCTTAGTTGTGGCCAGGAACCTGACATCCGCCGATTATGGAGTGGTCGGGTTTGCAGGTATCATTATCGGATTTTTGAGCCAGTTTAGCGATTTGGGTGTGGCCAACTCTGTTATCCGGCGCCCCGACATTAATCAGCAAAATCTTCAAACTGCTCTAACCCTGAAAATCGTTTTCAGCGTGTGCGCATTTGGCTTCGCATTCTTAATGGCTCCGTTCGCACACCGTTTCTTCGATCACCCGGCAACCGGGAACGTGGTTCGAGTACTGGCTTTGAACTTTTTAGTGAGCACGGTAGGTTTCCTTCCGCTGATCGCGTTGACACGCGCGATGAATTATCGAGCCTTGATGATTCCCGGAGTTGCAGCCGCAGCCACGCAGTGTATTGTGGCGATTGCGTTGGTGCTACACGGGTGGAGTTATTGGGCGGTTATCATCGCGAACGTCGGTGCCACGCTTACGAGCGGTATTGTCATGCAACTCATAAAGAGAATCCCAATGCGGTTGGGTTTCGTTTGGGCAGACGCCGCAGAATTCCTCCGCTTCGGCATTCCGTTGTTTGGGAGCGCTATTCTGGCTTTCGTGATATTCAACCTGGATAATTTCCTGGTAGGCGCGTCCATGGGCAGTGCCAAGCTTGGCTATTATGCACTTGCTTTTACCTGGGGCAGCTTTATTTGTGGGATTCTTATGTCCACAGTGAACAATGTGCTGTTCCCAGCGTTTTCGGCCATTCAACATGACCCGGCGGCGGTTCGGCGCTGGTATCTTAAATCCGTCGATCTCGTAGCCTTCATAGCGGTAGTCGCCAATACTGCATTACTTGCGAACGCGCACTTCTTCATGGTGACCTTACTCGGCAAGGGCACCGGCAAATGGCTGCCGGCAGTCCTTGCGCTTAAAATTATTTGCATATACGGAATCGTGCGCGCTGTCGCCGAACCCTTAAGCCCCTGCCTGATGGCTTGCGGCCGAACCAAGACGCTGCTGCATGCTACCGCATTAGCAGGGGCGGTTGAGATAGCGCTGCTGGTGCTCGCATTGCGATCGGGAAGGATCGAGATGGTTGCCTGTGCCGTGCTCGTTGCCTACATCTCACAGGCCATGGTTTATCTTCCCTTCTTGCGCAGAGAGTTTTCCATCGATCTTGGGAATATCACTGCCAGAATCTGGCCAATCATCCCGGCCCTGGGGGCTGGGTGGTTGATGACAACCCTGCTGCCCAGTTCGTTTGGAGGCACGCTCTTCACTCTCGGTGTCAGGGGGTTGTTTACCGGCTCGGTGGTGGGTTTGACGCATGGCCTCTTCAGCCGCTTTCGCTGCTTCCATGAGATGCGAGGGATGATTTGGCAAAACTTCGTTCGTGAGGGCACTCGTTTGTGATTGATCAAATAGAACAGCTTGCCTATGGAACAAAAGCGCCTGCTTATTTCAGGTCTCTGCGGCCCGAAATGCTGCCCTTTGTACCTGTTCATTGTCGACGCGTACTGGACGTCGGCTGCGCCGACGGCGTGTTTGGGGAATCGCTCAAGAGAACGCGGGGGATTGAGGTCTGGGGGGTCGAGCCAACCAAATCCGCTGCTGCAGCGGCTAAGGGGAAGCTGGACAGGGTTGTTGAAGGAATGTTCGATCCTCAGGCCGGGTTACCCGCGCAAAGTTTTGATTGCATTCTCTTCAACGACGTGCTGGAGCACATGCTTGCCCCGGAATTGGCGCTGCGTTATGCCAGAGATCTGTTGATGCCGGGAGGGGTTATTGTAGCGTCTATCCCCAACATCCGCAGCTTTCCAACTGTTTGGCAACTCATATTTCATGCTCGCTGGGAATACCAGGATGCCGGTGTGCTGGACAAAACACATCTCCGTTTCTTCACCAAATCGAGCATTGTAGATATGTTCGAACGCGAGGGTTTCGCATTGGAGACTGTTTCCGGCATCAATGCCTATACGGGAATTCCAAACGTCCGGAGATATTTGTGGCTCATGTACAGATTAGCGAACGCCCTTTTAATCAGGAAGTTTGACGATATGAGGTTTCTACAGTTTGCGGTCGTTGCGAGACCCGTGGTCTAACTCCCAGCTTGCTTTGGGGGCGGGTCAAGGGACGAGCGGGTTTAAGCAGAGGGCGCGGCGTTAGGTAAACGACCGGAGATTTGAGCATGTGTCTGAACACGATCGGGCAGATGCCATCCAGGTTTGTGTTGGCGGATGCACGCCCTCTGATGCACGCCCTCTGATGCACGCCCTCTGTTGCTGCGTACCCTTGACTGGTTGCGGTCTGCCCTTTTCGCGTGATGGGTGGATGGCGGCTCCTCTATTGGGTTTCTATCGAACGGAAGAAGAAGTAGTAGGTCCAAGTTAGGAGATACCCTTGGGACGAAGTCGTGAGGCGTCTTTTGCCAACCCTCCGCGGATCGCCGCACTTGATCGGAGTGAGGGACGCAGCCCGTTCTGGTCGGTGATGATTCCGACGTTCAACCCCCGCAAGGAGTACCTGGAGAAGGCAATCAGCTCGGTGCTGCAAGAGGGGCGTGGGACTGAGGAGATGGAGATCGTGGTTGTGGACGACTGCTCTCCGGTGGCGGATGTTGCCGCGCTGGTGGGGTCCGTGGCGGGAGCGCGCGTCCGGTTTGAGAGAAACGAGAGCAACCTTGGGCTAGCGGGCTGCTGGAACTCCTGCATCGAGCGCTCGCGGGGTCGGTGGGTTCACATCCTGCATCAGGACGACTACATCAGTCCCGGATTCTATAAGCATTTACAAGGCATTGCCGAATCCCACCCAGAACTCGGTCTGCTCGCTGCGAGGTCGTTCATGCTGGACGGGGATGGGGCAATTATCGGTGTCACTCCGCGGTTGTTGACTCTGGAGCGTGGAGGGACATCGATCGAGGAGTTTTTCTATCGGACTCCGATACAGTGCCCGGGCGTTGTTGTACGTAGACGCTGCTATGAGCAAGCCGGAGGCTACAGACAGGATTTGAAGTTCACATTGGATTGTGAGATGTGGGCGCGGGTAATTGACACGTCAGGAGGGCTTGTGACACCTCAGGTGCTGGCCTATTATCGGACCGGCGCGGAGAGCGAATCGAGCCGTTTATGGAGAACCGGAGAGGCGCTGGCTGACGTTGCTGTGCTGAATTCGTTGTTTTCAAGCCGGTATGAGGGATTCGATGCGGCCAAAGCCAGGCGAAAGCTGCTGGAGATGGCGCGCTCCGCCGAATTGAAAATGGTGCAGCTCGGAGATCCGGAGGGAATGCGAGTTTGCCGTGAGTTTTGGGAGAAGAACCTCACACCGGAGGTTCGATTCGAGTGGTTTGTGCGTCGGGTAGAGAGGCTTGTGGTCGCTGCTTTGGCGAAGCTCGTGTCCGGTCCTTCGAGGTCGAGGACGGGGGAGAATTCGTCGCTTGCGTGAAGGGGGATTCTTGGATCTCACAGTCGCGATCTGCACACATAATCCAAGGCCGCAGTATTTGGCGCGGGTCTTGAATGCGCTGAAGAACCAGACGCTTGTACGCGAGAGGTGGGAACTGCTTCTCGTCGACAATGCCTCTGACGCTCGATTGGCAGACAGTTGGAACTTGTCGTGGCATTTTGGGGCGAGACATGTCCGCGAGGACAGTCTTGGCTTGGTGCACGCCCGCCTGAGGGCAATCGATGAGGCGGAGGGAGACATTCTTTTGTTTGTCGATGACGACAATGTGCTCGATGACGATTATCTGGCCGAATGTAAGAGAATCGCGCAAGAAATGCCGTTCCTTGGTGCATGGGGTGGGCAACAAAGAGGCGAGTTTGAGATTCCACCGCAAGAGTGGATGAAGCCATATTTAATCGCTCTAGCGATCCGGGAGTTTAGCCATACACGATGGTGCAATCTACCACATGTTATCGATACCGTACCGTGGGGTGCCGGTTTGTGCGTGCGCACCGAGATTGCCCGCATTTGGTCGGAGAAGACTCACGGTAACCACTATCGTTGTTCATTGGGACGCATAGGTAACAGTCTGAATGCTTGCGAAGACATAGATCTGGCTCTAACCGCATGCGATGTGGGGCTCGGCACGGGATTATTCACGACCCTACGGCTGACGCATCTGATTCCGAAGGAACGGCTTGACCCGAAATACCTGGCGAAGGTTGCTGAAGGATCAGCCCGATCTCGTGTCGTTTTGTATCGAGTGCGAGGTATACGTCAACCTGTGGCTCCCCCTGATTTCTTCCGAAAATGTGCGGGCTTGATCCGACGCGGCATTCATCAGTATCGCTTGTGGAAATTGAGACCCGAGGCCAGAATGATAGAACTCGCGACAATTCGGGGCGAAAACTCAGCGGCTATTCCCATTACCGACTCGTAATGTGCGGTTGTCGACCGACGACTTCGTTGTGAAGGTTCCGCTCTCTTAGGAACATCTTTGTAATAGCTGACGTCCTGGTTACGTATCGGATCCACGGAGCTAACGCATGGTATGGCACCAGGGCCGTAAAATCGGCTGCATTTATGCGCGATCTCGAGGACTATCTAAATGCAAAGCTCGTTTGTGCCGGGAAAGAGCCTGTCATTGATTTCCGCCGCTCCATGTTCGCGCGCGATGCCATACCTCAGAGCTTTGCAGAGCTGACGACCCTTGCACTCTCAGTATTTAGACATCATCAGGACGCTGTCACGCTTCGATTCATGTTAAGAACGCTCATCCGCGCCAGTCGCTGCACGTTAGCCTAGGGTCAGACCGAATTGCTATGTCGGTCCTTTCAAGTGGAAGCAATACGGTGCGATGATTTGCAGCACTGCAATCGCGGTGGTAATTGGCGCGTAACCTACAGCTATCACCCGGCGGCGAGCAGACGATCATAGATTTTCTCCAGAAGTTGCGTTTGCACGTGGATGTCGAAGTGCTCTCCTATCCGCAACAAAGCCGCTTCGTGAAAACGCTGCCACATAGACTCGTCAGCCAGCAGAGTGGACAGGGCCTCTGCAAGCGCTTGGGGTGCGCGCTCAGGCACCAGGAAACCGGTCTCCCCGCTGGATACAATCTCAGGGATTCCGCCGTGCAGCGTGCTGACCACGGGCACGCCCATCGACTGCGCCTCGGCGAATACGAGGCCAAGTCCTTCACTGTCGCCATTAGCTGCGGTCACGCTTGGTACACAAAAGACGCGACTCTTCTGCAGCATGTCTCGGACAATTGGTGCCGGCTGGACTCCGCAGAAGTCGCAATGAAGTTTGAGATCTCTCGCCAGCACCTCCAGGGAAGAGCGCAGCGGACCGTCGCCGATGATCGTGAGTTCGCAATCGGTTTGCTCCCTCTGAACGAGCTGCATGGCACGGAGGATATATTCACAGCCTTTTTTCTCCACGAGCCTCCCCACAAACAGAACTTTTCTCGTGTCCACGGGGATGCCTGACGGCGCAAACAGCTCCCGGTCGATTCCGATGTAATGCACAATCAGCTTCTCAGCAGGAAAGCCCGCTTCAAGCGCGCGATCGCGTATGAACTTAGAGACACAAATAACGCATGCGGCCGACTCGGCCAAATGCTCGTAGCGATCCGAGCGTGCATCCCTAACAGTAATGTCAGCGCCGTGGAGTGTAACGATCAAAGGCACACCGAGACTACGCGCCAGAGGGATGGCGCTACGCCCCCCGCTCGCGAAATGCGCATGCACCAGGTCGGGCCGAAACCGCCGAGCCCGACGATGGAACAGCGGTGCTATTCCTGTTCTCCGGTATAGTTTGGCGCTCAGCTGAGCAAAAGCAGCGGGACGATCGGCGAGCAGAATAACGTCATCGTTGACCGGCAGGCTCGACCAGCTTCTTTCCAGGCCACAAAGCTGTGCCTGATAACGTCTGAGAGCGGTCATCTGCGAAAGAATAAAGGTCTCTGAGGGGGGCAACAAAGATTCCTTAAAAACGAGAACCCTGTTCATCTGTTCTCCCCCGCGCGTAGAGTACCTAGAATCGCAGTTATTTGACCTTCCGCTTTATACATTTGAGCACAGATCCCGTCATCACCTCGATAGTTTCCTCTTACCACCCATAGTTTCGAAAAGCGTCTCAGAAAAAAAGCAGGCTTACGAGGTCTGTTTACCACACGAAAACTCACGACGTTCACTTTGTAGACAGTTAGGTTGTATTGAGCTGGAGGTGTCTTTTGGCGACTGTCACTTTCTCAGATCACCCTCCCGAAAAAGCCAGGGTGCAAAATACTGCCTCTGGCATCCACATTGCGCCCGCCGTACGGCGCAGCAGCATTGCCTGTTCTCCCCTGCGCGGCTCCGTTCTGATTATGGCAGTCGATGTACTTGCCATTGCCGCTGCGGCTGCCGCATTCGTGATGTGCCACGCGGTGAGCGATGGTGTTGGGTGGCTGCACCGGTCGGCGACCCAGAATATGGGCAATCCCACGAACTTATGCATGACACTGGTATTTAGCCTTGACTTCGTCATCGTGGCGCGGGCGTATGGCGCGTATCATCCTGTGCCGGCGACGGATCGACTACGAGAACTGGTCATCGTCCTATGGGCGGCACTGAGCGCCGGGTTGACCCTTTGTGGAGCGCTTTATCTCGCACGTTGGGATGATATCTCGCGTCAGCTGGTTCTGACCTTCATCCTTACGGCCGCTTCTTTCATCTGCCTCTGCCGCTCATTAGCCCGTCTGAGGCCGCTGCGGCCCGACGCACCCGGCATGCGCCATCGCCATATTCTTATCGTTGGGACGGGGCATCTGAGCCGGGCCATCGGGGAACACCTCTCTTTGTGCTGGCAACTAGGATACAAGGTTCATGGTTTCCTTGCTCTGTCACCCTTATCTTCGGGAACTGTAGTACATCCGGATAGAGTGCTCGCGCATGTCGATAACATAAGGCAACAAGTAAGACTACGGTTCATAGACGAAGTTGTGATCGCAGAAGAGTGTGAGCCCCAGCATGTGATTAACCTGATACAGCAGGCACACGACCTCGACATTACCCTTCGTATAGTCTCGTGTTTCTGCAACGATGTCACCGCCGATAGCGCCGTCGAGTATCTGGGTATTTACCCTGTCAAATCACTGCACAGGCGGAGGAAGCGGGCCTTCAGTGTTGCCCTGAAACGCATAATCGATATCGTTGTATCGTCCGCAACGCTGATCGCGGTTGCGCCGCTCATGTGCGCCATAGCCATCGCTATCAGGATCGATACGCCGGGTCCGGTATTCTACGTTTCCGAACGCATAGGTATGCGCGGTCGAGCCTTTCGTTGCTTCAAGTTTCGCAGCATGGTTCAGAATGCAGATCAACTCAAAGTGGAACTTGCAAAGAAGAATGAACGCGACGGCATTCTTTTCAAGCTTAGAAATGATCCGCGAGTGACACGAGTCGGAGCTATGCTTCGAAAGTACAGCATGGACGAATTACCGCAACTGGTCAACATCCTTCGGGGCGAAATGAGCATTGTCGGGCCGCGGCCGCCCCTTGCTAACGAAGTTGAGCAGTACAACCTTGAGCATTTCCGGCGCCTGGAGGTACTACCCGGGCTTACCGGACTATGGCAGATTCACGCGCGTCACGATGCTTCCTTCGCGAGATACATCGCGCTCGACATGAAGTATTTAGAAACCTGGAGCCTCTGGCTGGACTTTAAGATAATGTTGCGGACTGCTCAAGCGCTTGTGCGCGGCACCGGATGCTAACATCTCTTTGCGTTGAGAGGCTTGACCTGCCTCATGTCGTTCCGTCGCAGTTGGCTGGAACCGCCCAATGCACTTATCGAGACGCTGATGCCGAAAAGACTGCTGCCGTCCAAGATCCGTAACTATTGAACCCACAGCGCGCCGATGCCTCCCAAAGCGGCCTGAGGCCCCCAAAACAGCGTTTATTGCGGCCTTATTGAGGTCACTATGGCAGGAGCAGGTCTTCGTCAAGCCGGAATCCGGGGCGCTTACCTATCTGAAGAACGAGAGTGGAGAACCCTGCCTCGGCTTCTATTACCGGCGGGATCTGGTGACGAATCGGCCGCGGGATAAGGTCTTTCATTGTGTGTCTATTGAAAGGACACCCGGCAACAGGAAAAACTCATCGGATAGGTTCGAGTTCTTTAGTATCTACCGAATGTTGGGCCTTCGGGAAGGGCACTCAATGCCATAGTTCCAACCAGGGGCGCGGAATTGGAACTCAATGTTGACCTCTCGTTTACGGATGACAAGTTGCGCTTCGCTCTCGCAAACGATGACGATGCGCTGCCTGGTCAGCTCAAGGTATTTGACGAAGTGATGGCGATTGCCTCTTTCGAAGGCGAACAAGCACGCGTGGCTCGGAAGGCCTATCGAACACCTTTGTCAAAGCTGAGACTGAAGCCCGGGCAGGACATGATTCCTGAGATAGCCCTCTCGATGAGCAAGGAGATCACAGGGCGAAATGATGCCGTTCCTTCAACACCGCATTTTGTCACAACGCAGGTGTATGTTTGAAATCGCGAGCGTTCATCTCCTTCGGCACCTAATGCACGGTTGAGAGCAGTTCGAGCCCAAAAGGAGTCTCAAAGTTCTCGGTGAGGTTCCCACCTGCTCGAAGCGATCGAGCGCCGCCCGATTGGATGCCACCCCTGGGCGTGTCACGATGAGGGAGAGCCCTATTGCGACGGTTTTGAAAAGGAACATGAAGCACGGTAAACATCAGGAGATCAGTATGACACCAAGTCTGAGAGTGAAATGCGAAATCCTGGAGGCCAAGTATGCTGCAATGCCTAACGGATGGACCAAGAAGGTATTAGCGTTGGTGTACGACCCCAATGGTTTAGTAGCACGGCTGATAAGCCTGCGATGCGGAACTTCATGGCTTGCTTGTGGGAGGGATTGAAGAGAAAGTTGGCGGTCTCCGGAACAATAGCGCTCGGCACCCGCAGCAGAACGCACTCGTTCTTTTCAAGCCATGCAGTTCCCAGATTTCGGGTCAATTCGAGTTGACTCCGCCAGTCTTCGGGCAGGTAATCGATTTGATGGACGGGACTGCCGCATCGGGTCCCTCAATCTTCAGCAGCGTAAACTCGCGAGGCACTTCGTTTGCGCTGGTGTGAACGCAGACCTCGAGCAATGTTGAGGCCGGGGTCTCGGTCAGATACACAATGACGTGGCCGGCATAGAGCCAGCGCCAGCAGCTTGAGTCTCGAGACGACTGAGGTCGGGCATGACCTCAAACTGGTACCCAGGTGCTGCGTACGTCGGGAACGTGGACATGACTGTCGTCTCCAATCTGTGATCCGTCTTCTCATACTAGACAAAAAATGCCTACACGTAGAAATTACCTGGAAGCTAGCATGAGTCTTTAGTACTCGATCAAGAATGGAATTCTCGCGGTATTTTACTCGCGCACGTCGAGTTAAGAAGCGAGGGCCGAGAAACTTGGGTTCAAATTGGGTCCATTCGCTCCCGAATACCATGCGGTTACAGCAGGCCTGAGCAACCGCCCTGAAATCAGTGCAATCTCATCGATTAACTCTTTTAGAATCAAGAAAGAGGCAATAAGTCGTTTACCTACTATTAGGTAGCGCCCAAGTGTCTTAACCCAAGCCATATCAAACGATTACAGGAAAGAGAAGAAACAAGGGGGAGGGGGGTGGGGCAATACTGGTATAAACCGGGCGGATGTCCGACGAAATAGACCGGGCTCATCTCCGACACTGCGACTTAGGGGGTGAGGACGTACAACGTCCTCATGCCCTGGAAAACGAGCAGTGGGATGGACGAGAAGCTTGGCTTTATCTTTGAGTATGAGCGCGATGAGCAGACCATGACCGAGTGGTGTGCGCGGTTGGGCATATGCCGTGACACCGGCTATGTATGGCTTCGCCGCTACCGGCAGTATGGGCTGAAGGGCCTGGCAGAACTGGACCGGGCAGCCCGGCAACACCCCAACCAGAGGGCAGCCGAGGTGGAGCAGGCAGTGCTGGATCTGCGCCCGGCGCAAGTTGAAGCGTGTGCTGGAGCGGGATCAGTCTGGGCGGCGGTGGCCGGCAACCAGCACCATGGGGGAGATCGTCAAACGGGCGGGGCTGGTGATTGCAGGCAAGAAGCGCCGCCGCACCGAGCCGTACACGCAGCCGCTGGCGCACGCCAACGAAATCGAACCGCGTCTGGTGCGCCGACTTCAAGGGCTGGTTCCGGAGGGGTAGGGCCGTTCACCCGTACCGCCCAGAAGCCCGAGCCGCCGATGATAATATCTCGGCGTGGACACCCCCGATTGTCTGGTCGATGATTGGCTGCTCGATGCGGACCCGGCCATCCGCTGGCAGGCGATGCGCGATCTCACCGACGCCTCTCCGGCCGAGATTGTCGCGGAGCGCGCCCGTGTCCCGCGCGAAGGAATCGCCGCCAAAATTCTCGCCTGCCAAGGGGCAGACGGCTCGTGGCATCGGCCCGATGCCCCCGACTGGCTGCCGACCCTCTACAGCTTGCTCCTGCTGCGCGCGACCGGCGTCGACCCCGCCGAGCCGGAGGTTCAATCGACGGTCGCTCGTCTTGAGGAGGGTTTCCGATGGGAAAAGCAACACGGCGCGAAGCCTTTCTTCGAAGGGGAGGTGGAACCATGCATCAACGGAGGTACGCTCGCGCTCGGCGCGTATTTCGGACGCCCGACGGAGAGCCTTGCGCGCCGGCTTGTCGGTGAGCAACTCGATGACGGCGGTTGGAACTGCGAGGCTCCGCAGAGCACGCGCTCGTCGTTCCACAGCACGATCTGCGTGCTGGAGGGGCTGCTCGAGTACGAGCGCGCCGTCGGGACTAGTTCGGAGATCGAGCCGGAGATCGCGACCGCCCGAAAGCGTGGCGAGGAGTATCTGCTCAGGCGCGCTCTCTTCCGGCGGCTCTCGACCGGCGAGGTCGCGAATCCGGAGTTCCTGCAGTTCGCTTTCCCGCCTCGCTACCATTACGACGTCCTCCGTGCGCTCGACTACTTTCGGGACGCCGGGGTCCAGCCCGACGCGCGTACGCAGGAGGCCGTGCGCATGGTCGAGAGCAGGCGACAGGCCTACAATCCGCAGTTCGGCGGCCGGTGGCTCCTAGATGCCTCGTACACCGAGGCGATCGCTCTGCCGTTCAACGAATCGGTAGGACAGCCGAGCCGGTGGAATACGCTCCGGGCGCTGCGGGTGCTCGGCTGGTACGAGCGACGGGGCACTGAGCCGGCGAGCAATCCATAGGCACGAAGCGCTTCGGCACTGAGCGATGGACAAGACCTGTCCTCAATTCACGCATGTGCTGGACCTCGTGTAGATAATCCTGCCGCGTTGCCTCACTGATCACATTTGCCAGCTGTAGGTTCATTTCAGTGAGTGCTTTCTGGATCCGTTGAATGCAGGTGGCCGCTTCCTGCACCAACGTTTCGCGATGGCGGAGATATCGCCGCAAGATGATGATCTCTGCTTGGGGCCGGAAAGAAGCAGTCAGCAGTCCATAGGTATGTAATTGCTGAGCCACTGACAATCTTTTACATCCGTCTTGCGCCCTGGTAGATTCTTGGCTTGGCGAGCGTTTACGACACAGACCTGGAACCCCCGACTTTCTAATATTTCGTACAAGGCTATCCAGTAAACCCCGGTGGACTCCATCGCTACGGTCTTGATTCCGCACTTCATCAGCCAATTCGCCAAAGCGTGCACATCTGCAGTAAAACAACCAAACATTCGTACCGATACGGTATCCCGTCCAGCCGGTACAACCACTCAATGCTGCGCGTTGCCAACATCGATTTCAGCCGCATCGTGATTGGTCTCCGCAAACCCACCCAGCGTTTTGCCCTTCACCCTCTTTTTAGCCATCGACCTTTCTCCTGTATGGAATCGACGGCCTCGGCCCGGGTGCCATCGGTTTAGAAAACTCTCCAACGGGGTCAAGCTGTCTCCAGCCGCCACCACATCTCAAATCGCCAGCACACCGGAACCACGCTCCATATCGGGCACAAAGCTCCAGAGAGACCTCGGTCATAGCTTGCCGAGCCGTCGCATATTTCGATGCATCACAGCTTGCGATGTCAGTTCCTGTAATCGGAATGGCGGGAACCGCCCTGCGACGCTCCATAACGACTGTTGGCAACAACTGACAATTCAGGCTGCGGAATGTCGCCGGACCCTAGACGACTTCTGCTTATCCGGTTGTTTCAGCTAACCACGACATCTTGTGGTTGGTGTGCGATGTGCATTTTTGGCCAGATCCTTCGCGCCCCTTACCCGCTTGTAGGGTGCGGGTTTGTGTCCGGCTCCGAGGCCCAGCAGTGTTTGAAAAGCGGCCATTGGATGCTCGCGCCGATTATGGCGAGAAACAAATTCATCGAGGTAAGCCTGCAGTTGATTGCGACTCACGCCGTGATAGGTTCCAATAAGCCATTGCTGCAAATTGCCAATGGCCCTATCCGCTAATGGCACCACCGATTTCGCGCCCTTGCGTAGGTCGCTTTGCAAGGGCTGGGTGCGTGGATGATGTCGGAAGCCAGATCGTTCAAAGCCAGTGAAGCTCTCGAGCCCGCCTGTATAGATCGTTGAACCCGGAGCCACATTCTGTTGGACGAACGCATTCAGGGTCTGGAATTCCCACAGGGTCTTTGGAAACGGCGGTCGAGGCACAGTCCTCACATTACATCTTGTGGCTTGCTGAAACAACCGGATAAGCAGAAGACGACTTATGAATTAATTGTTGATCGATGAACGGATCAGCGGAAGAGAAGAATTACAACGCCAAGTTCTGAGCGGTCCTCATCCATCGGACGCTCTTCCAGTCGTCTCGCGGATCGGCTGTCACGCGAGCAAACGTCCAAAGCCGGAGGCGTTCCGCATCGACCTCTGCGAGAGCGGCAACGCGGCGGACCAGCTCAATCGGATCACGATGAAGCCGTGTTTCGCAATTCATCAGGTGCTGGACGGGATCGTATGCGCGATCGCCGGTGAATGGTTTTGGGCCAATCACCACAAGGCTCTCTTTGAGACCGTAGAACGTTCCCAGCGTGAAGGTCCGTGGCCAGCAGCACATCGGTTAGGGCGGATCTAGCAAGCTCCTTAAAGACTCGCAAACCTTCGTTCACCAGTCCCGCATCCGGCCAGAGATGTCTTTGTGGGATGGTTTCGCCGCACCAGAGTTCGACCAATAGCGATAGAGGGCGAAAACCTAGAAGATCGGATGGGCTCCGTGTGAGACTCCAGATTCGCTTTAGTAGGTTCGCGACAACGTGTTTAAAGTGTGCGTGTCTATGGCCGCGAATAACATATCGAGGTCATGAAGTTGAGACCGTTGATCAACAGATTAGTCTCGGAAAACGGGCCTCAGTCCAGCAACCGCTCCGGGGCTCGTGGTGGATCTCGATGAGCGGTAAATTATCAAATCACTCAATGAGGTGCGCGCGTCTCGTCCACGGTCAAAAATCCCTTGGCGCAGCTTAATGCAGCAGAACTCTCAATCTCCGGGAATTGCATCCGCACGGGAAGCCGGCCGGAATGTCGCGTCCCGATTCACCAAGAAAAAATACAATGCTACCGTCACCAGCGCGAACCCCGCTCCCGTCAAAGCCTTCGAGGCTCCGAAGATGGGAATCAGGTTCCCCAGCACAAGGGCACCTAAGGGAAAGCCCGCCCGAAAAGCCAGGTTGTACACGCTCATCACCCGGCCACGCATCGCATCGGTTGCAATGAGTTGCGCCAGAGAGAGCATCAGGGAGGCGGACGCCATAATGGCAGCACCAGCCAGAAAGAGAAGCGCGCACGAGAGAGGAAGCCATTTGGACAGAGCAAAACCAGCGGTGAAGATTCCGAGCGAGATCAAAATCAACAGCGTGACACGGCCCTGACCCTTCAACTTTTCCATGGCCGCGACGATCAACGCCCCACAGATTGATCCTGCGCCGGAGGACACCAGCAGGAGCGTGTACGTCTCTGGACCTCCATGAAAGATGTTCTGCACAAAGACGGGTAGAAATCCATTGAGCGAAAAGCCGAAGAGCGTTGTACAAAACGCCAGTACCACTAACGCGCTCATCCCGTCGCGTTGTCGTATGAATTGGATGCCCTCTTTCATGCTGGTCAGAACGTGCTGTTGCGTCTTTGCGGGCACGAATGTGACATGGATCATGAGCAGTGTGGCGATCACTGCGATGTAGGAAATGCCGTTCAGCGTGAAACACCAAGTTGCGCCGAGCGTGGTGTACGCAATTCCACCGATCGTCGGGCCGAGGATACGGGCCAGGTTGAACTGAATCGAATTCATGGCAATCGCGTTTGTCAGGTCTTCCGAGGCCACCAAGGTCGGCAACAGAGCCGAGTAGGCTGGTCCGCCAAAGGATTGCCCCAAACCCACGACGAACGAGAGTGTGAGGATGTGCCAGACCTTGACCATGTCTGCGGCGAACAACGCCGCCAGCAGAAAGGCGCTCGCCATCTGGATGTACTGCGAGACGAGAAGCATTTTTCGCCGGTCCAGGCGATCCGCGAAGACACCACCGAACAGGGAAAACATCATGATTGGAAGCTGGCCCAGGAACAGGTCCAGGCCCAGATAGAAGGGTTTCTTGGTCAGATCGTAGATGAGCCAGCTCTGGGCGAACTGCTGGACGAACGTACCAATGGTGGAAGCGCAGGCGCCCATCCACATGAGGCGGAAGTCACGATAGCGAAACGCTCTGAAAATACGCGCGAGGAATGGAGGGAAGATGGCCACTGAATGAGCTCATCCCTCCTTCGTAGCGTCGCGATGCGTGAGCGTCTTTGTAGGCAGAAAAGTCCTGGGATTCGCCCCCCCAAAGGGGAGCAATTAAAAGATGAACGTAAGGCGACTCGGTCGCACTTTCTCTAAGGAGAACCGTTTCCTCGCGCTTCGATCTGCCGGTCTGCTCAGTCGTTGTGCAAGTGGATCACTTCCCACAATCCGACTTGAACGAAGCCGCTGGGGCGGCGGACGCTTATCCCAGCCCATTATTCTTTGTGTCGCCGATAACACGCACAACCGTGACATCCGAGCTATTTCCTGGAGCCTTAAGCACAGATGGCGGCATTGGCTGTGTAAGAGAGTCAAATCTGCATATGCCTGCCAATAGGATCTTCGCCCGCGGGCCAGAGTCTGGCTGCGCTCTCATTCACAAGGGGCACGTTCATTCCGCTCTCGACTTCCGCCTCGGTGAACTCGCGCCCGCGGTTCAACGGAATGCCAAGAGTCTGCGAAGTTGCCGCTGATTAGTGAAATGTTAATTTTCTGGTCTTCTGCGGCTAGAATCTCTTCGAGCGAGTATGACGATCGCCATCCGCTATAGGGCATTCCGCCGTTTCCGAGAGCAGCCGACTGCACGCCGGGCATGCTCATGAGGCTTTCCAGCGGATTTCGATCGAACATGTTGCGTTGTTCCAGAGTTTTATATTGCTTGGACGGAAGGGTCCATCCGCAGGACTCTTTCTGGCTGGAATCCTGAATCGGTACGAAGCACCTGAACAAAGCTGCGGATAGCAAGACTGGCGCCCGCCAGCAAAAAAACAGACAGAGAGATTTCGGCCACGACCAGCCAGCTTCGCATCGCCTGCCCGCGAACGCTCGCTGTGAAGCCGCTTCCGCCGTCCTTCAATGTATCGACCAGATCCGGGCGTGAAGAGCGCAGAGCCGGCGCAAGACCGAAGAGGATGCCAGTCAACATCGATGCTGCAAACGAAAACAGGAGAACGTATCCGTTGATGGTGATGCGTGCCTCATCGGGCACATAGTCGGGTGGAATCAGTGCAACGATCAGTCGTGTAGCCGCGATGGCAAACAGCACACTCAGCGCGCCACCCAAAACCGACAGGATCACGCTTTCCGTTAGTAGCTGGCGCACCAGGCGACCTCTGCCGGCTCCGATTGCCAGCCGCATTGCGATCTCTCGTGCTCTCGCTGTCGTACGCGCCAGCCTCAGATTGGCAACGTTCACAACAGGCGATGAGCAAAAGAAGTCCAACCGCGGCAAGAAGCAGGTGCAAGCTCGAGCTCATCAACTCCGCTGGCTTGCGTGATATCCATGTAATTCAGCAGCACAGTGCGTAAATGGCCTTTTGGAAAGTCGTGCGGGTGCTCAGCAGCCAGGCGCACATTCAATTCGTTCAGCTGCTGTTCGGCGACCACTTTTGTGACGCCTGGCTGCAGTCGCATACACTGCCGTGCTATCCGCAAGATTCATCGGCAGCGGCAGCCAGAACGAATCGCGCCCGCCTTTTGCTCCTTCAGCAACCGGGACACTCTTCACTTCCAACTGTTTCGTCAGTTGTGAAACCAGGTCCGCCATCACTTTGCCTGCGTCCCGTCGCCTCGGCACTCGCGAATTCACTCGCTTCCTTGAAGGGTTCACACTGCTTCAAAGAATTGCCTTGCTTTTTCACGGGTCAGCCTCCATCCTCAGGGATTGCACCTTTGAGTACGTTGATCAACGCCAGCTTAGCGCTAGCTCTGATCGGGGTCGACCTTCATCCCATCTAACCGTCAATTGATATGTAGTGACCAATTGATATGTAGTGACCGGTCAAGGTGCGCTAGTCGTTTTTCCGAACGAGGACAAGCCCGCTGTTCGACTGGTCGAAGATCAGATTCAGTATCAATCTGTTCAACAGCCAAAACATCATCGATGTTTTCCCCTTTAACAGTCCAACGCCTGTTAGCGGGTCGGCGTACATTGCAACCACTGCCCCGTCGCCGCTGGATCAGATCGACCTCACCTCGGGATGCAGCTTCGTGGACACGTTCAAACTGGCCATCAACCGGGAAAAGTAACTACTCTATTCAAGCCTTTGCCCGGGACGCATGATGATCAGGGGCAAACTTCCGTTTAGTTTATCGTCCATGCGAATTGTCTTCGGTTAGCCCGTTTGAACGAAGGCGCTGGCGCGGCGGATGGAGAGTTGCGTAATGAGCGGGTGCGCAAGGATTTTGGGCGTGCGAGTCACAGGAGGAGATTCCCGTGACCCACTTCGTCAACCCATGCTCAACGAACTTCAGCGGCGCAACTATGCTCCGTCCACGATCCGCAGCTACCTCGGTGCAGTACAGCAGTTTGCCGAGTACTTCCATCGCTTCCCTGAGCTGTTAGGTCCGGCGCAGCTGCGTCGCTATCAGCTCTATCTGCTGCAGGAGAAGAAGCTTGAACCCGCCACCGTCGAAGTACGCATCTCCCGGGAGGAAGTGATTTTCGACGGAGTTGCTCGCCCCTGTTATCGCCAGTTGACGAAACGCCCACCTGTCTGGAAGGGCTGCGCTGCCTTCAGGATGTCTTAAGCAAAGTTATTTAAGTTCAAGGGCGATGCTCTTTCGCTTTCAGACCGGCCTCATCGCTGTTGTCTTTCTCTCGATACCTATCTGCGGTTGTCTGCAAGCCCAGGACGCGGCGCCGGCGGCAAACGATGGGTTGACGCTGGACCAGGCGATTCGCCGCGCACAAGCAAACGAAGCCGCCTTTGCGGCTGCTGCGGCGGAGATGTATGCAACTGAATTGGAACGCAAGGATGCTCGCGCGGGGCTCTTGCCCACCGTTGCATACCATAACCAGTACGTCTTCACACAGTCCAACCGGACTTCGGCCGCGACGACGCAGGGCGGAGTGAACCAGTCGCTTCCTGTCTTCATCGCCAACAACGCAGTGCATGAGTACTACAGCCAGGGCGTTGTAAACGAGACTGTGGGGTTGGCCCAGGTGGGCGCTGTGCGCCTTGCTGACGCAAATGCTGCACGCGCGCAGGCAGAACTGGAGATTGCTCGGCGCGGTTTGGTTCTCACGGTGGTTTCGCTGTACTACGGCCTTCACGCAGGAATAGAGCGAACGACAATTGCGCAAAGGGCTCTGGACGAGGCAAACCACTTCCTCGATATCACTCAAAAGCGAGAATCTGCTCGTGAGGCCGCGCACGCCGACGTTGTGAAGGCACAATTGGGTCAGCAGCAGCGTCAGCGCGACCTTCTGGAGTCGAATCTGGCTGCGAACAAATCCAGGCTGGAACTTGGCGTCCTGCTTTTTCCTGACCCTTCCACTGCCTTCACTCTGGCACCGCTTTCGGCGCCGGAAATGTTGCCGGAACGTCAGAGCATCGAAGCCGCAGCCCGAAATAATAATCCGGAATTGCGCAGCGCACTCGCTGCACTGCAGGCCGGCGAGGCCGAGGTCTTTAGCGCACGAGGGGCCTTGTTGCCTGATCTTGCATTGAACTATACGTACGGCATTGACGCTCCTCAGTTTGCCAGGCACGGGCCCGACGGAGCCCTCAATCTTGGCTATTCGGCGAGCGCCACAGTCGATATCCCGGTGTGGGACTGGCTGACCTCGGAACGCAAAGTGAAAGAAGCCCACATTCGCGCCAATGCTGCCAAAGTGGCTCTCACTGCGGCGCAGCGCCGCCTGCTTGCGGATCTTTCAGAGTTTTACAACGAAGCGGACATCGCTCGCCAGCAACTTGCCTCCCTCGATGCGTCAGTGCTGACGGCACGAGAGAGTCTTCGCCTCACCAACCTTCGTTATGTCGACGGTGAAGGGACGGTGCTCGACGTAGTGGATGCCGAAAACACACTCATCTCCTCTGAAAACGCGAGAGTCGACGCTATGGTCCGCTACCAGCAGGCATTGGCGCAACTGGAAACACTGACGGGAAGGATCTGAACGATGATTCCTGGATCCGTTCAACGATCTTTCAGATTGCCCGCTGCGGTCGCTTTGATCGTCGCGTGCACACTTGTGTTGAACGGCTGCAAAAAGGAGGGGGCAGCCGCGGATGATAACGGAGGCGAGTCTGCCGTCGCCGTGCAGGCTGAGCATCCCATCGTCGGTCCACTGGCAGAAGAAATCAGCACAGACGCCATTCTCGCACCGCTCGCCTCAGCTGCGATCGCTTCGCGTATCAGCGCTCCGATCACGGCCGAGTACGTGCAGCGTGGCGCGCGTGTACATAAGGGGGAACTGCTGCTCACCCTCGAAGACCGCGACCTGAAGGGAAGCGCAATGGACTCGAAAGGCGGCTTTACCCAGGCGCAGGCGGCATATACAGCAGCTACTCTGGCCACGATTCCTGAAGATGTGCAGAAGGCGCAGCTTGATGTGGACCAGGCAAAAGCCAATCTGGATGTTGTTAATCGCACCGCGGAAGAGAGGAAGCGACTCCTGAGCGAGGGCGCGATCGCCGGCCGCGACACCGACACTGCGATTGCCGCAGCTGTGCAGGCGCAGGCTGCTTACGCCACAGCCGTCAAACACCTCAGCAGCGTGCAGGAAACGACGCGGAAGACCAACGCCGAGGCGGCTCAGGGTCAGCTAACCTCCGCGCGCGGGCGCATGGAAAGCGCGGAAGCGCAAGTCAGCTATGCAAGTGTGAGAAGCCCCATCGACGGCATCGTGACCGACCGGCCTCTGTTTCCCGGGGAGACGGCTGCTGCCGGCACTCCGGTTATCACCGTGATGGACACTTCGTCACTGCTTGCCAAGCTTCACGTCGCGCAGGCCACGGCGCAGAAGCTCCGAGTTGGCGGCGGTGCGGAGATCAGCGTGCCTGGGGAAGAGGCCCCGCAGCCGGCTACCGTTTCCTTCATCAGCCCGGCGCTCGATCCGGGTTCCACGACAGTAGAAATCTGGCTGAAGCTTCCGAATCTGAACGGGCGCTTCAAGGTCGGGACTCCGGTGCATGCGGTCATCCGCGGCGAAACCATACCGGGCGCGGTGCAATTGCCGCCCACAGCGATTCTTCCCGCCGATGACG
>Ga0207021_1026_pt1 | contig 41123 bp, 32 predicted proteins | sample Alteio_BWMinCont_49_FD_153496 | JGI IMG/M metagenome (GOLD analysis project Ga0207021, IMG submission 153496) | Enriched cells from forest soil in Barre Woods Harvard Forest LTER site, Petersham, Massachusetts, United States -... | ecosystem: Environmental > Terrestrial > Soil > Temperate forest >... | reverse complement strand
GGATCGCGGGGCGGCGGTGATGCACGAGGTGAGTCCGCTGGCCGGGGTCGCGACGATCGACCTGTTGTGCGCGCGGGGATACAGGCCGTTTGAGATCAGCAGCGTGCTGTATCAGCTTGTCGAGGCACCGCAGTCAGGAGATGACGGCATTATCAAGGTGCGCGTGATTGCTCGCGAAGAAGCGCCGCTCTGGGCAAAAATCAGCGCGCGGGGCTGGGCGCATGATCATCCCGAGTTTCAGGGATTTCTGGAGCAGTTCGTGGCGCTGGTCGTTGCGCGCGAAGACAGCGTGTGCTTCCTTGCCGAGATTGAAGGACAGCCGGGTTGCGCGGGGGTGCTGTGTCTTCATGAAGGCGTGGCGTTGTTCGGAGGTGCATCGACTGTGCCGGAGATGCGGCGGCGCGGGTTGCAGTCGGCGCTGCTGCAGGCTCGCAAGCGCTACGCCTTCGAACACGGCTGTGACCTGCTGATGATGGTGACGGAAGCGGGCAGCCAGTCGCAGCGCAACGCCGAGCGGACCGGGTTCCGCATCGCGTACACGCGGATGAAGTGGCGGCTGAAGACGAAAGTCTAACTAACGCCGCGGAAAGTTGACTACTCGCGGCGCAAGGCGGTTTGCGGATCGACGCGGGCGGCGCGGCGGGCGGGAATCCAGCAGGCAAGCAGGGCGACGAAGGCGAGCAGAACCGGCACGAGGGTGAAGGTGGCCAGATCGTGCGGGCGGATTCCATAGAGAAAACCTGAGGAGAACTTCGCCGCCATCCATGCCGCGGGCAGGCCGAGCGCGAAGGCGATGACGGTCAGCAGCATTCCCTGGCGGACGACGAGGCGCTGCACGGCTGCGAGCTGCGCACCCAATGCGATACGGATGCCGATTTCGCGGGTGCGGCGGCTGACGGAGTAGCTCATGACTCCGTAGAGGCCGACGGAAGCCAGGACGAGGCCGACGATTCCGAAGACTCCGAAGAGCGTGCCGGCGAGACGGGGCAGGAAGAGCGCGTCGCGGAGATGTTCGCGCATGGTCTCGGCGTTGAAGATGGCCATCGACGGGTCGAGCGAGTGAATGATGTTGCGCACGGCGGACGCGGTTCCGGCTTCATCGCTGGTGCGGACGAGGAGGGAGTAGCCGAGGAAAGACGGGTCGAAGGCGACACTCTGCGCGAGCGACCGATAGAGAACCGGCCTGAGGTCTTCGCCGAGGGTGCGGGACTTGGTGTTTCCGACGACGCCGATGACCTGGTAGCCGGCTCCGCCGCCCTCAACGCGCCGGCCGATGGGGTTCTCGTCAAGGAACACGTCGTGGACGAAGGCCTGATTCACGACGGCGACTTTGGGCGAAGAGGCGCTTTCGTTGCCAATATCGCGACCAGACAGGCGGGGAATGCCCATGGTTTCGAAGTAGCCGGGCGTAACCATGTAGAGATCGACGCTGGGCTCGGGTCCAGAAGACTTGTTTTCTGTGGCGTGAAACGAATCGCTGCGGTTGCCCATGGAGAGTTGCGCGACATCGGTGCAGACGGCGGAGGTGACTCCACGCAGAGCGGCGGCGCGATTGTGCAGTTCGTCGAGAAATTGCACGGTGCGCTCGGGCGTGTATCCGTGGACGCGCGGATCGACGGACATCATGAGAATGCCCTGCGAGCGGAAGCCGATGTCCATGTCGGCGGCGCGCTCCAGGCTGCGCAGGAAGAGTCCGGTGACGCAGAGCAGGACGAGTGAGAGCGAAATCTGCGCGACGACAAGGATGTTGCGCAGGCTCCAGCGGCGGCCGGGGCGAGCGAGCGCGTCTTCGCCTTTGAGGGCATTGGCAATCATCGGGCGCGCGGCTGCCCAGGCGGGTGCGAGTCCGAAGAGCAGACCCGCGCCGATGCTGAGGCCAAAGGCGTAGAGCAGAACCCGCCAGTCGAGACTGACCTGGATATCAAGCGGGATGGGGACGGGCAGACGAAACGCGGAGAGCGCGGAGGTAGGCCAGAGCGCGAGCATGACTCCGAGCACGCCGCTGGCGACGGCCAGAAGCACGGTTTCAGTGAGCACCTGGCGCAGGAGCTGGGCTCGTGTGGCTCCGAGGGCGAGGCGAACGGCCATTTCGCGCTGGCGGCCGGCGGCCTGGGCGAGGAGCAGGTTAGCGACATTGGCTCCCGCGATGCAAAGGACCATGAGCACGACGACGCTGAGCGCGCCGAGGAACATCAGAACGGTTGACCGGTCATTCTGCGGCAGAGAGCCAGCCTGGTCGAAGGGGATGCTGTTGTCCTTGTCGGTCGCGGGGTAGGCTTTGGCGAGATTCGCGGAGAGCGTGCTCATTTCGGCGGTGACCTGGGCGCGGGTGACGCCGGGTTTGACGCGCGCGATGACTCCGACCCAGTGGAAGACGCGAGAGCTGCGGGCGGGAATATTGACGGCCAGCTGCTCCACATTGCCGAGCGGCACCCAGAACTGCGGGGCGAGGACCAGATCGACGCCGCGAAACGCGGGCGGCGCGACTCCGACAACGGTGAACGGACGGCCGGAGAGGGTGATAGTCTTGCCGGTGATGGCCGGGTCGGCGGCGAAGCGTCGCTGCCACAGGTTGTATCCGAGCACGATGACCTGCTGGTTTTCCTCGGCGCGGAGAAAGCCGCGGCCGAGCGCCATGTGAAGCCGGGCGACATCGAAATAATTACTGGTGGCGGCCTGTCCCCAGACGCGTTCGGGGTCGCTGTTCTGGCCTGACCCGGTCATCGATGCGGGAAGGAGCTCGTAGTAGGCGGCGACTCCAGAGAAAGACTTTGCCTGGTCGCGGACATCGGTATAGAGCGGCCAGGTGAAATTGTTGCAGCAACGCTCGCCACGCGGCTGCGTGTGAAGCGATAGCAACGTGTTGGGGTCGCCTACAGGCGCGGGCCGCAGAACGAAGGTGCTGACGATTGAGAAGATGGTCGCGTTGGTGGCGATGCCGAGTCCGATGGAGAGGATGGCGGCAATAGCAACGCCGGGTGACTTTGAAATCCTGCGAAAAGCGTAGGTGAGATTGCCCAGCCGGGATGCCATGGAGATCTCTCCCCTCGTTTGTGCTCCTATGAGTCGTTACGCGATGGGGCGGGCGATGGTTCCGCACGTGATTGGGTCGGACCGACTCAAGGGATGTTCTGGACGTCCGGAAAAACAATCGGAGGCTTGATCCCCTTTAATTCCGGATTCGGACCGGGCAACCAGTCGGTGTTCTGCGCCACCACAACCAGCCACTCTCCACCACGCTTCTCAACGAGCATCGTGAAGAGACCGAAGCGCGGCTTCCGAGGCGTCAGATCTTCATTCCGATCGCCCTGGATGCGCCAGCTCCAGTGAAGCACCGCCAGATCGGGCCGCAGGAAGCGAATGGCGGTGTCAAGAGGAGTGAGCGTCGACTCTTTGAAACGGTCCGAAAGGAGCCGCGTGTGATAGACCTCGAAATCGGCTCTCCCGTGCAGCCAATCGCCACCGATGTTGACGAAGTCCACGTTTTCGGACGTGAGCTTCGCCAGTTGGTGCCCGTCATGCGTCGCCCAGGCCGCCGCGAATGCCTGCGGGACATTGTGGACGGCAGCATCGTCGACCTTATTCGGGGCTTGAGCGCTACACCCGGAGATAAGAAGCGTCACGAGCAGGTTGCACAGTAATCGTTTCATTTTTCCTCCCCCCATTCCGAGGCTGCTTCGATCGTTCCTTGTGGCGCACCGACTGCGCCGACACCGCAAGGGTTCACTGGGGTGTTTGCACAAGAGGTGCTTTTTGAGAAGGATGAAAGACAACGATGGCTCAAGAAGGAGACCCCAATGAGTAAGGCGATCGAAAACCTGCAGGCTGCCATCCAGCGGGCGATGGCGGGACGGCCCAAGGTTAGCGGCTTCCCGTATCTGGCGGAGACACTGAGGCGGGCTGGCGTGACACGCAATCTGTGGTACCTGCCCGCGGGGGAGAGCGTTTATCTGACAGAAGCCGGGCCGGTCGTGACACAGGGCACGCCGCTGGTAACGGGCACTGTGGATGTGCCCGAGTTCGACCGCGAGGCTCTGATTGCGGCGCTGCGTACCGACCAGGCCGGGAAGAGCGCGTTCCCAGAGTTCCTGATGGCGTCGTGGCGTGCCGGGGTGGTTCGCTACGATGTCGATTTCGCGGCACGAACGGTCGCCTACTACGGCTGCGGCGGCGAGGAGTACATCGAAGCCTATCCCGCGGTCGAGGTGGACTGACTATTGTTCCAGCGTGCAGCAGCAGTAAAGGAACTGCTGCTGCGTTCCGAACGGCGTTTCGTGCCATTCCTGTGAGCTTTCAACCAGGCGAAAACGTGGGCCGAATTCTGCGTGAAGAGCTTCTGCGTCATATCGCACGACATCGAGGCCGCTGCATCTCGTCGGACCCTCGGGGCCGAAGGTGCCGACGATAATGTGGCCTCCGAGTTTGAGCGCCGAGACGACATTGCGAACATACGCGAGCTGATGCTCCGATGTCGTGAGGAAGTGAAAGACAGCTCGATCGTGCCAGACGTCAAAAGAATGTTCGGGAAGGCTGGCTTGCAGCACATCAGCACGCAGCCAGCGGATGGATTCCGGGACTTTGCCCAGACGCACCTGCGCCGCGTCGAGAGCGGTCTGTGAGATGTCGAGAACGGTAATGTCCGGGTATCCGCGCTCGATCAGGTCATCGACCAACGTCGATGCGCCACCGCCGACATCAATGATCGACGCGGACGGGTCGCCCCGCGTCGCACGTTCGATCAGGGCGAGGGATGTCTCCAGATGAGGACGAAACCAACTCATCTGGTCAGGTGATTTGCTGGTATAGACCTTATCCCAATGTTGCTGCGTGTCCATGATTGTTAGCCGGAAAATGCGCACGGAAGAAGTGATACCCGGAAGTAAGAGAGCTGCTGGAGTACGTTGCCGTTTCTGTACTGTCGAGCGGCAGAGTTGCAATTGGGGAACATGTCTCTGTTGCATCCAGCATGTAAAGCTCTACCGAGCCTGGAAAGATGCCGGTTGCCGAGCTGGCTTTGATCGTCAGGGTCAGCGTCTGTCCGGGCTGCAGAACTTCCTGGTTTGCGGTCATATCGGTAGCGGTGATGATGAGCGCCGAAGGTGTGGCCTGGTGCAGGAATATCTGTGCGCCGTTCTGCACAAACTGACCCACCACTCCATCCGTGGTTCCGTCACCGTCGAGATCGCCCACGGCCATTGACACAGCCTCGAAGGTATCTGGTGTCGGGCCAGTCGAGTAAGGAATCGGCGCCTGCAAAGTGCCATCGCCGTTGCCAAGGAGCAGATCGAATACGTTACCGTAATTTCCCGAGACGACATCCGGTATGCCGTCCCCATTGATGTCGCCAATGGCAACACCGAGAGATCGGCCACCCGCTGGTGGGGGCGAGACCAGATAGCTGACCGGAGCCAGCAACTGTCCAGGATGGCTGCTGTCTCCCAGGAGCACGATCACATCGGCGAAGACGCCGCCGAGGACCACGTCGGGAAGGACGTCCCCGCTCATATCTCCGATGGCGAGATCGAACATGGGGCCACCGGCTGGATAGCTCTGCGCTGGCAGGAGCTGGCCTGGCTGGCTGGGGTCGTTCAGCAGTGCTGTCAGCTTCTGCGCAGTGAAGTCACCGATTACAACATCAGGCAGTCCATCACCATTCATGTCGGCAAGAGCAACGATGGACGCTTCGACTCCGTTCAACGTGTAGGTAAGTGGCGCAAGAAAGCTGCCGGGATTGTGAGGGTCGCCGGGGAGAATCTCCAACTGTGAGTTAGCGCTGTTCCGACCGCCAAAGTCCCAGAAGGGAGGGGCGACAATGCGGTCGTGGTCGAGACCTGTCCATAACTTGAAAAAAAACGCTCCGACGATAAAACCAAGACTCACTACAAGCGAAACATACCAGCGATTGTCCAGCATTGACCGTCCTTAACTGATCAGGCTCGGATCACCATAGCACGGGGATCGGCTCGGGTTCATGTTTTGGCACAACCTGGACAGAAAACAAATTGATGGCGCCAGCTGCTGGCGAGGAGCCGTGGCCGCGTGGCAGACTGCAAGCTGAATTCTGTTTCGTATATCGTTCATTTATCCGCTTCGTTTCGATAAAAGGACAGACATGCCAGGATCGCGCAGAGACTTTCTTGCCCATAGCACGCTGGGATTGTTCGGCGTAGCCGTCGCCGCTCACGCGCAGGAACCGACACCGCAATCACAGGAGCCGACGCCCAGCACTCCAACAGCCGGAGCTCCGCCCGCTTTCGGGACGGCTCCGCCGGTTGGGCCGGAGGTGTCGCCTCCGACGTTTGCCGAGGCAGAGAAGCTGGTGCAGGTGGAGATGACTCCGGCGGATCTCGCCGAGGCGGCCGAGAACTGGCGGATGCAGATGGCTCCGCTATATGAGCGGCGTACGGGCCCGCGCAAGCTGGCGATTGCGGCCAGCGTGGCCCCGGCGACGCTGTGGAATCCGACGCTGCCGGGGATGACCCCCTATCCGGCGGCGAATGTGTTTGTGCGCCGCGCGGGAAGTGCGGCTCCGCTGCCAGCCAGTGAAGAAGACATTGCTTTCGCCACAGTGACGCAGCTTTCGCGCTGGGTCGAGAGCAAGCAGATCACATCCGAGCGGCTGACCGAGATTTATCTGGGCCGCATCCAGCGCTTCGATCCGAAACTGCATTGCGTGATCACGTTGACTCGGGAACACGCGCTCGAGCAGGCTCGGCAGGCGGACAAGGAGATTGCGGCGGGGAAGTACCGCGGGCCGCTGCACGGAATTCCGTGGGGAGCGAAGGACCTGCTCGATACGGCGGGCATTGCCACGACGTGGGGCGCGGAGCCCTATCGGAACCGCATCCCCACCAGGGATGCGGCAGTCGTGGAGCGGCTGAACGCGGCGGGCGCGGTGCTGGTGGCGAAGCTTAGCCTGGGCGCGCTGGCGCTGAACGATATCTGGTTCGGCGGGCAGACGATGAATCCGTGGCTGCTTGAAGAAGGCTCTTCGGGCTCGAGCGCGGGGCCCGGGTCGGCAACGGCGGCGGGGCTGGTGGGCTTTGCGATCGGGAGCGAGACGGGTGGGAGCATCGTGAGTCCGTCGATGCGGTGCGGGGTAACGGGGCTGCGGCCAACGTTTGGCCGGGTGCCACGCACGGGCGCGATGACGCTCTGCTGGTCGCTCGACAAGCTGGGCCCTATGACGCGCGGCGTCGAAGACACGATGCTTATTCTTAATGCGATTTCGGGAGCAGATCCGGGAGACCTGGGCAGCGTTCCGTCGAAGCTGGCATTTGACGCCGGGACGAGCATTGTGGGCTTGCGCGTGGGCTACTTTCCCACTTGGATGAAGGAGGTTCCGGCGACGGACGTGGATCGCGCGGCTCTCGAAACAGTGAAGAAGGTGGGCATGGTGCCGGTTGCGGTGTCTCTGCCCGACTGGCCTTACGATTCGCTCAACCTGATTTTGTTTGCGGAGGGCGCTGCGGCCTTCGAAGAGCTGACGCTTAGCGGGAAGTTGGACCAGCTGAAGGCGCAGGTTCCGGATGCGTGGCCAAATGTCTTTCGGCAGTCGCGGTTTCTGTCGGCGGTCGATTTCGTTCAGACAGACCGGATGCGGCGCAAGGTTGCAGAGGAGATGGAGAGAATCTTTTCGGAAGTTGATCTGCTGCTGGTGCCGTCCCTGCGCGACGAAATGCTGGTGATCAGCAACAATACCGGTCATCCCTCACTAACATTGCGCGCCGGTTTTGTCGAGGTGGCGGAGGGGCGCAGTGACTGGGCTCCGGACCCGAAGCATCCGCTGCCAAAGTTCTCTCCGCCGCGAAGAGTGCCGCACGGCGTCACGCTGATTGGGCGCCTGTTCGACGAAGGCACAGTGGCAGAGGCGGGCATGGCGCTTGAAAAGGCGTTCGGGGTGGCGGGAGAGCGGCCGCCGGGATTCTGAGGCTATGTGCCGAATTCGTCGCGATTCCCGGATTACCGAAAGTTTGGAATTCCCTCGATGCCTCGGAAAGGCTCTCTGAGGTCGCCGAATCTCTGACGTTTGACAGCGGCCGGTCATTAGCATCACAATGTGTACCTAATGATTGGCGAGTTTGAATACCTCCTCATCACGGCGGCAGCGCGACTTGGCGAAGGAGCTTATGGTGCGGCCATCAGACGAGAGATCGAGGACGCAACCGGACGCCGATGCTCGATTGGTGCCCTGTACACGACTCTCGATCGCCTGCAAACGAAAGGACTCGTTAAAACTTGGATGGGCGAGGCGACTCGCGAACGAGGCGGGCGCGCAAAACGCATGGTCCGCGTAAGTGCAAAAGGAGTGCAGGCGGCAACGGCGTTTTATCGTGCCGTGATCCGTGTCAGTCGTGACGCCTCATGGGAGATACCGTGAGCCACGCGACTGTTTTGGATTCGCTTCTTCGCCGAATGCTAGTTGCGGCCTTCGGCATGCTCGACGCTACAGACCGGGAAGCAGTGTGCGGCGATCTCGCGGAATCACGAGAAACGACAGTGCCGGCATTGCGCGAGGTGCTGAGTCTGGTCCTCCGCCGGCGAACCGCTTCCCTCGGGAACTGGCATCCATGGTTGACTCTCGCCGCACTCACGATACCGCTGGCCGCGTTTGTGTCGCTTACGGCGAGAAGTACGGCTGATGGAAGCGCGATCTATCTTTGGCTCTACCTTAATAACTGGGATTGGACTTACACTAAGAGCCTTGGTTTCTGGCAAGAACTGATTCAGTGCGCTCAGGGCGTGCTATTGTCTTGCGTTGCGCTAGTGTGCTGGTCCTGGACATCCGGCTTGCTGCTCGGGTGGTCCGCGCGACGTACTCTTTGGTTGCAAGGCGCAGTCTTCTTTGCGGTAGTTGTGACCGTCGGTGCGCACGGTGTTCCCCTATCTTTCGGGCATGTTCTGGTCTTGCAGCGTGCACGCAACTATCAGGGCAATGCGGCGGTCTTCGCCCAGGCTTTCTATCGGCAGGTTTTTCCCAGGATTCTACGAGATCCTCTTCGTAACTCTGCCTGCATGGAAAGGAATGCGTCAGAGTTTCCGAATCAATCAACTTCCACGAAGTGGCCGGATGATTCTGTTGACCTTCTCCGTCGCGGCGGCGGGTACGCTCGTGATCCAGAATCTCGCCTGGTGGCAAATGCGGGTTTGGCATATCTGGCCGCTTCGTCTGCCTCGCTTGCCATTGCTTATGCTGCTGGCCATTGCAGCTCCGGCAGCTTACCTGCTTCTGACACCTGTTTTCCGTTGGACTAGTCAGCGGCTGGGATAGACCCCACTTTCAGGCTTCCATCTGGAACCACGGACTGGCCAAGGATGCAATCCACCTCCGGAGGGCGACTACAGTGCAATCATCTTCAGGGTTTTGCATCCGCGGCATGCAGAAGTGGGTATTTTGCAGGGGGCGCCTGCGTAGTAGCAATTGCGATGCTAAGGCCGGGCCTGCCTGCCACTGCCTCCCAGTCCGCCTCACCAGGCGTATCCAAAGAATCCGCGCGTGCTCTTATTCCCGTTGCCTCAAGAGTGGCGGCGCCAGACTTCGCGCTAACCGATGTCAATGGGAGGAAGATAACCCTCTTACAATCCCGAGGCAAGGTAGTGCTGCTTGATTTCTGGGCCGTGGAATGCGGCGGCTGCAAAGTCGAAGTTCCCTGGTACGTCGAGTTTGATAGAAAATATCGCGACAAAGGGCTGGCGCTGATCGGCATTGATACGTACGGTGAGAGCTTGGATAAAGTGAAGCCATTCATGGCGAAGGTGGGTAGAGATTATCCGGTTGCCATCGGCAACGACGCTCTAGGTGAGCGGTTTCATGTCGAAGAGATGCCCCTAACGCTGTTGATCGATCGGAACGGTCGAATCGCTGTCTCACACGCCGGGATTGTAGACAAAGCGCAATTCGAGAATGACATTCAGGAGCTGCTGCAGTCGACGCCCGGCTAGAATCGCTAACGAAGTCCCAATTTCGATATCGCCAGGCAGATTCCCGGCAAATTCCGCAGTACTTGCCAACGGTTGCGTACAGGGTAATGCGCTCAGTGAGACGCGGCCAGTCCTTACTCGGTCCTTACTCGGGTTCCGAGGGTGATCGGCACACCGGAAGTGATTTTAAGCGCCACATGGCAGGGCCCATGCCGGCAAAATTGATGGCCCCTGGTTTCCCTGTGGAGAGCCGGACGCTAGACTCGACGCGGAATCTGAAGCCTCGCGAACAGCCAGGTGAAACAATTCGTGGGCAAAAATACGTCAAATAGAAGCAAGATGTCGCGTGGAGGCAACAGTGGAACCCTTGTTGCGAGACGTGCGCTATGCCCTGCGTCAATTGTGGCGGTCGCCTGGATTCACTCTCACGGCGGTAATCACCCTGGCTTTTGGCATCGGCGTCACCACTGCCATTTTCTCCATCGTCGAAGGCGTGCTTCTCCGGCCATTGCCATTTCCTGAGCCGGATCGGCTGGTTACGCTTGGCGATAGGCTTGAGGGAATCAGTTTTAGCGGGGATTTCCCTAACGTGACAGCGCCAGGAGCTCGCATCTATTTACGGGATACCCACGCCTTCACTAACCTGGGTGCCTACCAGACATCCGATTACGAATTCTCCACCCCGAACACCAATGGGTCCGCCCAAAATGCGGACCGGCTCAATGCGGCTCGTCTGACTGCCAGCATCTTTCCCACGCTCGGCGTTTCCCCCATCCTCGGACGCGTGTTTACCAAAAGTGAAGATGACGGCAGCCAGCAGGTCGTGGTTCTCAGCTACCGGACCTGGCGCAGCCGCTTCCATGGCGACACCGGGATATTGGGACAGAAGATCCTGTTGGACCGGAAACCATACGAAATCATCGGCGTGATGCCGCGCGAGTTCGAGTTCCCGCTGGTGCCCGGCCAGCTGAATCGCGGCGAATTCTGGGTTCCCATGAGTTTCACACAGGCTGAACTGGTTCAGGGCGCGGGAAGCTGGGGCTACCGTATGGTCGGAAGGCTCAAGGCTGGCATTACTGCTGCACAGGCTGAGCAGGACGCGACTGGCGCAGCGCGGGAGATCATGAATAATTTTCCGCCCGCGCTTTCCAGCCGCCGTATTCATCCCGAGGTGCTGTCGCTCAATGACGACACCGTAACCGAGGCCCGGCCCCTGATCTTCACACTCTTTCTTTCGGTTATCGTGGTGTTTTTCATTGCCTGCGCGAATCTTGCCAGTCTGTACCTTGTTCGGGTCATTCGCCGCCGGCGCGAGATCTCTGTGCGGCTCGCCCTGGGGGCTGGAGGACAAGCCATTTTGCGCTCATACCTTGTAGAGGCACTGTTACTGAGCATCAGCGGGGGAGCCCTTGGATTGGGTCTGGCAGCAGTTGTTTTGCGTCTGGGTGTCAGAATATTGCCGGAAACGCTTCCCCGCATCAGCTCCATAGCGCTTGACTGGCGTGTCATCTGGTTCGCTCTCGGGCTGTCTGTTCTCACCGGCCTGCTGTGCGGGCTGGTTCCGGCACTCAGTGCCGCACGCACTGGAGTTGGCGAAGCCTTGAAAGAAGGTGGACGCACCGGCAGCGGCGGCCGCGTCCATACCCATCTGCGATCGGTGCTGGTGGTTGCAGAGCTTGCCGTGGCTCTGGTGCTGCTTATCGCCTCCGGTCTGCTGCTGCGCAGTTTCGAGAAGATGCGCTCGGTCAACCTTGGCTTCAGGACCGACCATGTACTAACCGCCTCATTCAGTCTGCCTCGCGAACGATACTCCACGCAGGCAGCGATTGACGCCTTCAACGTGAACCTGCAGGAACGCCTGAGGCAGTTGCCAGCAGTGGAGGCGGTCGGCACCACGACCATGCTGCCCGCGTCTGGTGTTGACTGGGCGACATTTACCCCCGAAGGGTATGTTCCGCCCAAAGGGGCGGGGCTGAATGTGGCGTGGGTGCCTCAAGTCATGGGTGATTACTTTCGGGCGCAGGGGATACCGATACTTCGCGGCCGGGCTTTCACTGCGGCTGACCGGGCCGGGTCGCCTTTGGTTGCAGTCGTCAGTCGCGGATTGGCCGAGCACTACTGGCCCGGGCAGGACCCGATCGGCAGACGGCTGCATCGCGGTCCGAAGGAGGCGGCGACTTTACCCTGGATAACCGTCGTGGGAGAGATCGACGGCGTCAGGCAGCTTGCCGATGCACCCGCCGAAGAGCAGATTTATCTCCCCTCCAGCCAGACCAAAGCCGTTGCGGGAACATTTGCACCGCCGAACATGCTTACCGGCACGTTCGGTTCCATTGTGGTACGAGGACAGATGCCACCTGAGCAGATGGCCGACTCGCTTCAGGCGGCCGTCCGCTCCATTGATCCTCAGTTGCCGCTTACACAGATCGAATCCATGGATCAGGTCGTTTCGGAAGGCGAGGCACCCCGCCGGTTCAATACAGCGCTGATCTCTGCGTTCGCCGGTGCAGCAGTGATCCTCGCGTTGCTCGGCATCTACGGCGTTGTTGCATTTTCCACTGCAATGCGGAAACAGGAGATGGCCATCCGTCTGGCGCTTGGCTCCAAGCGCTCCGGGATCATGGGTCTGATCTTTATTTCAGGTCTCAGACTCGGCTTGGCCGGTTGCGGAGTGGGACTGGTGGCTGCCTTCTTTGCCACGCGCCTTTTGCGTTCGCTTGTCTTTCAGGTAGACGTGCTCGACCCAGCCATTCTCATCTTCGCGACCTTCGCCGTTCTTCTCATCACTATCCTGGCCTCTGTTTTGCCTGCCCGCCGTGCCGCCTCGGTAGAGCCAATGGAAGCCCTCCGAACCGATTAACAAACCATCCTGAATCCGATCATGTCTCCATATTCGAGGAGCTTCCGTTCAGCTGCTGACTTCAGGGTAAAGCGCCCACTGACAGGGTCCTTGCGGAGGACGGCGCCCCATTCGACCGTGTTAGTTTGAGGTGCGCGAACTCAGGAGGAAAACTGGGAGCGATGTTGGGATTTCGGAGTGTGGGAATTCACGCTGTGGCGATTGCCGCGATCGGCTCCGGCATGCTCCAGCAGTCCGCGATTGCCGGAACTCAGGGAGGAGCGGAGAAGCCGGCGTGGTGCAAGCAGTTGCCGCGGCCGGAGTACGCGAAGCTGGAACGCGTGCCAGTCGCGGACCCATGGTTCGAGATCTACAAGGTCGCGCCGTATGTGTTAGCCATCTACGAGCCACACCAGTCCGAAGAGACGATCGGATACCTGATCGTGGGGAATGCGCGGGCGCTGTTGTTCGATACGGGGATGGGCATCGGCGACTTGAAGGCTCTGACATTGAAGCTAAGCAAGCTGCCGATCGTTGTCCTGAACAGCCACACGCATGATGACCACGTCGGGAACAACTGGCAGTTCGATACCGTCTACGGTATGGACACCGAGTTCACGCGGCGCAACGCGAAGGGTTCGAAGGAAGATGCGCAGGCGGAGATCGCGCCCGGCGAGATCTGCGGGTCGTTGCCCGCCACGTTCGATCGCGCAGCGTACCGGACGCGGCCATGGAGGGTTTCGAAATGGCTGCATGACGGTGACCGCATCGACCTGGGCGGAAGAACCATCGAGGTGATAGCGACGCCGGGTCACACGCCGGATTCCATCTCCCTCTTCGATCGTGCGAACGGCCTGCTGTTCACCGGTGACACCTACTATCCCGGAACGATATGGCTATACCGATCGGAGACGGATCTCGCGGCCTATGGCAACTCGGTGCGAAAGCTCGCTGCATTGCGGCCGGAGGTGAAGTTGGTTCTCGGGGCACACAACGTGCCGGTTGCCCCGCCGAGCGTACTGGAGGATCTTGCGGGCGGGTTCGAGAAAGTGCAGGACGGACAGGTGCAACCAAAACCAGCGGGTGTGGGCAAGGTGATCTATCGGGTGGGTAATATCTCGTTCCTGATGCGGCCGCCGGCCGATGCTCGATAGCGGAATGCGTATGTCGACCTAAGGTTTTAGACGGACCATCGCTGAGTGCATTGGCGATCGTTTGATTCTCAATTGATGACTTCAGGCCAATGCGCTCAGTGAGACGCGGTCAGTCCTTACTCGGGTTCCGAGGGTGATCGGCACACGGGAAGTGATTTTGACCACCACGTCCCGGGATGCAGGCCGGCAAAAATGATGGCCCCGGACCTCTTTGAGGGAGAGCCGGGGCCACGTTGCAGGGCGGAGCAACTTCACGACGAGCCATCGCACGAGCGCCATACCAAAGGCAAATGCGAATCCGTATCCAAAGCTCTCAATTTGCGTCGGATGTTTGCCGTATCGGCGGAGAGCAGCTCCTATTCGTGACATCACGAGTCCAGTGAGGACGGGGTTCACCAACAAACTGATTCCATGGATTCGAGATGGATGAATAAGCGGATGCGGAAAAAGAAAGACGCTGACACCGCCCCTCGCCATGCCCAGCATTACATACCCAAGCGCGGCGAGCACTGGGTTAATCTCCCGCGAAACAACAAACACTTCTCGGGTTGCAGCAGTAGCAGGGAAAATGTCGCCTCTCCCGCTAACTCGATTAGGAATTCGAGGAGTGCTTCGGCCAGTAAGAGAAGCAGATTGAAGACGAACTCGTCCATAAAGGGATCGTGACGCCGCCGCTCGCGTCTGTGATCTGGTTACGTGAGACAAGGTTGAGAGGTTCCGCGGATCTACCCGGAAAATGATGGCCCCGGCAGAGCCGGGGCCACGTTGCAAGCAGCCTGTAAGCCGAATTCTGTCGAGGACGGCCATTCCTCTAGGCGATGCATCGCTGCAACGCTCCAGCGACCTACCCGGAGGTTTCCGCCGCGCTTGAGCTTGCGCTCAGCCACGTAACCCGCGTTGGCGCGCCGGGCCGGCACGCATTCGCAGCCGATCGGGCCGGGCCGCGAATTTCCTCCCTATTTGGTCTTGCTCCGTGTGGGGTTTACCCTGCCCCCGTCGTTACCGCCGGGGCGGTGCGCTCTTACCGCACCTTTTCACCCTTACCCACGCCTCTTGCGAGACACAGGCGGTATCTTCTCTGTGGCACTAGCCGTCTCGCGGCCTTGACGCCGCGATCCCGGACGTTATCCGGCACACTGCCCTGCGGAGTTCGGACTTTCCTCTCCCAAAGGCGCTGACGCGCCTCCGGCAGCGGCCGCCCGGCCTGCCTGCATGGTATGAGGATACCAGCTAAGGTCCGGATGGCTAAGGAGACTAGGAGCGGGTGGCTGAAGTCGGGGTAGCTAAGAAGCGAGTAGCTAAGAAACGGTCAGGGATTCAGCGGTCTGGGATAAGACGGCCAGAAAAGGCACCTCCGGCAAATTGCGTCCCACCCTTTTGCAAACTGCGCGAAAGGATGGGGCGCCCAGAATCCTGTACTGATCTCCACCTTAAGGTGGGGCATTCGGTTTGTTTAATTGAACAAGCAGGAGATCGATGAACGGTGCCTGGCTCTTCAGGATTCGCTGACGCGCTTCACCTAATCCGAACCAGACACCGCGGTCCACTTCGGGGATCTCGATCTGGCGGCCTGAACGCGGAGGCCATTCGATCCGGCAGAGGTTGCTCCGGAGCTGGGCGGGGTCGCAGTCTCCTTCGACCGCCCAGACAGAGACGAGCTTGCCTCCCGCCTGCCGGATTGTGCCCAAGTCGAGGAAGTCGCCTGTGACTTCGAAGCCCGTCTCCTCGGTGAACTCACGGCGAGCGGCTTCGAGCGGGTTCTCGTCCTCGGGGTATTCGCCCTTGGGAATCGACCACGCTCCCAGGTCCTTTTTTGCCCAGAACGGACCGCCGGGATGCACCAGGAAAACCTCCATGTTCTGGTCCCGCGGGCGATAGATCAACAGCCCGGCGCTGCGTTTTGGCATGGCTTATGCCTCCACTCGAAGTAATATTCTCCCAGCATGCCTGATCTGGCCGCATCGTCGCCGAAAATCGCTACGGGACCAGCGTCGGAACCAGTCCCTGAGATCACGCTGCATGGGGCGGTGCTGGTGCTGCTGCAGTTCGATGTGTGCGAGGCGATCCGGCTGGACCGGCTGCGCGAGCTGCTGCGCGCGAGCAAGATGGAGCAGCCGGCGCTGAAGCATCCGGGAGCGGTGCGCTACCAGCGGCCCCCCGTGGTCGAGTCCCTCGGGACGTTGACGCTCGAGAGCGGGGAACAGCTCCTGGGCGAGGTCAAGTACTACGATTACGGCGTGCTCAGCGTGGTCTTCGAGCTGGCTTTTGAGGGCGGCTGGGAGAAGCTGACCGCGCTGGCCAGCCGCTGGGTGTGGGACGTGGACTTCGCGGCCCAGGCGGCGGAGATGGTGCGCCGCAAGCTGGAGGTCGCGGCTGCAGCGCTGGTGAAGCCGTACACCAAGGAGTGGCTGAGCGAGGACTACTTGATCTTTCACATCCGCGAGATTGACGGCTCGTCCTCGATGTCGGATCTGATTCAAACGCAGGGCGCGCATATTGCGCAGGTAGTACGCGGAGACACCGGGTATCTGGCGGAGAGCGAGCGCAACGAGGTGCTGCAGTCGCGGATTTCCTACTATGCGAATGATCTCGCGGTGATCGGATGGAACGCGGCGTTCATCTACGACTCGACGGCGGGCGCGGAGACGGCGGTGCAGCTGCTGGAGTATGCCAACTCACAGCTGCTGGAGTTTCGGCACTACGACGATCTGCTGACGGAAGAGCTGGAGCGCGTTTACACGCTGCTCGATGAGGGGACAGGCATCTTTGCGCGGTGGCGACTGGCACGGTCCGCGACCCGGCTGCACACGGTGCTGCTGGATGTCGCCGAGCTGACGGAGCACGCCGATAATGCGATCAAGTTTTTGAGCGACATGTTTTCGGCGCGGCTCTACAAGCTGGCTGCGCAGAAGGTGGGCGTGCCGGACTACAAGGATCTGGTCACACGGAAGGTGCGCAATGCCGAGGAGCTGTATCGCTTTATGGTGGACCAGTTCAACCAGAGCCGGGCGTTCTTTCTGGAGCTGACGGTGGTGATCATTCTGGTGATCGAGCTGGTGTATCTGTTCCGGGGACGGCCTTTTTGAGTGACCGCTGCGATTGTCTGAGTGTAAGGGTTGCGGTTTTCCATCCTTTCGCAAAAAAATGCGCGAAAGGATGGTGCACCCCAGCTCAGATGCCGACTTAAGCATGTGCCAGAGTTGCACACATTCGAATAATCTTCTTTCGTAACCATGCGCGGACGTTTACACTCGTGTCACCCCAACATTCGCTTTACTTAGAGTCGGAAATCTTTTGCCCGTGATGAATCCTGCCGCTGGTGTGCGTTTTGGTCCCTACGAAATAGTCGAGAAGATTGGCTCAGGCGGTATGGGAGAGGTTTACCGGGCCCTGGATACGCGTCTTGACCGCGAAGTCGCGCTGAAGCTGGTCTCTGAAAGCTACCTGAGCGGCGATACGCCGCGGCCGTCCGGCGGAAGTCCGGGCGGGACTCCCATACTGGCCTCCAATGCGCGCTTTCAGAGAGAGGCGCGGGCCGCGTCGGCGCTGAATCACCCGAATATCTGTACCATCCACGACATCGGCGAGCAGGATGGACGGCCCTACCTGGTAATGGAGCTGCTGCATGGCGAGACGCTGAAGCAGTACCTCGCCGGCCACCGGAAGCTGCCTCCTGCGGAGCTATTGAGCTTTGCGCGGGAGGCTGCGAGCGCGCTGGCGGCGGCACATGCTCGCGGGATTATCCATCGCGACATCAAGCCGGCCAACATTTTTGTGGTGCAGCCGAAGGGCGGGCAGCCGCATATCAAGATTCTGGACTTTGGATTGGCGAAGCGGCAGGGCGCGGGGACGATCACGGCGGACTCGCTGGGGGCACCGACGGGAACGGTTCCGGGATCGGCTTTGGGGATGCTCAATGGGGGCCGCACGGAAGGCGGCGAGCTCACGAGTGCGGGATCGACGCTGGGAACGATCGCGTACATGTCTCCGGAGCAGGCCAAGGGACAGCCGCTGGATGCGCGGTCGGATCTGTTTTCGCTCGGCAGCGTGCTTTATGAGGCGGCCACGGGCGCTTCGCCATTTGCAAGGGGATCGACGGCGGAAATCTTCGCGGCATTGCTGATGAAGGATGCGCCGCCGGCAACCAGCATGAATCCGGAGGTGCCGCGGGAGTTCGACCCAATTCTGGCAAAGCTGCTGGCGAAAGACAGAGAAGCGCGATATTCGTCGGCCGCGGAGCTGCTCGCTGATCTGGATAAGCTGGGAGATACAAAGCCGGCTGTGGCTCCGGCGGCAGATTCGGGCACGCTTCGCGCCGTGGCCACTGGAACGGGGGCGACGGGGGACAAGAAAAAGGCCTCGTGGATTCCTATCGCCGCGGTTGTGGCGGTCGTCATCGTGGCGGGTGTCTTTCTTTTGCTGCGGAATCGTGGCACTGGCGGCTCGCAGGCCGGCGGCGCGAAGGCTCCGGTGACGATGGGCGAGAAGGACTCGATCATCCTGGCTGATTTCGTGAACAGCACCGGAAATCCCGTCTTCGACACCACGCTGAAGCAGGCGCTGGCGATTCAGCTCGAACAGTCGCCGACGCTGAACATTGTGAGCCAGCAGCATCTGCGGCAGAGCATGAAGTACCTGGGCAAGTCGTCAGATGACCTGCTGACGCCAGCGATTGCCCGCGAGATCGGCGAGCGGGAGGGCGTGAAGGCGATCCTGACGGGGACGATCGCCTCGCTGGGCAAGGAGTACGTGATCACGCTGACGGCGCAGGCCACGGCGACCGGCGACGATATTGCGAGCGAGCAGACGCAGGCTCCGGATGCGGAGCACGTGCTGGATGCGCTGGACAAGGCGGCGACCGGAATGCGCGCCAAGCTGGGTGAATCGCTCAGCTCAATTCAAAAGCTCGACACGCCGCTGGGCCAGGCCACGACACCTTCGCTCGATGCCTTTCGCGCCTATGCACTGGGTGACGTGGAGCACGAGAAGGGTCTGGATCTGCCGCAGGCCGCCGGTCACTACATGCAGGCTGTGGAACTGGATCCAAACTTCGCCATGGCGTGGGCACGGCTGGGGGTGGTCTACAGCAATGCCGGGCAGACCGGAAAAGCGCTTGAGTATTACACCAAGGCCTTTGAGCTATCGAAGAACGTCAGTGAGCGCGAGCGTCTCTACATTACCGGGCATTACCACCTGAATGTAACCGGCGATATCGGAAAGGTAATCGATACTCTTGAGCTTTCCATACGAACCTATCCGAATGACTTCAACAGCCTGGTGAATATCTCGGTCGCCTACGTGACCATTGGCGATTATGAGAAAGCTACAGAGTATAGCAGGAGGGCTGTGGCCGTCCAGCCGGATGACGTGATCGCGCAGGAGAATCTGGTCCAGGACCTGATCGTGCTGGGTCATCTTCAGGAGGCCCGGGATCAGACGGCGAAGGTGAATCAGCTGAAACTTGGCGACTCCACGGAAGTATTGCAGTGGATCTATATACTCGATGCTCTTGCCGGAGATAAGGCCGGAATGGATCGGATCGAAGCGCAGGTTACCGGGCGGCCGGACTCCTACCTGCTGATCACGGCCAAAGCTACATTCGAGGAGTATGAAGGGAAATATCACGCAGCCGCAGCGACGTGGCAGCAGGTCGCCGATCTGGCTGCATCGCAGAAGGCCAGCGACGAGGAGGCTTCCGCCCTGCTCCTTCTGGTGTCAGGCAGAGGGTTTGCTGACACGTGCCAGGAGTCCGAGAGCCGCATCAAGCGTGCTCTGGCCCTCGACAAGACCAAACCCACGCTGCGCCAGGTGGCATTTACGGCTGCTATCTGCGGGGACAGGAAGACGGCAGAGCCGATCCTGAAGGATCTGGACCAAAGATATCCAGAGGACACGCTGATCCAAGGCATCACCATTCCGGAATCGCACGCGCTCCTGGATCTGGCTGAGCATAAGCCTGCCGATGCTCTGAGTGCACTCGAGAAAGCAAAGGCCTACGATCTGGCTTCTCCGGGAGCTTATCTGCGAGGACTTGCCTACCTGGCGTCCCACGATGCAGCGAACGCGCTGATCGCCTTCCATCAGGCGACGCAGTACCCGGGAGCGGCTTTGGCACTGCAGTATCAGACTTATCCGCAGTCGCAGCTTGGGCTGGCGCGGGCTTATGTCATGGCAAGCGACAAAGTACACGCACGCGAGGCGTATCAGAAGTTCTTCGACCTGTGGAAGAATGCCGATCCGGATCTGCCGCAACTGATTGCGGCGAAGAAAGAGTTCGCTGCGCTCTAGGCGATTCGGTTGTCGAAGCTGTCTTCTTCTGATGTGGCTGCCTCGAAGCGTTCGGCGAGCAATTGCAAGAGTAATTGCGGCTCGTAGCTGGAGACGACATGGTCCACATCTTTCGCCTGCCTGCCCGAAACCGGTGAGATGGCAACAATGGGCAGATCGGAGCGGATCGCCTTGAGATCGCGCACCGTCCGTTCAAGCTGAGTCGGTGCGGAGTTGACGAATATGCGCTGGCGGAGAGGGACGGTCGCGACGCTTTGATCCGAATTCCTCCTTTTAGATGGTTTTTCCTGGGCTCATCGCCAATTAAATTCTGTTCAACAAAATTTGACCTGCCAGCAACACTGACATCCCGGCTAATCAATTACATATGGTTACCGGAGGTAAGTATGAAAAAAGTAATCGCTCTGCTCTCCCTGGCAATCGTCTGCTCAGCCGGCACGGCAATGGCCGCAGACGACGACTGGGATCACGGCCACGACCACGGCAAAATCAAGCGCGTTCTCCTGATCAGCATCGACGGCATGCACGCCGTCGATTTCACAAACTGCGCGAATGGCATCAGCACGGTTAACAGCGGTGAACCCTATTGCCCTGCGCTCGCTACGCTCGGCAAGACGGGGATCAACTACGTCGCCGCTTCCACTTCAAAGCCCTCCGATTCCTTCCCAGGCCTGATCGCGATCGTCACCGGCGGAAGCCCTGCTCTTACCGGCGTTTATTACGACGTCGCCTACTCCCGGAACTTTGACGCTCCGGCGAAAACCACCGGCAATGGCCTGGCGATGGGCCCCTGCACCCCAAACACGACCCCGACCGGCACGACCACCGAGTATGAGGAAGGCATCGATATCGACCAGACCAAGGTGAACGGCGGCGCTCCCGGCGCGGCCCTGACGGACGGCGGCATCAACTCCATCGATCCGAAGAGACTGGTACGCGACCCAAGCAAGGGCTGCGCTCCCGTTTTCCCTTGGGAATTCGTCCGTGCCAACACCATCTTCAGCGTCATCCATCAGGCAGGCGGATTCGCGGCCTGGTCTGACAAGCACCCAGCTTACTCGGCGGTTGCCAGCGGCATCGGCCCCATCGCCCTCGACGACTTCTATGCACCCGAAATCAACTCGACTGTGATCGCTCTTCCGGCCGTTCAGACGCCCACCGGCTTATCCTGCACATCGATCCCCGATCCTGGTTCGGACCTCACTGCCTGGACCAACAGCTTCCAGAATATCGAGTGCTATGACACCCTGAAGGTCAACGCAATCCTGAACGAAATTGATGGTAAAGACCACCTTGGCCTAAAGAAAACCAAGGTGCCCAACATCTTCGGCATGAACTTCCAGGCCGTCAGCGTCGGCCAAAAGCTCGTGGAGAAGAGCAATAATATTACAGGCGGCTACCTCGATGCAGCCGGGACACCAACAGCAGCGCTGCTCGGCGATATCAAGTTCGTCGACGCTTCCATCGGTGCGTTTGTCAATGAGCTCAAGGCCAGGGGTCTGTACGACTCGACCCTGATCGTCATCACGGCCAAACACGGCCAGTCGCCCATCGATCCCAGCCGTTATGTCTCCCAGCTCATTAACGGCTCATCGCCGGCGACCCTGCTCTCCAATGCCGGATTCATGCCCGACTCGGAATCCACCATCGGCAACGGCATCGGACCAACGGAAGACGATGTCTCGCTGCTCTGGCTGAAGAGCTCTTCCGACACACTGGCCGCCGTCAAGATCCTGGAAGATAACCCCGTCCTCATCGGCCTGGGGCAGATCTACTATGGCCCGACGGTCGCGCTCAACTTCAACGACCCAACTGTCGATCCACGCACCCCGGACATCATCGTGACTCCGAATGTCGGCGTCACTTACTCCGGCAGCACCGCGAAGCTGGCGGAGCACGGAGGGTTTGCCCATGACGACACCAATGTCATGCTGCTGATCTCCAATCCCAGCTTCAATCCCAGGACGGTCCTCGCTGGAGTGGGCACCGCCCAGGTGGCGCCCACGATCCTCAAAGCGCTCGACATCGATCCCTCGAAGCTCGATGCCGTTCGTGTTGAGGGAACCCCTGTGCTTCCGGACGTGAACTTCCAGTAGACCGCGGCAATACCAGTCAGCAAATGGCGGACGCTCCGTGAAGGAGCGTCCGTTGTTTTTGCTGGCCCAGCTTAGAAAAAGCAGATCCTTCGACTCCCCTTCGCTGCGCTCAGGGTCGCTCAGGATGACACGACAGCTGTATGAACAATTTGGAGATGCCGCGTCAGCTGGCGGCGACTTCGATGGGATGGCGAAGCCACCCGTAGAGCGGGAACTGCTCGGCGAGTTCGAGAACCTGTCCGCGGATTTGCTTGAGAGTCTCGGGGTTGCTGCGGTGTTCGAGTGCTTCAGCGATCCACCGGGCGATGGTGCGCATCTCGGGCTCTTTCATGCCGCGCGTGGTGAGCGCCGGAGTGCCGATGCGGATGCCGCTGGGGCGGAGCGGCGGATTCGTGTCATACGGGATGGCGTTCTTGTTGACGGTGATAGCAGCCGCTCCCAGTGCGGCTTCGGCCTCGCTGCCCAGGATGCCCTTGGCGAAGACGTCGATAAGCATCAAATGCGTGTCCGTGCCGCCGGAGACGACACGGAAGCTTTCGGACTGGAGGGCATCGGCCAGAACCTTGGCGTTGGCGACGATCTGCTGAGCGTAGAGCATGAAGCCGGGGTCGAGATTTTCTTTGAAGGCCGCGGCCTTGGCGGCGATGATGTGCACGAGCGGGCCGCCCTGCTGGCCGGGGAAGACGCTCTTATCGACGGAGGCGGCGTACTGCTGCTCGCAGAGGATGAGGCCGGCGCGAGGTCCGCGCAGGGTTTTGTGGGTGGTGGTAGTGACAATCTGCGCGTGGGGAACGGGTGAGGGATGCACGCCTCCGGCGACGAGGCCGGCGAAGTGCGCCATGTCGACGATGAGCAGCGCACCGGCCTTGTCGGCGATGGAGCGCATGCGGGGGAAGTCGAAGATGCGGGGATAGGCGCTGCCTCCGCCGATGATGACCTTGGGTTTTTCGCGCAGGGCGATGGCTTCGAGCTCGTCGTAGTCGATGGTTTCCGTGTCCTTGCGGACGGTGTAGGAGACGACCTTGTAGAGTTTGCCGGAGAAGTTGAGCTTGTGGCCGTGGGTCAGATGGCCGCCGTGGGCGAGGTCGAGGCCGAGGATGGTGTCTCCGGGCTGGAGGACGGCCATATAGGCGGCGGCGTTGGCCTGCGAGCCGGAGTGGGGCTGCACGTTGGCGTGCTCGGCGCCGAAGATCTGTTTGGCGCGGTCGCGAGCGAGATTCTCGACGACATCGGCGAACTCGCATCCGCCGTAATAGCGGCGTCCGGGGTAGCCCTCGGCGTATTTGTTGGTGAAGACCGATCTGGCGGCTTCGAGCACGGCCTGGCTGACGAAGTTTTCCGAGGCGATCATCTCCAGCCCCTCGTGCTGGCGGAGGACTTCGTGTTCGATGGCGGCGGCGATCTCTGGATCAGCCTCGGCGAGCGGGCGGGACATGCGGTCGGTCATATGTAGATTGTAGGGCAGATTAAGTCCGCGGCGAAGGGAGGGATGAAGGGCAATTAGTTCAAACGCCGCGGCGATTGCTGGCTCAGGGTTTTGATTTTGCTTTCATGCCAGCGGCGGAGACAACGATTTGCCAAACGGTCCGGTCGGGGGTAGTACAGGTCGTCTGCGTTGGAAGCTGGCAGGCGGGGGAAAGTCCGTTATGGGCGACGGCGTAGGCCGATGGCAGCACAAGAGGGCGGTAGATTGCCCGGCTCGAAAGCGAGGAAAGTACACACAGTGAAAGGGTGAGGGCGAAAATCGTACGAGGCCGCATCGAACAAGTTCCTTTCTGCAAATCAGATCGTGGTGGCAGGCCTTACGAACCGGGCAATTGCTCGTAACCGGTTCACTGCGAAACCAATGGAGCATTTACAGATCAGGGTGAACTCGTGAATGGCTCACGAGACTCAGGACGAAAGGCCATTTATGTCGGCTACCAGACGTACTCCGATGTTACAGGCTAATCAAGATAAACCTGACAATTTATTTTATTAACGAAGGAAGGGCGAAAGGAGGTCAGGGTCGAGAAAGTCCGGAATGAGTGAGGCGGCGTTGATCAGCGCGGGGCGAGCTCGTGGTCCGGACTGGGATTGAGGACGGGGGTCTGTGGACCGCGGCGCAGAGGAGGGGCTTGGAGCTGCTTGAATGCGGAATAGACAAACGAGCCGAGATACCATCCGTCGATGAATTTGTAGGGCGTTTCGCCGGTGGTGTAGTGCCCGCAGGGCAGAACCTTGGAGACGTAGTTAATGCCCAGCTCGGAGAAGCGGCGCAGGACTTCGACGGAATATTCGGGCAGGAAGGTGAGGTCGTATTTGGCGTGGACGACCAATACCTTCTTGGGCTGTGCAGCGAAGCGCTGCATGTAGTTGACAGGGCTGGTGGCTCCGAAGAGCTCGCGCAGGCGCTCCTGCGAAAGGCCTGCGTCCTCAAAGGCCTGACGGATGTGGCGGGTGCTCTGGCCGGTCCAGACGACGTCTCCGAAAGAAGTCGACGCGTGATTGAAAGCGTTGACCAGCAGGCGCGGGTCGTGCGCGGCGGCGATGAAGGCGTAGCAGGAGCCGAGGCTGGTTCCCAGGATTCCGAAGTGCTCGTATCCCTGGGCTTCGAGCCAGTCGAGACAGCAGCGGATGTCGATGACAGCCTGGCGGCAGGCGGAAATGTTGCGCCCGATGTTGGAGCTGACGGCGTAGTCGGAGCGCTCAAGCTCGGCGGGACGGCGGATGTCGTGGTAGGGCTTGCTGAGGCGCAGCGCGGAGATTCCGAAGCGATTGAAGAGCGAGCAAAGCGCGTTGTGGCTGAAGGCGTCGGCGTTCCACTGAGGCATCACGATCATGGCCCGCTTGGGTTTGCCCTGCATTTTTTCTTCGGGCGCGGGATACCAGCGGGCGTTGACGAAGTCGTTCTCGGGATAAGGCGTGCGGATGGGCGAGGTGAAGCGAAGGAACTGCGCGGGCTTCAGCTTGCCCTCGGCGGCTTTCTGCTTGAGTTCCGCATCCTGGCGCAGGGTTTCCGGGCGGACGTTGGTGGGAAAGAGCTGAGGGTGGCGCGCTTCAAGCTGGAAGTCGGTGGGGCGGCGGTAGCTGTAGAAGGCCTCGCTGCGCTGGACGATGGCCTCGTTGAGCGCGACCATAGCGGACTCTGCTGCATGGGGCTCGAGCGACGCGGGGTCGTTGCCACCGAAGATCTGCTGCCGCAGGCCGGCGGTGGCGATGAAATCCTCGAGCCAGTCGAAGCCCCACTCGACCGGGCGGACGATGCGGTTCTCGTCGCGGGTGGTGAGGGCCGTCTCCCACCGGTACATCCAGCGGGCGTAAAGGTTTCCGAACATCTTCATCTAGTCTTTCATCACACGGGGCACGCGGGCGGCGATGTTGCACAGAATTTCGTAGGGGATGGTGTCCGCCCAGTCTGCGTGATCGTAGGCGGTGATCTTTTCCCGGCCTTGCTCACCGATGAGGACGACTTCGTCTCCGATTTCGACGCCGGGTATGTCGGTGACGTCAATGATGGTCAGGTCCATGGAGATGCGTCCCGCGATGGGTGCGCGCTGGCCGCGGACGAGCACGCTACCGCGGTTCGAGAGATGGCGGTTGAGGCCGTCGGCGTATCCGGCGGGCAGCAGCGCCAGGCGGGATGGGCGCGTGGCTCGGAAGGTAGCGCAGTATCCAGCGGTTTCTCCAGGCGCGACGGTGCGCAGGGAGACGATGCGGGTTTTCCAGGAGAGAACGGGCTGGAGCAGGTGCACGCCCGACAGTGGGGCAGCACCGCTGAAGCCAGAGGCGGAAAATCCTGCCAGCGAAAGACCGGCGCTGGAGAAGCGCGGTGCGTAGCCGTAGAGCGCGAGCCCGGGGCGGAGCATGGCGTTTGCGGAGTATTGGGCAGCAAAATCGATCAAGGCCTTTGCGCCGCCTTCCGTGAGCACTGTGGCGGAGTTTCCGGCGTGAATCCATAGGGGCTGGTGGCCATGGGCGGCAATGAGATCCAATGCGGTTCGAAATTGGTCGAGTTGTTCTGTGGTCGCGCGGCCGTCGAGGAATTCAGGGGAATGGAGGTGGGTCATCACGCCCTCCACGCGCAGCACGGGCGATGCCTTTAGGCGCTGAAGGAGCGCCGGCAGAACGTCGAGGCGCACGCCCTGCCGCGACATGCCAGTATCAATTTCGAGATGGATGGGGACGGACACGGCGGGGACGGAGGCGGCTGTGGGGCGGCGTTTGCCGGTGGCGCTCTGAAGCCAGTCGATGTGTGAAGGCTCCCATACTACGGTCGTGAGGCGATGCGCGATGGCGGCTTCGGCTTCATGCTTCCATACGCCTCCCATGACCAGAATGCGTGCGCGTGGAGAGGTGGCGCGGAGGGCTACGCCTTCCTGGACGCCGGTGACGCCCAGCCACATGCGCGAATCCTCATTGCACACTGTCTGGGCGCAGGGGAGGATGCCATGTCCATAGGCATTGGCCTTGACGATGGCTAACAGGTCTGCTGCTCCGGCGAGGCGTCGCAACAGGCGGTAATTGTCATGGAGCCGCTGGCGGGATATCTCCGCCCACACAGGTCGGGTGGTCATCGTTACTGCTGAGGGTTGTTCTGGGAGCCCGCCGCCGGCGGCGGTTGCGTGGATTGCTTACCCTGGTAGATCAGCGGAATGTGAAAGGGCAGCTCGGCATTGGTCCTCTTGCTGGCGGTCTTCTGCTTCTCGTCGGACTTCTCCACGACTGCGGTGCGCTGCGAGTGGACACAGATCCAGTTGTTGTTGCGGGCATGCTGGTAGACGTGGGTGAAAATGCCGCGCTCCTCGCGCACCACGCCGTTCGTCTTCCACTTGATGACGTAGGTGCCGTCGACCAGGGCCGTGTCCTCGAGGATGCGCACGTTGACGACGCGCTGCTCCATGCTGACCGGCAGAGGGCCGCTCTTCTCATAGAGCAGGGCGATCTGCTGGTTGCGCGTAGTGACCTCTCCGTCCGAGGAAATGTTCACGAGGATCGGGGACATGATGTTCTCGAGTCCATACTGGTCGCGCTTGGCAACGGCCTCGCTCCACTGGTCTTCAACTTTCTGGAACTGGACGATCTCGGGGGGCTGGGTGGGTTTGGTGGACTGAGTCGCGCCGGTCTGCTGAGCGGAGGCGAGGCCGGCAAATAGAACCGCGGAGGCGGCCAGGGAAAAGAAGATGTGTTTCATATGCAAATCTGAAGTCTCATTTCCATGATAAAGGTTTGGACTGTCGAAAGGGGATTTTGGGGTCTTTTTACACATTTGGTACCAGCTATTGAAAAGCATTCACAGGCGGCGTCAACCTAAACTTTAGGACTCAGACTCCCATGGCCACGACTCCCGATATTGCCTTCGACCGCGGATTGCCCGCCTCCATCGATGCCGAGCGAACGATCCTCGGCGCTATCCTGCTCGACAACCACGCGTATAACGAGGCGGCGGAAAAGCTGCGCGCAGAAGACTTTGCGCTGGATTCGCATCAGCGCATCTTCGCGCGCATGGCGGAGCTGATGGACAACAGCCACGCCGTGGACATCGTCACGCTGGCCGAGGAACTGGCCAAACGCAAGGAGGTGGAGTCGATTGGCGGCGTGGCGTATCTGGCGTCGTTGACGGAGGGTCTGCCGCGCAGGCTGTCGATTGAAGAATATGTCCGTATCGTCAAGGACAAGTCGTTGCTGCGGCAGCTGATCAACATTTGTTCCACCTCGATCACACGGGCGGCGGACCAAAGCGAAGAGGCGCTGGAAATTCTGAACGCGGCGGAGAGCGACCTGCTCGAAGTCACGGAAAAGGGCATTACCCGCGGCTTCACCGGGATTCCGGAGATCGTGCGCGATTCGTTCGGAACGATTGACAATCTTTACAAGGAAGGCCGCGAGGTTACGGGGCTGGCGACGCATTTCGACGAGTTCGACCGCATGACGAGCGGGCTGCAGAAGTCGGAGCTGACGATTATTGCGGCGCGGCCTTCGATGGGCAAGACGGCGTGGGCGATCAACATTGCGCAGAATGCGGCGGTGCGCGGAGGCAAGACAGTCGCGGTGTTTTCGCTCGAAATGAGCAAGGAGTCGTTGCTGCGGCGCATGCTGGCGTCGGAGGCGCTGGTGGATTCGCAGAAGATCCAGAAGGGCTTTCTGGGGCGCGACGATCACGCCAAGCTTTCGAGCGCGCTGGAGCGGCTGGTGGAGGCACACATTTTTATCGACGACACGCCGGGCATCTCGCTCTCAGAGATGCGGGCCAAGGCGCGGCGTCTGCGGCAGACGATGGGTGGGCTGGACCTGATCGTGATCGACTATCTGCAACTGATGTCGTCGAGCCTGCCCGGGCCGGGACAGCGACGGTATGAGAACCGCACGCAGGAAGTGTCGGCGATTTCGCGCGGGCTGAAGGCGCTGGCGAAGGAGATGAATATTCCCGTCATCGCTCTGTCGCAGCTTTCGCGCGCCTCGGAGCAGCGCGGCGGCGACAAGCGGCCGATGCTATCGGATCTGCGCGAATCGGGCTCGATCGAGCAGGATGCGGACGTGGTGGCGTTCATTCATCGCGAGAGCTATTACAACCGCGATGAGAACGGGCAGCCCGATCCGGATACGGCGAACAAGGCGGAGATCATTATCGCGAAGCAGCGCAACGGTCCGACGGGATCGGTGCACCTGGCGTACCTGTCGAAGTGCACGCGGTTTGAAAACCTGGCGGTCGGCGGAGACGGCGAGGACTACTAGGCACTTCAGATCGACTGGCGTGTAAACTGATCGCGAGGAAACGCCGTGCGAGAGACTCTTGCGAAGTTGTGGGGCAGGGTGAAGCGGCTGTGGCGGCGCGACGCGGAGCCGCAGGATCCGTATGCGCGGGTTCAGGTGCCGCTGAAGCGTGGTCCGCAGGGGCGCAGCGCGGCCGCGAGGTGATGGCCAATTCCCTTTTGCTGCTGGCTACCATTTATCGCTGCATCTACGGTGTCCTGGGAAGCTACGTCACGGCGCGGCTGGCGCCGAGCCGGCCGATGATGCATGCCCTGGTGCTCGGCTGTCTGGGCTGTGCCGTTACCATTCTGGGCGCGGTGATGACGTGGAACAGGGGACCGGCCTTCGGGCCCCATTGGTATCCAATCGCCCTGATCGTGACCGCGCTGCCGTGCGCCTGGGCGGGCGGCAAGACACGCGAAATGCAGTTGCTCGGACAACGGGAGCAGTAGGCGAAATGGGCTTATGAGAAAAGCCACTAGTTCGATCGGTAAAGGCAACGCTCCGCAGAGCGTGGATGAGTACCTCGCCGCCGTCCCGGAACCGGCCCGCAGCACGCTAAATCGGGTTCGGGCGACGATCCGGTCTGTCGTGCCGCCGGAGACCACCGAGGTCATCAGCTACGGGATGCCGGGGTTCCGATACAAAGGGGCGCTGGTATGGTTCGGGGCGTTTTCGAAGCATTGCAGCTTCTTCCCTGGAAACGCGTCATTGATCGAGACGTTCAATGACGAACTCAAGGACTATCAGACTGCCAAGGGGACGATCCGTTTCCCGGCGGATGAGCCCCTTCCGGCCGCGCTGCTGAAAAAGCTGGTGAAGGCGCGGGTCGCGGAGAACGAACGCAAATATCCGCGTTGACCGGTCTTTTCGGGCGGTGCAGGGGCTGGAGAGGGTCGCCCGGCGCCCCGGTTTCATCCGGCGCCACAACGGGCGCAGTTTCATCCGCTTACAACGAATGTTGTGGCTATAGCGATTCCAGTGGGAGTGGCTATGGCGTTTCTCGTTCAGAAGGAGGATGATGTTTGGCAAATAGCCGTTCGCCCGGTTCCGAGAAGGAGGCGCGTATGCGAACGAATTATCGAATGTCGGCGGCCACGCCACGTAGTTGGTTTGTTGCTCTTGTCGCGGTGTGTACTTGTGTTCCCGGAGTAAGTGGGCAGGGTCCGAACGGCCGTGACCATGGAGGCGACACAGCTTCTTATGGCCAGGGCTCAAGGATGGTCTACAGTGAGTTCGATCTGGCGCAGGACGGACCCACGAAAACGGGAATGAACGCGCCAGCCCAGGTGGCATCCGTGAACGTGCCGGTGGACTTCGGCATGGCAAGCGTGAGTGCTGAGACGCAGGGCGACCTGATGATGATTCACCAGAGATACCTGGCCGCGATCTCAGCTTACCAACGCGGCCCAAAAGATTCACCGGTGGTATGGAACAAGCTGGGTATTGCGTATCAACATATGTATGCGCTGGACTTCGCCAAGCTGCAGTATGAGAAAGCGCTCTCTCTCAAACCGAAGTATGCCGAGGCTCTCAACAACCTGGGCACCGTGTACTACGGCGAGAAGGACTACCGCAAGTCGGAGAACTACTACAAGAAAGCACTGCGGCTGAAGCCGGACTGCGCTTCGTTCTACAGCAACCTGGGGACGGCCTACTTTGCGGAGCACAAATACAAACGAGGCATCGAAGAGTATCAGCACGCCTTCGCAATCGATCCTGAGATCTTTATCCGCGAGTCGCAGGAGCGCATCGCGGAGCTGGGACCGACAGAGGAACAGGCTCAGCTAAACTACGCGCTGGCCAAGATGTATGCCCAAGCAGGCAACGTGGATGCGGCCATCAAGTATCTGCGCGCTGCAATGATGGACGGCTTCGACGATCGCAAGAAGCTGATGGCGGATAAAGAATTCACCGCCCTGCGGGGAACGCCGGAGTTCCATCTGCTGATGGCCGAGGAGCATTTAGACAACTAGCTCCGGACCCGGCTCAGCTCAGGCGGATGGCTATCCCGGTCTGCGCCTGGAGCTGCTTCAGCAGGTCAGGCTGCTCGGATCCAGGGAGGTCCATGTCGACAGACTGCTCCTGGCCGTTGCCGTTCCGGTAGAGAATACGCAGCATGTGATTCGCCATGGAGAACTCAAGTGATGCGATTCTCTGGTAAGGGATGGTCTTGTTTACTCTCTCATTCACAACGAAGAGGACGTTTTTCGAGTCGGGATCGAGGTTGAGTGTTCCCTCAACCTTAGCGGATTTTCCTGACTTGTCGGCGGCGACGCATAGCTTGATCTTCTTGTAAGTGATGACATTGCTTTGGGCAGAAGCTGGAATTGCCAGCGTCAGCCCGACGATAAGGGCGAAGGACGCAAAGGATTTCTTCATAGTGAAGCAAACGTAGCATCGCCCCGTTTGCGGCGAAAGTGTCAATTGACATACGCGTGTGCGTAATTAATCAGTGCGTTTCAGCCAATGCAGACGCGGCTGCGGAGCGCTTCGCCTGGATCTCAATGTAGATATTGATGAGCGAAAGTGCCGCGGGCGTGACGCCCGGGATGCGGCTGGCCTGTCCGATAGTCGAGGGACGGACGCGCGTGAGCTTTTCCTGCATCTCGCGGGAGAGCCCGCTGACGGTGGAGTAATTGAACGAAGCGGGAATGACGCGGTCTTCGGCGCGCTTCAGCTTTTCAATCGACTTCTTCTGCTGGTCGAGATAGCCGGAGTATTTGATTTCGATTTCGACGGACTTGAGCTCGTTGCGCTGCGCGGAACGAATTGACTCGTAGCTAAGCCACTGCGCAAAGAGTGTCTGGTCTTCAAATTTGATCAGCTCGTCGCGCAGAGCAGGCCAAAGCGCTTCGATCGTAACTTCAGGGCGCTTGAGGAGCTGGGCGTAAGTTTGTCCGGCAGTGTTGCCGAGAGCGGTGGCATCGGGAAACAAATCCGCGATGCGATTTTGGTGCGGCTTGCGCGTGGCGAGCAGCTTTTCGAGCGCGACGGCGCGTGCCTGCTTTGCTTCGTAGTCGGCCCAGGCTTCGTCGTTAATCAGACCCAGGCGGCGTCCGTGCGGAGTGAGGCGGCGGTCGGCGTTGTCGATGCGCAGATGGAGGCGGAACTCGGCGCGCGAAGTGAACATACGGTAAGGCTCGTTCGTTCCCTTGCTGATGAGGTCATCGATGAGGATGCCGGTATATGCTTCTGTGCGATCGAGGTTGAATGGTGCCCGGTCGAGAACGAAGAGCGCGGCGTTGATCCCGGCCATGATTCCCTGGCAGGCGGCTTCTTCGTATCCCGAGGTTCCGTTGATCTGGCCGGCGAGATAGAGGCCGTTGAACTTCTTGACGCGCAGCGAGCGGTCGAGCTCGGTGGGATCGATGGCGTCGTATTCGATGGCGTAGCCGGGGCGAAGCATCTCGGCGTTTTCAAGGCCGGGGATGGAGCGGACGATCTCCGCCTGCACTTCCATAGGCAGCGAGGTGGACATGCCATTCACATACACTTCATGGGTGTTCAGGCCTTCGGGCTCGAGGAAGAACTGGTGCTGTTCCTTGTCGGGGAACTTGACGACCTTGTCTTCAATCGACGGGCAGTAGCGCGGGCCGATGGCCTGGATTTGCCCGGTGTACATGGGCGAGCGCGAGACGTTTTCGCGGATGATGCGGAGGGTCTCGGGTGTGGTGGTGGCGATGTGACAGGAGATCTGCCGCTGCCTGATTTCGCGCGTGCGAAAGCTGAAGGGCGTGGGGTCGGCGTCGCCGGGCTGCTCTTCGAACTTGCTCCAGTCGATGGTGCGGCCATCGAGGCGGGGCGGGGTTCCGGTCTTGAGGCGGCAGCCGCGCAGGCCGAGGCGCTTGAGGGCCTCGCCGAGCAGGATAGCGGGCGGCTCACCGCTGCGTCCGGCCGGGTAGTGCTCTTCTCCGCAGTGGATGAGGCCGTTGAGAAAGGTCCCGGTGGTGATGACGGTGGCGCGGGCGAGGATGGTGCGTCCGTCGCGTAGCTTGATGCCGGTGATGCGAGAACCAGTTTCGTCTGAGATGACATCGACGACTTCGGCCTGCTTGATGTAGAGATTGGACTGCGACTCCAGGACTTCGCGCATTTTAATGCGGTACTGCTGCTTGTCGCATTGCGCGCGGGGCGACCAGACGGCCGGGCCGCGTGAAGTGTTGAGCAGGCGGAACTGGATGCCAACGGCGTCGGCGACCTCTCCCATGATGCCGCCCAAGGCATCGACTTCGCGGACGAGGTGGCCCTTGGCGATGCCTCCAATGGCAGGGTTGCAGGACATCTGCGCGATGAGGTCGAGGTTGAGCGTGAAGTGCGCAGTGCGCAGGCCCATGCGCGCGGAAGCAACGGCGGCTTCGCAGCCAGCGTGTCCGGCTCCGACGACAACGACATCGTATTGTTCGGTAAAGGCCATCAAGATCCAGCTTCTATCTTAGCTGGTTGCGGCAAAGAAAACGCGGCGACCGAAGCCGCCGCGCATGAACTGCCTTGTCTGCGACTTTTAGAACTGCAGGCGAGCCGCTATCTGTATCTGGCGCGGGCTGTATGCATAGTTGCTGTTCACGTTCGTTACAGTCCCGAACGATGGATTGAAAGTAAGCGGAGTGGTGTAGGTTTGTGGTCCCGTATAGCCCTTGGCCGAGTCGCCGAGAACAGGGCTGCCAAATGTGTAACCGGTGGTGTTCACGCTAGTCACGTTCTGATGGTTGGCCACATTAAAGCATTCACCAATCAGCTGCAGGTTGTATCTCTCGTGGAAGGTGAACTCCTTCTCAGCGCGAACGTCGAACACTATGTCGCGGCGGAAGGTGAAAGTATCTCTTCCCAGCACGGGAAGATACGCCGGGCTCCCACCCGCTCCGTTCCATCCGGAACTGGGCGAAGTGGAATTGGGGAAGCTGCTCGTGGTCGCGCTGTACGGCAGACCATTTTGCATCTGGAAAAGCGGATTGAGTCTCCAGCCGTCGAGCAAATAACTTTTCAAGCCCTGGAACTGATCCGGATACTTGATGATGGCGTAACCGACGAAACGGTTTGGTATGTCGTAGCTCGAATTTCCGTATTGGGATCTCAGGCTTGCGTTAGGATCGAGCGGCTGGTTGGCCGATGCCTGGGTGGACTGGTTCTGGTTAAAGTCCAGCGAGTGCGACCACGTGTAGTTGGCATTGAAATTCACATACCGGGAAGACGTATTGCTGATCTGAGCCGACAGTGCGTTGTAGTTGGCATTGATATTGCTCACCACCGCCGTGATGGCGGCGAAGTTCGGATTGGCGTAGCCGTTGTAGACCTTTGCCGAGTAGGTGCTCCCGCAGGCCAGAGGTCCACAATTGCCGCCGGAGCCTTGAATCACATAATTGACCGTGGTGAAGCCGTTGCCATTGTTGGTGTTGTTGTTGGGCGCGGCGGTGTTGACAAGATTCTCGTCGATAAAGTTCGGCAGCTCACGACTCTGCGTTGCCAGATAGCTGATAGAGAAGACGGTTTGCGAGCCAATCTGCTGCTGGAGGGTCATGTCATACTCCAGCGCCTGGGGGTTCTGCAAATGGCTATCCAGATATTGAACACTCGGCGCTGCGAGCTGGGTTGGCACGTAGTTGAGCGGCTGAATCTGAGGGAAGAGCGGGCCCTCCTGATAGTTGCGGAAGCTCGATGCGAACTGGGATTGCGGAGACCCGGTCTGTGAATACGCGGTGAGAATCTGGGCGTTGATGATGCGTCCATAGTAGACGCCAAACCCGCCGCGCAACACCGTTTTGCCCTTTCCATAAACGTCGTACGCAAACCCGGCGCGGGGACCCCAGTTATTCTTGTCGTCGGGATGTTCGAGCATCTGCGGAATCGGAGTATAAGACCCACTCGGCTGCTGCAGGTTCGTGTAAGGTCCGGGAATGCTTTCGAAGTCGTAGCGCAGGCCCAGATTGAGCGTGAGCCTGGGCAGAACCTTCCAGTCGTCCTGTACGAAGAAGCCGTAGTCGACGGTGTTGAGGCTGAAACTCGCCTGTCCAAAATTCTGGCCATAGGTCGAATAGCAGGGGAGCGTGCCGACATTGAACTCGCTTGCGCTCGAACCGCATGTGCCGCTGGGCTTGGCCAGGTCGGCGAAGAAGTTGCCTAGATAGGTATAAGTGAAGTCGCCGTTCGGGGAGTAGGTGGCCAAACCCAGGCTGTCGATGAAGTCGTTGTTGTGGACGACGTCGAGGCCGAACTTTAAGCTGTGCTGGTTGTGTACCCAGCTTACGGTGTCGGCTACCTGCCATTTCCGTTCATCCGGATACGCCGGACGGAAGGCATAGTATTGGATACCGTCGCTGAAACCATTCGAGCTCTGCAGCGAGATGGTCGGCGGAAAGCCCAGATACGAGGTCGGATTTATAAACTGACTGTCATACGGGCTCACCGCCTGCGAGTTTTCGTAATCGATTTCACGGCCATATTGATAGCGAAGCTCGTTCGAGATCGTGGAGGTAAACAACGAGTCCAGTTTGGCCAGGCCATAATCGAGCTTAACGAAGTCGTTGCCGAAACCGTCGACGCTGTACGTATTCGTTGCCTGCGTCTGAACACCTCCCGGCGAAGCCCAGCGCAGGCGGTTGTAGATAAAGCTGGCATGGTTCTTCGCGTTCACCTGCCAGTCGAGCTTCGGCATGTTAATGGTCTGGTTTCCCGTGCGAAGTACCGGGCCCAGGTTTGTGGCTACCGCGGCCAGGTCAGTGTTGTACAGGTTTACGGCAGCCGTATAGGTAGGCAGTTGAAGGCGTGCCTGCAGTACGCAGGCCTGGGCGTCGACCGGGTTCGAGGGCGCGGTCTTGCCTGCCGACGAAATGATCGTGGCGCAACTGTAGGAGGCGGGAATCTCTGCATCGGGCGCCTGGAAAAACGCGCCGGGGTTGGATGCGACGGCCGTCCCCGGGAAGTTACGTTTATAGCCGTCATAGGCGTAGAACCAGAAGAGCCGGTCCTTGATGAGAGGGCCGCCGACGCCGAATCCCCACTGCTTGCGCCAATCTACGGGCTTGTACTGAATCGTTGTGGTCGTGCCGGTGGATGCGTCGAAGGTCGTCAGCTTGGTGAAGGGATTCTTGGCGCCCCAGTCATTGTCGCGGTCATAAAAGTAGAGCTGACCGTGGAGCTCATTGGTACCGCTCTTGGTGACGGAATTAATTACGCCACCGAGGGCTCGGCCGTACTCGGCGGAGTAGACCCCCGTGTTCACCTGGAACTCCTGCACCGCAACCTGCGGGGTTGAGTAGCCTTCACGGGTGCGGCCACGCTCCTCAGAGAAGAAGGCCTGGTTGTCATCGGCACCGTCGATCTGAACGTTATTGAGCAACGGGCTGATCCCGCGAATACTGAGAAGGCCAAAACCGTTTGAATCAGATACAACGCCCGGCGTGAGCAGCGTGAGATCGGACCAGCGCCTTCCATTGATGGGCAAGTTGTTGATCGTCTGCAACGACAGGTTTGACGAGAAGTCCGGAGTAGTGAGGTTGATGAGCGGAGCCGCGCCCGAAACAACAACCGTCTGGGCCTGGGAACCGACCGTCAACGCAGGGGAGAGATTTGTGGTCTGCCCAACTTCGACATCTACGTCATTGGCCTTGAATTGATTAAAGCCTTGCGCGGTGACAACCACGGTGTACAAACCCGGCAGCAGTTGGCTCGCGTTGAAAAAGCCGCTGCCATCGGCCTTTACAGTCGATTGGGCGTTGGTCCCCTGGTTAGTGATCACGATTGCCGAGTCGCCAACAGCCGCGCCTCTCGAGTCGAGCACGGTTCCGCTGATCGCGCCGGTGGTTGTGGACTGAGCGTGGGCGAGCGGAAGGAGGGTAAAGAGACACAGAACCAGAGTCAGAATGGGGGTGAGACGGAATCTTTGCGTCATGGAACTCTCCTAGAAAAAGTGGTAGCTATTGAAATATTTTGTGTTTAGCCCGCAATGGATGCTGAACCAACCCATTGAATTGAAAGCCTTGAATGGAGCAGCTTGACAAAGTGCCCGCGAGGTCGTGCATAGCCTGCAGCGGACGGTATGGTTCAAATTTCAGTTTGAGACAAAAATTTCCTGAACCAGATGATGCCACAGCTAGTCTACGCCGGAGTGAATATTTTCCGACCCGGGGTGTGAAAATTGGGGCTCGCCGGCAAGCGGCGCGGGCCTCAGCCTTCCATTTCGCGCTTCATACGCGCCAGAAGGTCGACTGCGCCGATCGCGTAACGGCTGATCCAGCGGTCGTAGATGTCCTTGATGGGAAGCGGGTTGATGTAGTTCCAGCGCTGGCGTCCCCGGCGTTTTACGATGACCAGATCCGCGCTCTCAAGCACGCGCAGATGCTGCATGACGGTGCATCTGTCCAGGCTGCGAAAGTGATTGCAGAGATCCCCGGTGGTTCTTGGCTCATTTTTCAGGAGATCAAGGATCTCCCGTCTTTTGTAATCGGCCAGCGCTTTGAAGACCCGTTCCTGCTTGTCGGATTTTCTCTTGCTTCCCATCGACATGTTATAAATATATAACATATTTTGGGTCGCGATCGAGAGTAATGCGAGGAGGAAAGATGGAACTCAAGTTTCAGGTGCAGGCAAGAATTCAGAAGCCAGTCGAGGAGGTCTTCGATGGTGTAAATCACGAAGTACTTCGCCACGGAATCAGCGAGCGGTCCATTAAGCGAGGGATCGCAGGTGATCTGGAGATTTGCGGATTATCCGCGGGATGTTCCTTTGTCGGTGAAGAAAGTCGTTCCCAACCAGCTCATCGTTTTCGAATGGGAGGCAGCGGACGGCGGCTACAACACCCTTGTGGAGATGCATTTCGAGCCGCTCGGCAAAGATGAGACCCTGGTGAAAATTTCGGAGTCAGCATGGAAGGAGAATCAGCGCGGACTCGATAGCTCTTTTCAGAACTGCCAGGGGTGGATGAACATGGTCAGCTGCCTGAAGGCGTATCTGGAGTACGGTATCAATCTGCGGAAGGGATTTTTCGGCGATCTGAAAAGGGGGTAAGGCGCATTGAGTAGGGCGGGGAAATTTATCCCAATCCACCCTTCTGAAATTCAATCGGCCGCCGATCTGGATCTGGCGCTGGCGGCAGAGCGCGGTGCTGTTGGCGTTGGTAACGTTTCCGAAGGTCGATGTGCCGGCTGCGGCGCCACTGCCGAGATACGTGAGATGGGAGGTGTTGGTGTAGGAGGCGTCGTTGTCGATGATGTATCCAATTGGATCAATCGAAGTTACGTTTTAATGGTTGAGGATGTTGAAGGCCTCGCCCAAACGCTCAAAGGCCATGCGGTCGTTGATATGGGTGCCGCTTGGAGGCGCGCACATCGAGATTGGTGACGGCAGGGTAGCGGAAGGTATTGCGGCCGAACTGGGGAATGAGATCGTTTCCTCCGTAGCCGTTGAGGCTGGCGCCGAGACCGCTGATCCGCGGGCCGGATCCGGATCCGCCGAGAATGTAGCCGGGATCGTTGATGGCAACGCAGGCGGGACCCGGCTACAGATATTCCTGGTAGGAGCAAGAGTGCGCAGGGATGGCTCCGGTGGTGCGCATCGTGTAAGGAAGGCCAGTGCGCCACTCGCCTGACGTGCCCAGCGAATAGCCGTTGAGCAATACACCGGCGAAGCCTCGCAGATGCCAGGGCGTTTGCGCGACGATGCTGCCAGAAGCGCGCTGCCGCACGTCGAAGTTCGAGTTACCGTGCTCGAGGCTGGGGTTGGTGGGGTCATAGACGTCGTTGTTGTCTGCGAAGGTGGATTCGTTCTGATTGTCGTCGATGGCGTGCGAGTATGTGTAACCGACATTGATACTAAATGCTCTGCCCATGCGACGGGTGAGGCGGACCACCGCCGCCTGATAGCGGGCGTTAGCCTCGCTGGTGATGTCGGTGATAGCGTGGTAGCTGGGATTAAGGCGCTGGTAGAAGAACTTGGTGGTGTATGCGCCTCCCTTGATGGGGCCGAGATGCTGCGGGTCTTCGATCGTGTAGTTGAGCACGCCAAGCGCGTTGAGGTCGACGTTGGTGTCGATGAAGTTGGGCAGTTCGTGCGCGTAGGAGCCCAGGTAGGTGATGGTGAGGGCCGTGCGGCGGCTCAGTTCCTGTTGCAGCGAGAGTTCGGTCTGATCGATCTGCGGATTCTGGAAGAGCCTGTCGAAGTAGATGGCGTTAGGTGCGACGACTAGTTCAGACCCGGTCGAAAAAACATAGGGGAAGGATGGTGCACCGGTATCGAGCGGGCGGAAGTAATAGCTGCGCTGAGCGGCGGCGGAGCCGGTTGTGGTGAGCCCGCTGTAAATGGTCGCATGTCGCAGAGCGTCTGTCTCTGGCTGCCGGTGGCGGTGTTGCGCAGGCTGACGAGCGCGGGAGAAAGACGGCCGCCACTGTCGGATACCTGTCCGGCGACGGAGCCTCCGGTGCCGGATTGCGAAGAGGCGAGGTGAAAGGCGAAGAAGAGAAGGAGCAGTGGAATCCAGCAAGGACGCAGAAAACCGTGTCGGTCATTCACAGGACGTCTCTCTAAAGCGAGCATCAGGACTTCTCCCAGGCGAAGCGCGATCCGGTTCCGAGATAAGAGCGGCCCCGTCGTCGAAGTTCGAGCGAGACCGCCGAGATGAACCGCAGCATGAGTGAGACAAGCCTTTCCCGGGACGCGGATGAGTGCCGCGCCGTCGGGAATGCGCATGCACTACGTGGCGCAGGCGCGGTTCCCAAGGTTTGTCGCGCGCGACGCATGCAGGGACGTGGGGGCGTCCCGGCATGAGGCTTGCTCTTAAATCCCTGAAATAGGTGAGAGAAGAGTACTCGATTCGCTAAAATGGAAAGGACAAATGTTCATCGATGAGGCAAGAATTCGGGTGAAGGCCGGTGACGGAGGTAATGGTTGCATGGCCTTCCGGCGGGAGAAGTTCGTTCCGCGAGGCGGTCCTTCGGGCGGAGACGGCGGCAACGGCGGCGATGTGGTCATGGAATCGACCCAGCGCCACAACACGCTGATGTACTTCCGCTTCAATCCCGAGCACAGGGGCGAGCGCGGCGAGCACGGCATGGGATCGAACTGCACGGGTCGCGAAGGCAAGGATGTGGTGCTGAAGGTTCCGGTGGGCACGGCACTCTACGACGCGGAGACGGGTGAACTCGTCCACGACTTCGCGCGTCCGGACGAACGCATCGTGATCGCGAAAGCGGGACGCGGAGGTCGCGGCAACCAGCACTTCGCGACGTCGAACCATCAGGCTCCGCGCGAGCATGAGCTGGGCTGGCCGGGCGATGAGCGGGTGTACCGGCTGGAGCTGAAGGTCCTGGCCGATGTGGGGCTGGTCGGCTATCCTAACGTGGGCAAGTCAACGCTGATCTCGCGCATCTCGGCAGCCAAGCCGAAGATCGCGGATTATCCCTTCACGACGCTCGAACCGAATCTGGGCGTGGTGTCGATCGGAGAGGCTCCACACGAAGAGAGCTACGTGGTCGCGGATATTCCGGGGCTGATCGAAGGCGCGCACCTGGGCGCGGGGCTGGGCGTGCAGTTTCTGCGGCACATCGAGCGCACCCGTGTGCTGGTGCACCTGGTGGATGTGTCCGACGCAAGCGGGCGGCCCGATCCGGTGGAGGACTTCAAGGTCATCATGGGCGAGCTGAAGAGCTTCGGCCACGGGCTGGATGAGAAGCCGATGATGGTGGTCGCGTCGAAGGCGGATGTGGCGAATCCCGAGAAGCTGAAGAAGCTGAAGACGATGGCGAAGCGCAGGAAGCTGCCGTTCTACGAGATTTCGGCGGTGACGGGGTTGGGAATCGAGAAGCTGAAGTATGCGATCGGCGAGAAGGTGAGCGCGGCGCGCGAGGACGCGGAAGCAGAAGCAGCTCTCGAGAAGACTTACTGAGGATGTGTTGCAACTTTCAGGGCTGCTGGCTGGTGACGTGAAAGAATCGCGAAATGGGATCCCGACCCGCGATCTTCAAATGGCGTCAGACCGAAGCCGGCCTCATATTCTGTGCGGTCCGGTGGTATCTTCGCTTTTCTCTCTCGCTGCGCGATGTTGAGGAACTGCTGGAAGAGCGCGGTCTCCATGTCGATCGCACAACCGTCTGGCGCTGGGTG
>Ga0207021_1025_pt1 | contig 41538 bp, 29 predicted proteins | sample Alteio_BWMinCont_49_FD_153496 | JGI IMG/M metagenome (GOLD analysis project Ga0207021, IMG submission 153496) | Enriched cells from forest soil in Barre Woods Harvard Forest LTER site, Petersham, Massachusetts, United States -... | ecosystem: Environmental > Terrestrial > Soil > Temperate forest >... | reverse complement strand
CTAACTCGATAACCTTTGAACCTCTATCAACTTGATTGTCCGCGCTGTTTGGGGCAAATGCACCCCTTCCGGCCCGGAGGACTTAACCGTAGTTTTCCTCAAGAGGGACTGATGTATGAAAGCGCTCAATAACAGCTTCACGCAATTCAAAGCAGGCAAGATCAAGTTAGAGATCCATCCCACTAGAAGCGCGGCGGGAGAAGCAACTGCACGGGCTACGGCAGAAGAGCTTCACCGTTTAGACAGACTCGGGACTGACATCGCCGTCATCTTTGCCACAGGTGCCTCGCAGATCGACATGCTCGAAGCCCTGACCTCGATTCCGGGCCTGCCATGGAAGCGTATTCATGGTTTTCACCTGGACGAATACGTCGGTCTGGATGAGAATCATCCTGCGTCGTTCCGCCGTTATCTTCGCGAGAAGTTAACTCGACGGGTGAACATGCGTGAGTTCTTCGAAATCGACGGCAATGCTGAAGATATTGAGGCGTTCTGCGAGGGATACATCAAAAAGCTGAATTCTACCCATCCGCAGCTCTGTCTTCTGGGGATCGGCGAAAATGGACACTTGGCATTCAACGATCCATCGGAGGCGGACTTCGACGATCCCAAGGCTATGAAAATGGTTCGTCTGGACAAAGAGTGCCGGCAGCAACAGGCAGCGGAAGATTGGTTCCAAAGGTGGGAAGAAGTTCCAGAACACGCTCTGACGCTCACCATTCCGACTCTGTTCCGCATACCCAAGTTGATTGTCTCGGTACCTGGCAGTCGCAAAGCTCAGGTGGTTCGGCGCACTCTGGAGGAGCCGCTATCAACGAATTGCCCATCGACTCTCCTGCGTACTCATCCGGACGTGACGATTTATCTCGATGTTGATTCTGCGTCCGAACTGCAAGGTGTCTCTTTACCCCATTGAGTTTTGCAGCGAAAGAGTGAAAACCTGGACGCCTGGAGGTGAATGGAATGGAAGAGAGCGCGAAAGAAGGAATCGACCGCCGCACCTTTGTCAAACAGGCCGCCGGAGCGATGCTGGCGGCAGGCATTAGCGCCAAGTCGTATGCGCGTGTCCTGGGAGCGAATGACCGAATCCGTTTGGCTCAACTGGGATGCGGCAGCCGCAGTGCAGGGCACGTGCACATGGTGCAACTCGCCGCCAAGCAGATGCCGGTAGAAACCGTTGCAGTCTGCGATCTCTGGAGTCTGGCACGGGAGCACCGGGCTGCTCAGGTGAAACGGGTATTCAACCTGGATCCGCAGATCTACAAATATTCCGAAGAGATGCTGTCCAACAAGGATATTGATGGCGTGATGATTGCCACGGGCGACTTCCAGCATGCGAAGCTGTGCACGGAAGTGGTGCAGGCGGGCAAGGACTGCTACGTGGAAAAGCCCTTTGCCAACGTGCTCTCCGAGGCCATCTTGGCGCGCAATACCGTCAAGCGATCGAAACAGGTTGTGCAGATGGGCTCGCAGCACCGCAGCCAGCCCTATCAACTCGCGGTGCGGGACATTATCCGCTCCGGGCGCATCGGCGACGTTGTCCACATCGAGCAAGAATGGAACGTGAATGAAGAGCGGTGGCGATTCAACCCCATGGATACCGGCCATTCGAAGGAATGGCTGATGGATGTGAACATGGAGTGGAAGGAATGGCTCTACGGACGGCAGTCGCAACTGCGCGAAGAAGACACGGACTGGAAACGCTGGCTGCTGGGAAAGCCGTACCGGCCCTTTGATCCGCACGTCTATCTCGAATTCCGCCTCTACAAAGAGTTCTCCGCGGGGATCTTCGATCAATGGCTCAGCCACGCCAGCGACCTGGTGCACCTGTGGACCGATGAAGCCTATCCGGAGAGCGTGGTTGCCAATGGAGGGGTCTTTATCTGGAAGGATGGCCGGGAAAATCCCGACGTCTGTGTTGCCGCTGCTGTCTATCCCAAGGGATTTCTCCACACGTACAAGAGCGTCTTCGGCAACAGTTATCGTAGCTTTTCGCGAATTAACGGGCGCGACGGCACCATCGAGAATTATGGCGGCGAAGGGGCGTCGCTGTTTATGGTTACAAGCGAAGGCGGACGGCAGGAGTTCGATCCCACCGCCTCCGGGCCGATGTATACAAAGGTCCCGATCGAGGGACCGGCAAAGGACAACGCAGAGATCGTGCAAGCTCCGGGCGCGCCGGCGCCCAACTCGCTAGGCCCCGACGACGACGACGCGAATCATCTGATGAACTGGCTCAAGGCGATGCAGACACGCTCTGAGCCAAACGCCACTGTCGATCATGGGTTCTCGCACGCGCTTGTGTGCATTATGGCGGCACAGTCCTATCGCGAAGGAAAGAAGCTCTACTGGGATCCGAAGAACGAGCGGATCGTCGATCACCCTATTTCGCCGGCTGCATAGCTCCGTTCAGCAGCTGTGACTCAGAATGCCCGGCGGCGGTTGGCTGCTTCGTCGTCGGCTTACCTCTACCAGCATGTTTCTCCAAGGATAAAGGGACATGAGATTAGCTCGACGGATTTTCTTGATTGTACCAGCGGCTGTGTTTTCCTTTGCGATGATGACCGCACATGGCCAGACAACGGCCAGGTCGCTCCAGAGTCTGCTGCAACAGCCAGTCGAGCCTACCGCGGTCACCGCTTTTCAGCTGCAACAATACCTGAGTCATCGCATCGCGCCCCTGCCAGCACCGCTGACTGCGAACGACTGGGCCGACCAGGAACAGAAGCTGCGCAAGCACATTCTGGACGACGTTGCCTTTCACGGATGGCCTACTGAATGGGTGCAATCCGCCCCGCGCTTCCAGCAGGTGGGACCGACAGAATTGCGGCATGGCTACCGCGTGAGCAAGTTTCTCTATGAGATTGTTCCGGACTTCGAGGCGACTGCCATTCTGTATGAACCGGAGAAGATCAGTGGGCGCGCTCCCGCGATCCTGAATGTGGTCGGCCACGAGCCCCAGGGAAACGCAGCTGAGTACGAACAGAAGCGGTGCATCAACTTTGCCAAGCGGGGTATCGTCGCGCTCAGTCTCGGATGGGTCGGCTTCGGGGAGATGGCCTTGAAAGGCAACGACCACGACGATGCCGCCGCACTCGATCTGGTAGGCTCCAATGCCCTTGGCTTTTTCTACCTTGGCATGCGCCGTGGCCTCGATTACCTCTCTTCATTGCCGCAAGTCGACGCTACCCGTCTGGGAGTGACAGGCCTGTCCGGGGGCGGATGGCAAACCATCATGCTGAGCGCTACCGATAACCGGGTCGCCGTTGCCGTGGAGGTCGCTGGCTTCGGATCACTCGAGTCGAACATCACGCATCCCCAGGACGCCGACGAGATCGAAGAGAATGCCAGCGATCTCACTCGGGGGCTGGACTACCCTGTTCTCGTCGCCATGCGCGCGCCCCGACCCACTCTTTTAATCCACAATGCCGAGGATGACTGCTGCTTTCGCGCAGCGCTGGTGAAGCCATATATTTACGATCAAGTACGGCCCTTCTTCAAACTATCCGGTAAACCTGACAATCTGGACTGGTATGAAAGCAGCGACCCAGGGACGCACAACTACCAACTGGTGAACCGGCTCCACTCCTACGGCTTCTTCGCTGAGCATTTTCACATGCCTGCCGTCACCGACGAGATCCCCAGTTCTACCGAGATCGAGACTCCCGAGGAACTGGCTGTGGGCTTCCCAGTGGACAATTTGACCATTACCGGTTTAGCCAGGAAACTGGCAGGGACGATTACAAGGCCGGCAATTCCGGATGGCCCCGCGCGCGGCACATGGGCCGCCACGCAGCGCGACAAGCTCGAGCAGATCACGCGCTATGCGCCCGCCTCGGTCCAGAATGCCTGGAGGATCGGCGCGACAAAGCACATGGCAATTCGCACTTTGTCCTACCGGTTCGATCTCACCAATGGACTCAGCGCCACCGGCATCTGGTTGAAGGCGAACGATGCGGGCGAGGAGGCTCCAGCGACCATCGTTCTTAATGACAAAGGCTATGAGGCCTCCGCCGAAGCCGTATCCCGACACGTAAATCACGGGGAGCAAGTTCTGGCGCTGGATTTGCTATTCAACGGGTTCAGCCGCCCCCAAACACCAGATCCTACCGATTGGGAATCGCTGGTTTCCAGCGTCGGCGATCGCCCGCTTGGGCTCGAAGTAGCCCAGTTGCTCGGGGTTGCCAACTGGCTGCGCGCCAACAACGCTCATCAGCAGATCCAGATCGAGACAGATGGCATTCGCGCGGCCGTCATTGCCCAGGTGGCGGCGGCCATCGAACCCGGTACATTCTCTGTGATTACCAGCGATCACGCCATGAAAAGTCTGGGTTATCTGCTGGACATTCCGGTAGCCTATCGCTCCGCACCCGATCTCTTCTGCCTCGATCTATACAAGTATTTCGATATCGATTCGATTACGGCAATCGCGGCTCCGACGATCGTCAAGAATGTAGCTCCTCTCCAGTAACTTCCGCAAGGATCGGTCGGAAGGGCGATATGAGACGAACCAATGAATGTTGCGCCGCAAACTGAGTCATCGCACAAGCTTCGAAGCAGTGGGCGAGTGCGGTGGTGGATCGTTTGGACGTTGTTTTTTTCCACGATCACGAATTACATCAGCCGCCAGACCTTCTCGGTTCTGGCGCCTCTGATTTCGGCGCAATATCATCTGAGCCATACTGACCTGGCCAAGATATTCGGGGCCTTTCAGATTTCCTATGCCGTTACATGGCTTCTGGGGGGCATTTTTCTTGACGCGGTTGGAACGCGCCTGGGACTGGCCATCGCTGTAGTCTTCTGGTCCGTGGTCAACATCCTCACCGGCTTTGCGACATCGGTATTCGCCTTTGCATCCTTTCGCTTTCTGCTGGGAATTGGTGAGGGCTTTAACTGGCCGGGCGCCAGCAAGACCGTCGCCGAGTGGTTCCCGAGCCAGGAACGCAGTCTCGCAGTGGCGATTTTCGATAGCGGTTCCAGTGTGGGAGGAGCCGTTGCAGCGTTCGTGATTCCCCTCATTGCAGTGGCTTTCGGCTGGCGCTCGGCCTTCGTCTTTTCGGGGCTCCTCGGCTTTATCTGGTTGCTAGTGTGGCTGCGGGTCTACCATCCGCTGGACCGTCACCCACGGGTGACACCGATGGAGGCTGCCTACATCGCCGGTGGTAAGGACGTACCAAGTGTCTCTCCGCAGCGCGGCGTGCACCGTTGGCTCAGTCTCGCCCGCGATCGCAATGTATGGGGTATCGTCCTAGGCCGCGCACTCACTGATCCCATTTGGTGGTTCTATGTTTTCTGGCTTCCGCAATATCTGAGGGACGCACGCGGATTCAGTCTGACCCGCATTGCTCTCTTCGCCTGGATGCCGTTTGTAGCGGCCGATATTGGTAACTTCACTGGCGGTCTCATTTCCGGCTATTGCATTCGCCGGGGGCTCTCGGTCGTGCGTGCCCGGATCTGGGTGTGCGCCTTCAGTAGCCTGCCGATTCTTGCCGGCATTCCTGCTGCCAGTGTGCACAGTGTGTATGCCGCGATAGGGCTGATCTGCTTCGCGCTTTGGGGATACGCGAGCTGGTCCACCATGGGACTCACCCTTCCTTCCGATCTGTTTCCTCAGGATGTTGTAGCCACAGTGACAGGATTGAGCGGGCTGGCCGCAGGACTGGTTGGCGCGGTCTTCACATTTGCAGTTGGAATTCTGGTTGATCGCTTTTCATACGGACCTGCCTTCCTGGTTGCAGGGCTGCTGCCACTCATCGCAACTGCCTGCTTGATGCTATTGGTCCGTGAGCCCGGACCTTTGATGTTGCGCACGATTTCGCATAACGGCTCGTAAAAGAGGCATATCGTCTCTAGGGCGATTCTAATTTAAGTAAATACATTCATGCGATAATCCTTTGGCGGCACGCATTGCATAGTCGACGAAATCCGTGGGCATAGATCCGCTGTTTGAGCCACCTACTGAGTGCACCCACCGAAAATTCCGGGAAAAAATGTACCCAAATTGTACCGATCATCCGGCGAAGTGGCCTTTTTTGCCTTTTTGGTCTCTAGCGAAACCAGTAGGATACGTATTCTCAATACGCTCTAAAGTTCGAGCCCGACTAGCTCCACCAAATCATGTACATCAGGAAAATTTCAGACGGTTTCAACTCAGGCTCTCCTTGGTTCGGGTATGCTGGTCCATGCAAAGGAGAACAACCCCATGAAGACTTTCCCGAAGGTCTGTCTGGTCGTAGCTTTGTCAGCATTGCCGTTAGCCGCTTTCGCCGCCGGCCCCAAGCCCGTCAAGGTTCCGATGAAGACCGCGGACGGCAAGGACGCCGGAGACGTCGTCCTCAAGCAGACCAAATCCGGAGTCGAGGTCAAGGTCGACCTGAAGAACCTGCCTCCCGGCGAGCACGCCATCCACATTCACCAGAACGCCAAGTGCGACCCACCCGACTTCAAGTCCGCGGGTGGACACTTCAACCCCGCGGGCAAGAAGCACGGATACGAGAATCCGGACGGCCACCACAACGGCGACATGCCCCAGAATCTGACCGTTAAGCCCGACGGCAAGGTCTCCGTAACCCTCCTGAACAAGGACGTGACTCTTGATCCCGCCGCCCCCAACTCCGTCTTCGCCAACGGCGGCACCGCCATCATCGTCCACGCGAAAGCCGACGATATGAAGACCGATCCGGCCGGCAACGCTGGCGACCGCATTGCCTGCGGCATCATCATCGCCCCATAAAAATGCAGCTGCAAACAAAACGGGCAGACCGATCCAGTCTGCCCGCTTCTGTCTAGGATCTTGCTACTTTGCCTTCGCGGCTTCACTCTCGATGGCTTTCCACTCATCCGCGCTCAGCTTCACCGCGCTGGCTCCGATGTTCTCCTCGAGGTGCTCCAAGGAAGTGGTCCCCGGAATCGGCAGCGTGACTGGTGAGTTATGCAGCAGCCATGCCAGCGATAGCTGCGCCACTGTCACTTGGTGCCGCTTAGCCGCCGCATCCAGCGGACCGCCCGGCCTGGCGAGCGCACCCGCAGCCACCGGGAACCACGGGATGAATCCCAGTTTGTGCTTCTCGCAATATTGCAGAGTGCTCTCGTAGTTGCGGTCGCCAATGTTGTACTTATTTTGCACGCTAACGATCCGAACGGTCTTCCTGGCGCGCTCGACATCATCGGGCACTACCTCAGACAGACCCACGTGGCGAATCTTGCCCTGCTTCTGCAGTTCCTTGATCGCGCCGAGCGACTCTTCGACCGGAACCTTGGGATCAATGCGATGAAACTGCCACAGGTCGAGGCGCTCGATCTTGAGCCGGCGCAGGCTCATCTCTACGCATTGGCGCAGATATTCCGGCCGCCCGACCGGCGCCCATCGATTCGGCCCCGAGCGCGTGAAACCGCCCTTGGTGGCAATCACCAGGTCACCGGGGTACGGGTGTAGCGCCTCGGCGATCAGCCGCTCACTTACCTCGGGACCATAGGAATCAGCCGTGTCAATGAAGTTCACGCCCAGCTCGACGGCGCTGCGTAAGACTTGCTTAGCCTTCTCCGGATCTTTAGGCTCGCCCCAGATGCCGTCCCCGGTGATCCGCATAGCCCCGTAGCCAAGGCGGTGGATGTGCAGATCTCCGCCCAGTGCGAAAGTGCCGCTAACCGATGCATTCAAATGGGTCGTAACCATACGGCGTAAGATGCTACCGCTCGGCGGCAAGTTCCCGCAAATTCCGCTCACCAATTTGATTGGACAAATGCGTCATCCTCGCCCAGCTTCGCGTGCTGTCTCGCGTCCCTGCCGGACAAGATCTGGCAAACCAACTCCGTAATATGCATTTCCCACCAAATGCAGCCCGGGAAAACAATCAACCAATGCAGCCAATTTCGCTATGCGATCCAGATGCCCTACGGCATATTGAGGCAGCGACAATGGCCACCGCCGTACCAAAGAGATGTCCGGCTCGGGTAACGGGCCGAGTACTCGCGAAAGCTGCCGGTGGGCTAGCGAAACGAGCGCGGCATTGTCCTTATTGAGGAGCGTGGGCGCTGTATCGCCGCCAAAGAAGCCACGCAACAACACAGCACCCTCCGGCGCGCGGTGCGAGAACTTCTGATCGACGAAGGTGCAAGCCAACAGCTGAGGATCGTCTTCAGGTCTTCGGTCACGGTTCGACGCTTGCGGCACGAGATACCCGAAGCCACGCGGAATCCTCAGAGGCTTCGCATGCTCAGCCGAAAACGCCAGTGCGATGACAATGGCCGAGGTGGCGTCCATGGTCAACAGTGAATCGAACTCTATATGGATGGGGCGAAGTAGCTGCCGGGTGACGTGGGCCGGTGCCGAAACGATTACTGCGTCAAAGAGGCCTGATGCACCGAGGCCTTCTATTTGCCATTGCCCGCCTTGCCGCCTCAGTGCGCTGACTTCGTGTCCCAGGCGAACCATATGCGCAGGCAGCGTCTGCGCTATACGTTCAATCAGCGTCCCAAGTCCCGACTTAAGCGACGTAAAGACCGCCGCCAAATCTCCTTCGTGTCGTTGCTGCAGGGCGGCAATCAGACTCCCGTGCTCCTGCTCCAGCTTTACGAAGGCAGGCATGACCGCGCGCACGCTGAGCTTGTCGATGCTGCCGCCAAAGACGCCTGCCAACAATGGACCGGCAATCGTGCTGGTTACTTCATCCCCAAAATGCCTGCGAACGAAGCTCGCAACGGATTCGTCTTCGCCATTCCCGAGCGCCGACTGCTTCAACTCCTCCGCTCGTCGCACCTCGCGCAGGTACGCCAGTCGCGCCTGCCAGGTGAACAGCGACGATTCCATAATCGGAGCCCAGCGTGTGGGAACCATCATTCGCATGCCATCCGGCATGGGCAGAAGGTGGTGGTTTTGCAGCAGGTAAGTCCGTCTCCGCTGATCGTTGGAGGCGATAATCTCGGCGTCGAGTCCCAGCTCGACGGCCAGTTCGCGAGCCCAAGGTTTCTCTGTCACCCAGGAATCGGGACCGCATTCAATGGTGAAACCGTCGCGATGAACCGTCTCTAACGTACCGCCCAATCGTTCAGAGGCTTCAAACAGTGTGAACTCGATGTCAGGTTCTCGAGCAAGCTGGTAAGCCGCCGCAACACCACTCAGGCCGCCGCCGATGATCGCAACGCGTCTCATCGTCAGCCTAGCCGAGCCAGACCTTGGCGAGCGAGGTCTGCCAGCGCCGCAGTAAGCAGGTGCGAAGCGTTTAGCGATTCCGGGCGGCGCAGCTCCATATCGAGATTTCCAGCGAACTCGTGAAAGACAATGTCGATGTCGTAGAGAATCTCGACATGGTCGCACAGGAATCCAACCGGCTGCACGACGATCTTGCGCACGCCCCCGTGATGTAGTGCCGTCAGCGTGTCTTCCACTGTCGGACCGATCCACGGACCGCCGGACATGCCCTGGCTCTGAAAGGCGAAGAACCAATTGTCAGGCGTGAGACCGTCTACGCGCTCCGCCACCAACACCGCCGTATGCTTCGCCTCAACTGGATACGAGTCGGGTCCTGGGGCGGCGGCCTGGGCGCCATCGGTGGCTGACGGAGTGTGGATCGTTCTACAGGGGACACTGTGCGCCGTGAACAGGACAGGCACGGGTTTGCCCATCTCAGCGCTGAAGGGATTCCAGACTGCACGCAGGCGCTCGGCGAACGCGTCGGTGAGGAGCGGATGATCCGCCCATCCTTCCACGAAGTCGACCTGCATTCCTTCTGCCGCGGCGAAGAGGGAGCGGCGATACAGCCCAACGCTGGTGCGGGAGTTCTGCGGCGCGAGACAGATCGCGACGACCTTGTCGATACCATCCTCGCGCATCTTGCCGACAGCGTCCGTGATGTAGGGCTTCCAGTTGCGCATGCCCACGTAAACGGGGAGACAAATCTCCTGCGACAGCAGACGCCCTTGTTCGAGCGTGAGGCTGGTCAATGGGCTGGTACCGATGAGCGAATAGCGGTGGCGAATCTCGTCGACCAGGCTCTCCGGCAAGGGCCGCCCACCGGTTACGTTGCGCAGATATTCGGGGATCTCGTCGAGCGTATCCGGCGTTCCGTGCGCGAGCAGCAGGACCGCGGTGCGCTCACTCATGGCGGCTCACCGCCGTGTGTTCCCGGACGAACTTCACGACTTGCTGAACGTTTTCGACAGGCGTGTTCGGAACAATGCCGTGGCCGAGGTTGAAAATGTGGCCGGGCCGCCCCCCTGCCTGATCGAGGATCTGGTGGACCCGCCGGCGGATGAGCTCGGACTCGGCGAAGAGGGTGATGGGGTCGAGGTTGCCCTGCACCGCGCAGGTGTAGTCGAGGTCACGCCAGGCTGTATCAAGGGGGATCCGCCAGTCGAGGCCGAGGACGTCGGTGCCCGTCTCGCGCATGGTAGGGAGCAGGCTGGCCGTGTCGACGCCAAAGTAGATCACGGGGACGCCCATCGCCTGGACGTCGCGGACGAGTGTCTTCGTCGTCGGCAGGACGTAGTCGCGGTAGTCCTCAACGCTCAGTGCACCTGCCCAGCTGTCGAATATCTGGATTACGTCGGCGCCGGCTTCCACTTGCTGGCGTGCGAACTCACGCAGCACCTTCACTAGCTTGTCGAGCAACCTGCGCCAGGCATCCGGTTCGCGGTACATCAGCGTCTTGGTGTGGACATAGTTGCGCGATCCGCCGCCCTCGATCATGTAGCTGGCCAGCGTGAACGGTGCGCCGCAGAATCCGATGATGCCGAGCCGATCCTTGAAGTGGGCAACGACGCGGGCAATAGCTTCAGCAACGTAGCTCAACTCCGAGGCGCGGTCGGTGCGCAACCGTGCAACGTCCTCGACGGTGCGGACAGGCTTGTGGATCAGCGGGCCTTCGCCGGCCTGGAACTCGAAGTCCAGTCCCATGCACTCGAAGGGCAACAGCAGGTCGGCGAAGATGATCGCGGCATCCACGTCCAGCTTCTCAGCAGCGGTGATTGTCACCTCCGCAGCCAGTTTCGGCTGCTTGCAGATTTCAAGCAGGGAATGATGACGCCGAACCGCCTGGTACTCCGGCATGTACCGGCCGGCCTGGCGGAGGAACCACACCGGCGTCCGATCCACTGGCCGTCGCAGGCAGGCGCGGACGAAGCGCGTGCCTCCGGTCATGGGGGTGAGGTCTGTGATTGGGGGGATTTGCAGTCGCTCCAACATCTTGAGGTCAACAGCTAAGGTTAGCATTTGCATGCGACTGCAAGGAATCTCGGCATCCTGCAGTGGTACCCCCTCCCCCTCAAATTGTCATATATCTGATTTTGTTGAGTTTAGGGTATAGGTGTCTCCATGTTTACCAGACTCAGTGACTTACGGCTATAAATCTAGAAACAAAGGGACTTAGCTCGAAGCTGCGCCTCCGGAGCGAGCGATTCCCACTTCAGGGCCGAAAATACGAAGGCGCGGCTGCAATTGCGGCCAGGCCTTTCTGATCCTCTATTTCTGTTGTAGTTGGTTTTGGGTAATTCTCGGCCAGGAAAAATACAGGGATTAGCCATTAGGGATTAGAAAAGGTGGGTCGTTCCGCGCGGGTGGCGCGGAGATAAGGTGGCGCGGCTACGCCGCGCGCCGGATAGGCTCGCTCTGTTCCTCGGAAAGCACGCGGAACAGGAGCGAGAGAAATGAATGTCGCTTCGCCTGGCGGCTGCCATACCCTTCGTCAAGTGAATAATCCTGTTCTGTTTTACCAAGATGCGGGAAAGTGTCGGCTAGAAAAGATGATTAAGGATTGGAGGGTTAAACCTCGCTCTGCCTTCAGCTCGTCGGAACTTCCCCAAACATTTATTTTCTGTGCTATAAATCTGTCCGACAGTTCCGCGTTCTGCTGTTGCGGTTTCTCTGAGAGCTGCGAAGACCGATCACACTGAGCGGAGAAAGCAGGATGAAACGAATATGGTCAACGCTGGTTTCCAACGCAAAATCAGACGTACTTCAGGGGTGCTGCTCCTGATCGGGCTCTTACTGGTTACTGCAAAAAACGCCACGGCAGCGACTTTCCTTTCGACCAGGACCTCTGCTCCCATTCTCGGCAACTCCATGGTTGCTCAGGGCACGCCGATCACCGTGTCGGCGACCGTGGTGGATCAGAACGGCAATCCAGTCACGAGCGGCACGATCAGCTTCTGCGACGAGTCGAAGGTAAACCGTAATCTGTTGAGGCGGCCTTGTGGCGCATTTCCTCTTGCTTCGGCGCAGATCACCAAGAGCGGAATCGCTGTGTCGTCCATACGGCTACCTATTGGCCCGGTAAAAGTGGTGGCAGTCTTTGCAGGCACGAAGAGCCTGAAGGGTAGTATTTCGCCATCTACTACGGCAACAGTAAGTGGCGAAAACCCGACTGCTACATCGCTCACTTACTCCGGACCGGCAACGAACTTAGATTTGATCGCTTCCGTTACGGCACCGAGCGCCTTCATCCCGGGCTATCTCAGCGTGCGCGATCTTACCTCCAAGCTACCGGTTTATTCGTTAGCGGGGCCCGTGTCCACCACATACAGCTACAAAGGCGTGGGCAAGGCCGTGACCGTCCAAAATCTTAATCCGCTGAATGTCGTCACCGTCGACTTAAACAACGACGGATATCCCGATGTGGTCCTGCTGGACAACAGTGTAGGGCGCGTAAACCTCTACTTCAATCTGGGTGGAACGGGTCTTAACAAAGCGACCCATGGACCGACCGTGGAGGGACAACCTAACATCGCGGCAGTCGGCGTTGGGGACTTCAACGCGGATGACATCCCCGATCTAATCCTCTACACCGACAACAATCAGTTCAGCATTTTCTATGGAACGGGAGATGGCAGCTTCCCGGCAAAGCCATCTGTACAATTCACCATCAACGGGAATTACGGCGGTCCGCTCAGCGGAAATCTCTACACAGCAGATTTCAATGAAGATGGGACGATCGATTTCGCCTATGACGACGGAGGACAATTCGTTGTTTTCCCAAACAACGGCGACGGCACGTTTGGACAACCCATTATCAGCCAGGATGGGCTTACCGATGGCGGCGCGGGGGAGACCGGGATTCTGTTTTACGGGGACAAGGGGAACCATGTCGATTTTGCGATGCCGTCCGGGGCGACCCCCCATGTTGCAATACTGCAGGGGCATGGGGATGGGACGTTCACGCCAACCCTGTACGACGTCTTTACTCCTTACGATCTAAGTATTGCGGCAATCGATCTGAACCTGGATGGATTTGAAGATATTGTCATCGGATCAGCGCCAAACCTTGGAGGATCGGCGGACATGGCTACCGCTCTGGTGAGCGATGGGGAAGGCAGCTTTTCGGAAGGCAGCTTAGGATTCCCGGAGCCAGCGGCTGACCTGCTCGCATTGACTTCCGGCCTGCTTGTGACGGACGCGTGGGGGAACTACACCCTGCTGCAGCCAAGCGCCACGGGAAATTATGCGACGAATAACTTCGTCATGCCGGTTCCAACCCATGTTCCGCATCCCGATTCAAATGTACCTTTGCTTACGGCCGGCGATTTCAACGCCAGTGGATCGCCGGGATTCGTACTGGCTCGAGATCCGTCGTCAAATGATACCTTCTATGCGTTACAAGCGGTTTCTGCTTCGGCTATCAGCACAATGACGGTTCAGCAATCGGGCTACTCGTTCCCGACCTCTCAGGTGTTGTTAGGCCTATATCATCCGGCCGGGTATGGCACATCCTTTAAATCAACTGATTCCAAAGAGGTGACCGTGCCAGGCACCGGTAAATAGTAATCAGCATAATGCGCCGTTCGATACGCGCCGCTGGAATGGCGGAACCTGAGATCACAATTTTTGATTTCAAACCGCTCATGCCTAGTTTCCCGCAGCCTTTGGTGGCGTTGAGGGAATCGGAGCCGGCGTCTTGCCCAGAACCCACTTGTCGTACCAGTCGAAGTAGCGCTGATACCGATCGCGGATAAAGCTCGGGCGGGTGAATCCGTGAAACTGGCCCGGATAGACGATTAGTTCCGTCGGCACGTTCAGGCTGCGGAGAGCCTGGTACATCTGTTCGCCGCCTACGAGGGGAACGTTGAAGTCCTTGTCGCCGCCCATGAAGAGGGTCGGCGTTTTGATGCGGTCGGCATGATATAGCGGGTAAGCAAGCTTGATATAGGTCTCCTGAGCTTTCCACGGCGGCTGCAGCTCGGTGTCGTACTGGTGGATGTACTGGTCGACTCCGTAGAGCATGACGGGATTGCCCACGCCCGCTCCGCTGGTGGCCGCTTTGAAGCGCGTGGTGCTCGCGATGGTGTAGTCGGTGAGGATGCCTCCATAGCTCCAGCCGCCCACGCCAAGGCGGGTTGGATCGGCATAGCCCTGCTTCACCGTCTCATCCACGCTGGCCAGCAGGTCTTCGACTTCATGATGACCCCAGTCGGCAAAGATCGCGTCCTGATATGCTTTGCCGCGGCCGGAACCGCCCCGGTAGTTCACGTTCAGCACTGCGTATCCACGCGCTGCGAAGAGCTGGCGCTCAATGACAAAGCTGTGCGCGTCCTGGCCGTTGGGTCCGCCATGGATTCGTAACAGTAGCGGATACTTTTTCCCGGCCTCGGCATCAGGAGGCAGAGTCAAGAGGGCATGAACTTCGGTTCCGTCCTTGCCCGTGGTGTTCAGATCGCGCGTTGTGCCCAGTTTCAACTGGGCGAGCAGGGCGTCATTATGGCTGGTGAGCTTGCGGAGTTTGCCGTCCTCGAAGGCGAAGATGTTCCCGGGGCTGGTGTCGGTCGACCAGATGAGGGCGTGATGTTCGGCGGAGTTGCTGATTGCGAAGGCGACGCCGGGCTCGTCGATGAGGCGGCGGGTTGTGCCGTCGGCGATGTTTACAGAGAGTGGGTATTCGGCGCGGTCGTCTTCGACGAGGACGGTGATGGTCTTGCCGTCGGGTGAAAAGTGCGGCGAGGAAACGCTCCGGTCGAGCTTGGCGGTGAGAATTCGCGGAGGGGTGCCGTCCGCGTCCACGACGGCGAGCTGGCTCTGGTTATACTCCTCGAATTTGGGATCGCTGCCCTGCGTGTAGGCAATCCATTTGCTGTCCGGACTCCATGCGAGCCGTCCGCCGTCTTCGCCTTTGAAGTCGGTGAGCTTCTTCGGCGCGGAATTGGGCGCGGCGTTCACTACAAATACATCGGTGTTGATGGTGCGGTCCCAGTCGGGATCGTGGTTGCTGACATAGGCGATTTTGGTGTCGTCAGGAGACCAGACGGCGTTGCCTTCGTCGTGGGCGCTGTCGTTGGTGAGCTTGTCGAGCTTTTGCGTGTCGATGTCGTAGATATAGAGGAGAGCCCGATTGTTGCCGCTCAAGTAACCCTGGACATCCTGCTTAAAGTGGTAACGATCGATGACGATGGGCTTGGGCTTCTCTTTCTTATCGTCCTTATTATCTTTCGTGTCTTTGTCGGCATCGTCGTCGGCGCGGATGGTCAGGAGAAGCTTCTTGCCGTCGGGCGACCACGCGTAAGCGCCCAGATGCCCCTTTACCTCCGTGAGCTGGCGGGCTTCTCCGCCGCGACGGTCGAGCACCCAGACCTGCGAGCCCTTGGCTTTGCCGGGGCGCTCGGCCTCGAAGGAGATGTATTTGCCGTCCGGACTCCACCGGGGCGTGCTCGAGGAGGAGTCCACGCCGTAGGTGAGACGGATGTCCTGCGAACCATCCCAGCTGACCATCCATAGATCGGTAATGCGCTTGTCGGCCTCGGTGTCCACCCGGCTGAGGGTGTAAGCCACCCACTGGCCATCGGGAGAAACCTGCGGATCGCCCACATCCTGAAATTTGAAGATGTCGTCGAGGGTCATTGGGCGGGGTCCCGGCGTGGCTGGAGTCGGCTGGGTATTCTGGGTCTGTGCGGAAAACACGGCGAGAGTCGCGCAAAGAAGGGATAGAGCGAATGTCCGAGACATGCAGAAGAGTATAAGGGCGAGGCCCAAATCGGCCCAATTCGCCTCGGATCGGGCCGACGAATTATTCTTAATTCGTCTGCTAACTAATGGATTAGTTGTTCGTCCAATCGACCAGTACCGATAATGCCGCCGAAGAAATCCATTACGTTGACCGAAGCCGAACTCCGACTGATGAAGATTCTGTGGCTACGCGGAGAATCGGCCGTGGGCGACCTGGTGGCCGCGATGCCCGACGGCGCCGCGCTGGCGTACAACTCCGTGCTGACGACGATTCGCATTCTCGAGCAGAAGGGCTACGTTCAGCATCGGCAGGAGGGCCGCGCTTATGTCTATAGCCCATGCGTCGCGGAGCATGAGGCGAGCCGGTCCGAGGTTCGCCATATGATGCAGCGCTTTTTCGACAACTCCCGGGAGCGGCTGCTGCTTTCCCTGCTGGGGGACGATGAGATTTCTCCGGATGAGTTGAACCGCCTGAAGGAGGCGATTGCCAAGGCGGAAGACAGTACGAGGAACGCATAACTCAAATGGAACTGCACGCAATGCAATGGGTCGATAGTCTCTCGCAAGTCGCGGCCCGTTCGTTCGTGTCCGGGATATGGCAGGGTGTTTTGCTGGCTGCCGGGGTTGGTCTCTGTCTGCGATTGATGCCGAAGATGACTGCCGCTCTTCGCTTTTCAGTCTGGACCGCCGTCTTCCTTGTCATCGTGCTGCTTCCGTTTCTTCACTTGTCGTCGACGGGTGCACATCCGTTGATGTCCGCGCCCGGCGCTATTCTTCAAATGGATATTCGCTGGAGCTTCGGGATTGCAGCCGTATGGCTGCTGCTGTCTCTGGTTCGGGCCGTCAAGCTGGCCATGAGTATTCTTCAGCTGCGTGGGCTTTGGCAGAGAGCGATACCGGTCAAGACGGGCGCGGGCTCCGTCTCGTTGCCCACGCGCTTTGGGTCCCGGACAGCGCAGCTTTGCACCTCTGCTGAAGTCGACCGTCCGAGCGTGATCGGCTTTTTCTCGCCGCGCATTCTCATTCCACTGTGGCTTTTTGAGAAGCTGACTCCAGCGGAGCTGGAACAGATTGTGCTGCATGAAATGGGTCATCTCAGCAGAGCCGATGACTGGATCAATCTCTTGCAAAAGATCGGCCTGGTGCTCTTTCCTCTGAACCCGGTCTTGATGTGGATCGAACGGCGGCTCTGCTTCGAGCGCGAACTGGCCTGCGACGATGGAGTGCTTCGAGTCACCAAGGCGGCGACGTATGCAAGCTGCCTAACCAGTCTTGCCGAAAACAGGCTGGCGCGGCGCAGCGTGTCCCTGTCACTTGGCGCATGGGAGCGGCAATCGGAACTGGCCCGCAGAATACACAGCATCCTGCGCCGTGGAGAGTCGATGAATCCGCGTCAGGCGCGCATGGTTCTGAGTGGGATGGTTCTGGTTCTGGTCGCCGGGGCGGCCGGATTGTCACGGTGCCCGCAGCTGGTGTCGTTCTCTGCGCGCAGCGCCGCAGTCGGCGCTATCGCCGACTCGCCTGCCCAAATGCAATCCGAGAGATTGCCTGCGGCGGAGTATCGGCCGGTTGTTTTTCATCCTTCGGAGGCTCCCCATGCAACACTGCTGAAGGTTTCGCTGCCACTCACGCGGCAGGCAAAGCCAATCGGTCAGAAGACAAACCACGCTCCGCGCAAGAAGTCTCACCCTGCGCCTGTCCCAGTCCCGGCGGTGCAACACGCAAAGGGAATCCAAGCCAGAACTCAGCAATGGGTTGTGCTTACGTCGTGGGATGTAACGGCGGACGAATCAGGTGCTTCAAAGATGACACTCACCGTCACGGATGAGCGTCTTCCGATGCCTCGCTATGCTGCTGTGCCAACGATAAACGGTTGGCTCGTCATTCAACTCTAACCATTTAGAAGCTATTTTTGAGGAATCGCTATGCCTGGAACAACTAATAAATTAATTGGCAAGACGGCGCGGGTCGCTGTTCCTGCCGGTACTGCGGCTGCCCTGGTTCTGGGAGCCGCGTTCTTTATCCATCACAACGGAGTGCACGCCGCAGACGGCTATGCGACTGCGATCGATGACAGCAGCGTTTCGGCGCTGACTTCTCTGGACAGTGCCGTGGAGACGGTTGCGGCGCGGGTGACACCCGCGGTGGTCAACGTTGCTGTGACCTCCCGCGGATCTGCCGAGCGTGATGCTTCCGACGATCAGGGCGGTGGGCCGGATCAGGAGCAAGGTCAACAGATACCGCCGCAACTCCGACGCTTCTTTGGGCCGGGCAGCCCGTTCGGCGGGCAGATGACGCCGCAGCAGCCACAGATTGAGCACGGTATCGGCAGCGGTGTGATTATCTCGCCCGACGGATACATCGTGACGAACAACCACGTTGTCGATGGAGCGACACAGATTCGGGTTACCATGAACGACCGCCGCACCTTCAATGCAAAGGTGATTGGCACCGACAAGCTGACTGATCTGGCGGTCATCAAGATTGACGGACACGGTCTGCCGAATATTCCGTGGGGCGATTCGAGCAGGCTGCGTCCTGGCCAGACGGTGCTCGCCTTCGGCAGCCCCTTCGGCTACTTTCAGTTTTCGGTCACGCGTGGCATCGTGAGCGCGGTCGACAGGCCGAATCCGTATTCCGACGATGCGCGCAAGCCGGGCGGGTTTATTCAAACAGATGCGGCAATCAATCCGGGCAACTCGGGGGGAGCGCTGGTGGATGCGCACGGCGAGCTGATCGGCATCAACACCTTCATCATCTCGAACAGCGGTTCGTTTGCTGGCGCAGGCTTTGCGATTCCGTCGCAGATTGCGCGCAACATTTCTGAATCGCTGATCAAGACCGGGACGGTGCACCACGGATATCTGGGCATCAGCATGAACGATGTGACGCCGGATAACTACAACTTCTTCAAGCTGCAGGATACGACGGGCGCGATCGTGTCCCAGGTGACTCCTGACTCGCCGGCAAGCCGCGCGGGGCTGAAGTCGGGCGACGTGATCGATTCGCTCAATGGAAAGAAGATTCCGAACGGCAGCGCGTTGCAGGTGGCCGTGAGTGAGGATACGCCGGGTACCACGATCTCGCTGGGGATTATCCGTGATGGAAAGCCGCAGACGGTTGACGTCAAGGTGGGCGAGTTCCATGGCGGCTCGCAGGTGGCGAACGCCGATGCGGGTAGCGGACAACCAGGAAAGACAGGGAAGCTGGGTCTGGCGGTCGATGATCTGACGCAGGACGCACGGCAGCAACTGAGTGTTCCGTCGCAGGTGAACGGGGCGGTGGTTCAGAATGTGCGGCCCGGCAGCCCGGCGGAAGATGCCGGCCTTGCTCCCGGAGATGTGATCGTCGAGGTCGACCGGAAGCCTGTTTCGAACGCGGAACAGTTCGTTAACGATGTGCATGCGAACTCGGGCAAGGATGTGCTGCTGCTCGTGTGGTCACGGGGCAACGCAACGTATCGCGTGCTTCACACCGATGACGCCAGCAACGACAACCAGAACGGGATGTAAATGGATGGATCCTACTCAAGCCAAAAACCGGGCTTGAATGGGCCACCGAATCTTCTCCCAACAGAATGAAGCTGCGCAAAGCCCGCCCTTTCTGGCGGGTTTTGCGCCTTTTGGCTTGGATATAATCCATTTCGTCCCAAGAAAGGTTTGGAGCGTGACGCAGAAGCTCAACGTAATCCCGGCTTCTATTGTAGATCGCAACATTGCGTGCGCCAGCACCTTGCCGTCGAAGTATTACACTGTGCCCGATCTGCTCGCAGAAGAGACGCGCAGCATATTCTGGCAGACGTGGCAGATTGTCGGGCGGTCGGAGCTGGTACGTGATCCGGGCCATTACATTACTACCGATCTGTTGGGTGAGCCGCTTCTGGTGGTGCGCGGGTCTGATGGAGTGCTGCGCGGTTTCTACAATGTTTGCCGGCATCGTGCCGGACCTCCAGCCGCGGGCTGTGGTTCGCGGAAGGTATTTAGGTGCGGCTACCACGGCTGGACCTACGCACTTGATGGCCGCCTGCTGAACGCGCCGGAGATGGAGGGTGTCCAGAACTTCAGCGCCGACGAACTCCGGTTGCGGTCGATTCAGGTTGGCGAATGGGAGGGACAGGTATTCGTTAACCTCGATCCCGGCGCTGAGCCGCTTATCGAAGCGCTACGCGAGTTGCCAGGGCAGGCGGGGAAGTACAGGTTCGGTGATATGCGGTTGCGTGGGCGGCGTGAGTATCACATGCAGTGCAACTGGAAGGTTTACATCGATAACTATCTCGAGGGGTATCACCTGCCGAGCGTGCATCCGTCGCTGAATCGCGAACTCGACTACAACAGCTACGAGACGACGCTCTTTGCGAAGCACTCACTGCAGGCCAGTCCGATTCGCGGCCCGGAGAATGAATCGACTGTCGATCGCCGCTACAAGCAGGCAGACGGCGATCTGAGCGCCGAATATTTCTGGATTTTTCCAAACTGGATGCTCAACTGCTATCCCGATAACGTGTCGCTGAATATCGTGCTGCCCACCGGGCCGGAGACATGCGTGGCGATTTTCGAATGGTATTTCCCGCCTGATCAAGAGACGACAATCGAAGAAACGATGCGCTTCAGCGACGAGATTCAGTTGGAAGATGGGAACATTTGCGAAGTAGTGCACCGCAACCTGAAGTCGCAGTCTTACGAGACGGGAAGATACAGCGCAAAGCAGGAAACAGGCGTCCATCACTTTCATCTGCTGTACTCTGAGGCCATTCACTCCGGCGAGTGAGGTTGTGCTGGCCGAGCCGGGAGTAATCCTGCACGTTTAGCTAAAACGTTTGACTAAGCTATTTCCTGAATGATACGTTCGCACTTTGCACACTCCCCCGATGGAAGGACTGACATACTTGGGCCTCAGGATGAGACGTGAATCGAAGGTCACACCGTCGATCGGGCCGGTTACCGTCACTTTGGCTCTCTTCACGGTTCTGACGTGTTTTCTCACGGCTGCAGTGACGGCAGCCCAGGAGAGTAGTGCGGTCTGGCAGGGAATTGTGCAGACCCCCGCGGGTGCGCCTGTACCGGACGCCGTTGTGCATCTGGCCGGAAAGAGCGGGGCAATCGCGGCAAAGACGGACGGCGAGGGAAAGTTCGAATTCAAAGGCATAGCGGCCGGGTTGTATAGCCTTTCGGTCGAGGCAAACGGACGATCGGTCAAAGCTGCAGGGTTGATCGCTCTCGATCCGGCCGCGGGCGCTGTGGTGTTGACACTTTCCGATCAGGGAGTCGCGATGAGCGAATCGTTGCTGGGCGAGCCAAACACCGAAAGCGGTGAAAAGCTGACTAGCCAGAAGGTAAATGAGCTTCCGCTGAACAAGCGGGATTTCAGCGCACTGCTGCTGATGGCGGCGGGTACGATGACGGACGCGAACGGCGCTACGAACTTCACGGCGCAGTTCGCCATCAACGGGCAGCGCGGTGTGGAGGCGGTGTTTGCGATGAATGGCGCGGACATCAGCGATCCGGAAATGGGAGGCTCCACTTTCTCGAATTTCAATGTGGATGTGGTGCAGGAGATTCAGTCGTCGTCGGGCTGGATGCCCGCGAAGATCGGACAGGGCGGGTCGGGATTTACGAACATCGTCACGCGATCGGGGGACAGCGGGTTTCACGGCTCGTTCTTCGAGTTTCTGCGCAACTCGGCGCTGGATGCGCGGAATTATTTCGACTACGCGACTCCGGAGACTCCGGGGCGCATTCCGCCGTTCCGGCGAAACGAGTTCGGGTTTACTAATGGCGGGCCGGTTGTGCTTCCGCACATTTACGACGGGCGAGGAAAGACATTTTATTTCGGGCAGTATCAGGGCTTCCGCCAGGTACTCGGAACGACGCAGGTGCTTCCGATGCCGACGGCAGAGGAGCGAAATGGTGTCGATGCGACGGCCTATCCGGGCGACGTGCTGTACGTGCCGGTTGATCCGTCGATTGCCGCGATTCTGGCACGATACCCGCTGCCAAACCTGCCCACAGGATCGTACGGGGTGCACACGTACGCGACCTATTCGAAGGTGGACACGGATGCCGATCAGTATTCTATCCGGCTGGACCATAAGCTTTCGGACAAGAACGAGTTCTTCGGGCAGTTCAATTTCAACAACATTACCGGGCCGACGACAAACCCTGACCAGACAACGATCGATCCGCTTTTCGGCGTAACCTATATTGACCGGCAGCGCAATGTTGCCTTCACGTTTACGCGCACGGTTTCGCCGAATTTCTCGATGCAGACGGAGTTCAGCATAACCAGGAGCACTCCTTCGTTTCCTACGCAGGACTACACGGATCCTGCGGTGAAATTCAATGATGCGTTGTTTGAGGGTTTCAACACGGCAGGAGGCTCGGTGATGAGCGCCTACGGAAATCTCTTTCAGCTGCAGCAGGGCTTTGCCATCAACAAGGCGCGCCACACGATTGCGGCCGGAGGAGAAGTGAGGCTGAACCGAGACTCGACGTTTTTCGGGACCAGTCCGAACGGCGAATATGATTTCGGCGGCGGGACGGCGTACGCGCTTACCGATATCACCTCGCAGAGCGGCATGCACAACATTAATGCTGGCGATCCTTTGCCGGATACGCTTTCGAGTTTTCTATCCGGGAGCCCGTTCGTTTACACGCGGGGGATTGCTCCGCCGTATTTCTCGAATGGGCCGCATATCGGGCCGGCCGCCATCAATCGCAACATGGGCGCCGTGTATGCGCAGGATACGTGGAAGATTTCCGACCGATGGGTGCTCGATTACGGTCTGCGGTGGGAGATCTACACGCCCATTTCGGAGCGGGCGAGGCGGACTTCGAGCTTTCTGAACTACGACCCAGATCAGGAGTTTGCGATCAATCCGCAGCCGGGATACAAGACGAATCTTGATGGTTTTATGCCGCGTGTCCAGGTTACATGGAAGGTGACGGACAAACTGCAAGCGCATGCAGGCGGTGGGCTCACGGTGATTCCGCCGAACATCTGGCAGGACAACTTTCTTACCGGCTCGACGCCGTTTGTGGTGTATCCACGGTTAACGGCGCAGAAAGGTGCGCCGATTCAGTATGGGTTCCAGATCACTCCGGCGCAGCTGCCGAATGTTTACACGCCATCGGGAGTGGAAATTTTCCCGGCCCACGATACCAAGGACGTTCCGGCGAACACGGTGATGGATGTGGACCGGTATCAGAAAGACGTGGCGGCTCTGACGCCGAGCGGAGTGATAAGCCCGCTAAATCTGAGCGCGATCGATCCTTCGTTCGGCAACGCGTGGCTATATACGTGGACCCTGGGACTGGAACGCCAGTTCGGCAACCTGACGGCTGACATCGCGTACGTGGGCACGGCGGCTGCGCATCTGCCGCGCACGAGCTTTCCGAATGCTTATCCGGGAGCGAGTCCGGAGTTCGCGCCTCACTCGCAGTTCGACAACTCGGGGAACGTGATAGGCGGATTCGGCGTAGAAAACGTGATTACGGGCACGGCGCATTCGACGTATAACGCGCTACAAGCGTCGCTCACAGGAACCGTGCCACACGGAGGTCCGGGTGTTCAAGCCAGCTACACATGGGGCAAATCAATCGACGACACGAGCCAGGTGTCCGGCGGCACTGGAGCAACGGGCGCGGTTGTGGTGCCATTTCCGCAGGATCCATTTAATACGCACGCGGAGAAGGGACCGTCGAACTTTGACGTGACGAATGCGTTCACGCTAAGCGCGGCGCAGGACCTGCATGTTGATAACGTCAACTTTCTCGAGGGCGTCAGCCGGAAGATCACCTCAGGCTGGGAGATGCTGGTGATTTCGACGATCACCAGCGGCTCGCCTTTTACCGTATACTCGGGAATCCAACAGACCGGCGCAGGGTCGAACGGGGTTGATCGTCCGGATCAGATCGCCGTGCCGGATTTGTCAACGGCGCGAAAGAAGCGCGAGGATTACTTCGGCCGCGGCGCGGACAACGCGTCGTTCTTTTCGATCCCCATCAATCTGCCCGGAGGCACGGGACCCAACAGCGGCTACTTCGGCACGCTGGGACGGAACACGTTTCGCGGTCCGGCCTTTTATGACTATGACTTTGCCTTCATCAAGGACACGAAACTGGGCCGGCGCAACAGCGGGATTGAGCTGTTCGATCTGCAATTTCGCACTGAGTTCTTCAATCTGTTCAATATCGTGGACATGGGCCTGCCGGCGAACACCATCGAAGGCACCGGATTTGGAGAGATCAGCAAAACCGCTGGGACCTCGCGGCAAATTCAATTTTCGCTGAAGCTGATCTACTGATCAGATAAGGCCTACATCATGCGCAAGCGTTTCTTTCTCCTAGCTGGCGTCGCCTGCATTTCTACCTGCGTCTCTGGCAGCCTCTTTGGCCAGAAGCCCGCATGGCAGCCCGCGCTTGGTCATCTCTCGATACCTCTGTGGCCACAAGGAGCACCTGGCGCTCAGGCGAATCCACCACCGGAAATCGATACCACGACCGCCAAGGATCGTCTCGTCGCTGGCAATCCAGTGATCCGGCTCGGCAACGTCTCAGCCCCGACCCTCACCTTGTACGCGCCCAAGGGCAAGAACACCGGCGTTGGCATCGTCGTCTTTCCGGGAGGCAGCTATAAGATCCTGGCTATCGATCTCGAAGGGACGGAGGTCTGCGACTGGCTCAATTCCGCGGGCATCAACTGCATCCTGATCAAATATCGCGTGCCCGATACCGGCCCGTACCCCAAATCTTCAGCGGCGCTACAGGATGCGCAGCGGGCGGTCGGCATCGTCCGATCTCACGCAGCCGAGTGGCATATCGATTCCAACCGCGTCGGCGTTCTCGGCTTCTCAGCCGGAGCTCATCTTGCCGCTGCTCTCAGCACCCACTTCGATCAACGCCTCTACGATCCGATCGACGCCGCCGACCAGCTCAGCTGCCGCCCGGATTTCGCCGTACTTGTCTATCCCGGCTATCTCGCCCTCGCCGAACTGAACTTCGCGCCTAACCCCGATATCCCTGTCACCGAGAAGACGCTGTCCTCCTTCATCGTTCAGGCCGAGGATGATCCGGTGCATGTTGAGAACGCCATTGTCTACTTCCTCGCCCTGAAGAACGCCAAGGTCCCGGCCGAGTTGCACATCTACGCAGAGGGTGGACACGGTTACGGCCTCCGTCGCACCGCACTACCCGTCACCACCTGGCCGGATAGCGTCATCACCTGGCTGCATACGATCCAGATGCTGCCGAACGCTGCGCATTGAGTTAGAAGAACGTTTGCACCACATCGACCACGCTGTATTGCGCGTCAACTATCGGCAGCCAGCGCCACTTGTCGAAGGTCAGGCAGGGATGCGAAATATCGAAGCCGATCATGTCGCCCACGCGGATATCGTCTCCCTCGTCAATATGCAGATACGCGTGCTGGTCCATCATTTTGGTAAGGCTCCAGCTAGTGGGAGCGCTTACTGGAGCTACGTTCCCTGGCCGGTAATGTAACGTTGGAGTTGGCAATCCGGCATCGAATGCGGCGTCGCGTTTCCCGAGAGCCACGATGGCTTTCTCTTTTTCCGGAACCGACTGGACATATGCCCATAATTGCAGCGCTGGTTGCAGGTTTTCCTTCATACATCGCGCAATCGGGTTGCGCTGCAAAATCTTCTCCTGCGCCTCACGATAGACGCCCACATCGTGCGTCAGATAACAACCCGGACGCAAGACGACATCGACTGAATCTCCGAGGCCAGTTCTTGAGAAAACATCGGCTACTACGTCGTACCAAGCCGAGCCTGCGCCTGAAAGCAGAATCCGATCCCGATCGAAACGTCCGTCTTGCATCAATTCCCGTGTGACTGAGACCGCTCGCTCTAGAAAGCCGCGAATCGCTTCCTCGTCATCAAGCACGCCCTCATAGATTTCGATGCCGCTGAGCACAAGAGGCCCGCGCCAGCGCTCCAGGGCGTCGAGGGTGGACTGCAACTGATCGGAGTTGCGCACTCCCGTCCGTCCGCCTTCCGGGCCCAACTCGATCAGTACCTGCAGCCGCTGATCCTCTGCCTGAAAATATGCGCCGAGCTGCTCTACCTGCTGTACGGAATCCACGAGGCAGAAATACTCAAAGTCCGGATCTTTGAGCAGCCGCGCAATCGTCGCCATATTCTGCTTGCCGACCAGTTGATTGGCCATCAAAACGCGTCGTACGCCATGCTCGTAAGCAACCAGCGTTTGTTGGGCGGTCGCAAGCGTGATGCCCCACGCGCCTCCCTGCAATTGCATGTCAAGCAGTTTTGGAGCCATCGTGGTTTTGCCGTGCGGCGCCAGCTTCACGCCATAAGCTGTGATGAATTGCTGCATCCAGTTCAAGTTGTGCAGAAGCTTGTCCCGGTACAAAACCGCCGTCGGCAGGCTCAGGTCTTCGTGCAGCAAATTCCATCCGAGCTCGACGATTTCGCGAGGCTCCAAGGCTCGCTCCAGGAAGCCCATGCCCTTTTGAAAGGGGGTAACCCGTGAGTCAGGTCTGTCAGGATGCACTTGTTTTCTTACCTCATTCGCCAACCGATTCTCCAGCCGTGCTCATGGAAGGATAGCTCCCGCATAGAAGGCTGAGGCGAGTTGCGTATATCTTTTATAGAGTTCCTATGCCGGTCTGCGACACTCTTATCCGGAATGCCCGCGTAATCGACGGAAGCGGCGGTGATTCTCAGACCGTCGACGTCGCCATTGATGGCGATCGCGTCTGCGCTGTCGGCGAGCACCTTGGCTACGCTGCGTCGCAGGTGGTGGATGGCAATGGGCATGTCCTGGCGCCCGGTTTTGTCGATGTTCATACCCATGACGATACGAATGTGATCCGCACGCCGGAGATGCTGCCGAAGCTGTCGCAGGGAGTGACTACGGTTGTCGTCGGCAATTGCGGCATCAGCGCCGCGCCCGTGCAACTCGCGGGTGATCCTCCGGATCCGATGAACCTTCTCGGCGACGCGAGCGCCTTCTGCTATCCCACCTTCGGCTCCTACGTGGCAGCCATCAATGCCGCTCGACCCGCCGTAAATGTCGCGGCTCTGGTGGGCCACACCGCGCTGCGCAACAACCACATGGATCGGCTTGATCGCTGCGCAACAGCCTCCGAGATCGAGGCGATGCGTGCTCAACTGCGAGAGGCTCTCAATTGCGGCGCATTAGGCCTGAGTTCGGGTTTGGCGTACCTGTCGGCTAACGCTGCATCGACGGAAGAGGTCTTAGCGCTCGCTGAACCGCTTGCCGTGGCGGGCGCGATCTACACGACGCACTTGCGCAGCGAAACAGAGGCGATTCTCGAGGCGATGCGCGAGGCGTTTCAGATTGGCCAGGAATGCCGTGTGCCGGTTGTTATCTCTCACCTGAAGTGCGCAGGCATCGACAACTGGGGGCGCAGTGGCGAAGTGTTGCAGACGATGGAAGCAGCCCGGACTTCCCAGGCCGTCAACTGGGATTGTTATCCCTATGCAGCTGGTTCGAGCACGCTCGACCTGCGCCAGGTCGACGAACGGGTCGAGATCATGATCACCTGGTCGCAGCCGCATCCGGAGGTAGCAGGTCGCACGCTTGCGGAGATTGCGAGCCAATGGCAGATCGGGCAGATGGAGGCGGCGCAGCGACTGCGACCGGCGGGCGCGATCTATCACAGCATCTCGGAAGAGGACATGCGGCGGATTCTGCAGCATCCGGCAACGATGATCGGGTCGGATGGGCTGCCGAATGATCCTCTGCCGCACCCACGGCTGTGGGGCACGTTTCCGCGCGTGCTGGGCCGATACAGCCGCGACGAGCGACTCTTCCCTCTTGCGGAAGCGGTCCACAAGATGACTGGCATGCCTGCTGCGCGATTCGGCCTCTCCGGGCGCGGGCTGATTCGCGAGGGCTATCATGCCGATCTGGTGCTCTTTGACCCTGAGACTATAAAGGACACGGCTACCTATGCGAATCCGGTTTGCGCAGCGGAGGGTATCGCCGGCGTATGGGTCAATGGTGTGTTGTCATACCGTGATCGCGCGCCGACCGGAGAACGAGGCGGACGGTTTCTAAGGCGCTCGAACGCGCTTCAACCTGGTAATTAAGGAGCACACGATGAGCATCAAGCGGTATGGCGTTGAAGGCGGCAAGGGCACCGGGGGGCAACACCTACCGTTTGCGCGGGCGGTCGAGGCCGATGGGTGGCTCTATGTGTCCGGACAGGTGCCGATGGTCAATGGTGAAGTCGTGGAAGGGAACATAGTCGTCCAATCCCACCAGGCCATTCGCAATCTGCTGGCGATTCTTGAGGAGGCGGGCTATGGGCCGGAGCACGTGGTGCGCTGCGGCGTATGGCTCGACGATCCGCGGGATTTCCAACCGTTCAATAGCGTCTTTCGGCACTACTTTGGCGATCATCCGCCTGCACGCGCCTGTGTCGTTTCGAGCATGGTTGTCGACTGCAAAGTGGAGATCGATTGCATCGCGTATAGACCGCCGATGGCTCAGCCCAAATGATCGACCATCACGGGGTCTTCCTGCTGATCGCAGCGCTCTGCGCTGTCATTACGCTCATTCTGCTCATCGCTGTCTTCAAGCTGAATCCCTTCATTGTTCTGTTTCTTACGTCGCTGGCGCTGGCGGTGGTGGCCGGCATGCCGGTTCAGGCGATCGTGCATTCGTTCGAGGTCGGTTTGGGCAATACGCTCGGACACATCGCCATTGTGGTGGGACTGGGCACCATGCTCGGCAAGATGATGGCCGAGTCGGGCGGGGCGGACCGCATCGCGTTCACACTGATTCGGCTGTTCGGGCCCAAGAACATTCATTGGGCGATGGTGGTGATTGGATTTGTGGTCGGCCTGCCGGTTTTCTTTGAAGTCGGCTTCGTGCTGCTGATACCGATTGCCTTTACGGTGGCCCGGCGTACCGGGTCGTCGCTGGTACTGGTCGGGTTGCCGATGGTGGCCGGGTTATCAGTGGTGCACGGGTTGATGCCGCCGCATCCGGCGGCGATGTTGGCGGTGACCATCTTCAATGCCGATGTCGGCCGGACGATCTTCTACGCACTGTTGATTGGCATTCCCACGGCAGCGCTTGCCGGTCCCATCTATGCGAAGTTCATCGCGCCCAGGATTCAGCTGGATCCGGATAATCCGATGGCGGCGCAGTTTGTCGATCACGGCGAAGAGGCCAGCTTGCCGGGATTCGGGCTGACGCTGGCGACCATCCTGTTGCCGGTTGCGCTGATGCTGATCGGGAGCTGGGCCGATTTCCTGTCCGCGCCGAAGAGCGGCGTGAACGATGGATTGCGGCTTCTCGGCAATCCCGACATCGCGCTGCTGATTGGGGTGATCGTAAGCTTTGTAACGCTGGGCAGGATGCGGGGCTTTACGCGCGAGACGATTCTGAAATTCACCAACGAATGCCTGGCCCCCACCGCCACCATTACCCTGCTGGTCGGAGCGGGCGGAGGGTTTGGCCGCATCCTGCAGGACAGCGGCGTCTCCCAGGCGATCGTGAGTCTGGCGGTTCACACTCACGTGTCGCTGCTGGTCATGGCGTGGATGGTTGCGGCGCTCATCCGCCTGGCTACCGGGTCGTCGACGGTGGCGATGACCACGGCGGCGGGGATCGTCGCGCCCATTGCCTTGCACGCCACAGGAGTCCGGCCGGAACTACTGGCGATTGCCACGGGTGGAGGATCGCTGATCTTTTCGCATGTCAACGATGGAGGCTTCTGGCTGGTGAAGGAGTACTTCCATATGAGCGTCGCGGAGACTATGAAGACCTGGTCGATCTGCGAGACGATCATCTCGGTATCGGTGCTGGTTCTTACGCTGGCGTTGTCGCTGGTCGTCTGAGGTGGGGTGGGTAACCCCCTGGGTACCCCCTGTTCCCCCCCTCCGGGCGCCAAAGGGATCAAAGACTTACGGCGCTCACTGGACGGTTTCCACCTTCGTTGAGGTTGTAGTTGTGGCTGTAGTTCTCCCAAAAGTGGCGTTAGTTCCAGCCGCGATCAGCGACCGTTCGAACAGGGCGTTCAGCTTCTCCGTTGCCGCCACCACTTCGCTCGAAACTCCCTGCGCGTAGAAGTCTGCCGAGATCTGGAAGCTCGAGTGGCCGAGGATGATTTGGATCGTCTTCAGGTCGACGCCGAGCGCTTGCAAAATGAGCGCCGTCGAATGTCTTAGATCGTGAAATCGAATGCTCGGCAGGCCAGCCAGTTCCAGCGCGGGCTGCAGTTCGCGGTGCAAATGTTCGGGCATGATGCGGTGACCGTCGCGGCTGGTGAAGATGAAGTCGCCGTCCTGCTTGCAGCTTTTGCCAGCTTCCAGTCGCTCCTGCCCCTACCGCTCCTTCCGCCGCCGTAACGCAGCCGCCGCGATGGGCAGCAGCGGGATCTTGCGTTCTGAGGCTTCCGACTTCACCGGGAGCAGAACAGCGCCTTCATCCTTCACGCGCTGCAGTGAGGCGTTCACGCTCAAAGATCCCGTCGCGTAATCGATATTGCTCCACCGCAGCGCTGAGCACTCTCCCCTGCGAAATCCCTGAAGCAGCGCAACGTAGAAGGCGGCTTCGTAGCGATGCGGTAAGACCACGTTCAGCAGCCTGATGCCCTGATCCGCCGTGAGAGGCTTTGGTCGGTACTTGATCTGCTTTGGCACTCTGGCTTTCTTCGCCGCGTTGCCATCAACGAGGTCCAAATCCTCGGTGGTCGACAACGCGCTCTTCAGTGTTGCGTTGATGCTGCGAACACTCGATGGACTCAGTCCGTCTTCGGACGCAGAGTTAAGACAACCCTGCACATCGATGCCAGTAAGACGGTCGAGCCGAAAACGCCCGAGCGCTGGAATCAAGCGGCTGCGAATGTGCTGTTCATATCCGCGCCATGTGCTGTAAGCCCTACAGGGCTTGATATAAGTTGCCAACCATTCCTGCAGCCATTGTTCAACATAGTCCGGTAGCGGCCATCGATCAGCGGGAGAACTTCGGTCGTCATGAAAGCAGACAACTTTTGTGGCGCGTTCGTCGCCGCGCCGTAACGAGAGTATTCATCGGTGCGATTTGGTCAGGCATTGTCGATTCCGACAACGATCAACGGCTCCACTCGTTTCGAACTCATTATAGAAAACTACATAGAATAACAGGCGAGATCGTGGCGCGGTTCGATTGCCGGTTCACGCGTGACCTATGCCTATTCAGTCCATTTCTTCGAGCCTAGGTGTCGCGCTTCCCACTCGTACAAAGCCGATCCGTGAGCAGGGATTTCCGCAACGCGGAGTGTCAAATGTTGCCAACAGGCCAAACCACGTTTCCAGAAGTGCAAGGGCTGGAAACGCGCATTGGCGATTTGTACTAAACCCGCTCCGCGGGTAAGTGGAAGCGTGGTAGATTTTTTGGCAGGACAAATTGCATGTTGCTCACGGCAGTTGCAACGTTTCCGCTCAAGTCAGCACAAAATAGGTGCGATGGATTGAATCCCCATAAAGCAATTGTCCTGCCAAAACGTTACCGGGTTTAGCACAAATCGCCGTATCCACAATGCTCGCTCCAAAATCTTCTGCAGGCCGAACTCTACCTGCCGAGCACTGTCGATACGGCGCTATAGATTTGGCACTCGTGAGTTCCCAGTCCCCAATCGCGAGTCTACTCGGCGCGAAGCGCTTCTACCGGATTCACCGATGCTGTCGACGCGCAGGGAGGAAGCTCGCCGCCATCGACGCGAGAGCCAATAGCAGGCGACAAGGCTCAGAGTCACGACGTCCCAGGCTTGCACACCACACAACAGGCTGCGTATGAGCGACGATGATCCTACGAAGAAGACGAGCCCGATTGCCAGCCCGGTTGCTGTGAGCCATCCGGCCTGCCGCGTTACCACTATCACTTTTGTCTTAATTGTCAGTTTCTGGTTTGGGCGTCACACGACCCCAGTCGCGCTGTTGTTAAGACATCTACGTTATCTTCATTTACCGCCGTTTTCCCCGAATGTCACGATGCTCTTGTCCAGAGGCAACTCGCGTATGCGAAGTTCCATGGGGCCGTTACTCCCGCTCATGCAACGATACCGGTCGATGAGATAGGGCACGCCCACGCTCATTCCCTGTTTCGGCGAAATGGTGACTTCGAAATGCAGATGCGGCTCACGGGCATCACCTGAATCGCCGACGCGTGCCAGTACCTGGCCTCGCCGCACGCGGTCCCCGGCCTCACGCGCAGGCTCCCCGGTTGCAGATGATGGTAATTGGCAAATTGACTGCCGCCCAGGTCGAGGATGATGGTGTTGCCGCTAACGGTTTCGGAAGTCAGCGGCACGGCCGGGTGGAACGCTTGTCCATGTCCCGGGATGTTTTCAGGAACTCCATCTCGCGCGGTGACCACTCGCGCGTCGGCCACCGCCAGTACGTCCTTCCCGTAGGCGTAATAGGAGTGCAGGTCGCGCGCGTCGCCAGAGAATGACGCCCCGTCCCGCACTTGCTTCCAATCGATGGCGTAGCGTCGCGAGTCCACCGCCTTCCCATCCAGAATAGTGACCCCGCGCCGATGATGGTTGTCCTCATCATTGCTGGGGCCGCTGGCGGCAAGCCAATCCGTCCCTTCTAACGGCGGCCCGAGCACGTGCAATTCCGTGTGATGCGTCGCGATCGCCGCGCCCTCCGCTTCGCCGTCGGCTGTGATGACACGATGAAGCAGTCTCGCCGGAATGGGTGAGCTACGGTCGAGCACAACCCACATAAAAGCAATGGCGCTCTGGCCGCAACCGATGACGAGCTTTTCCTTGGGGTCGGAAAGGGGCCTGCCGCCCAGAGGCTGCAACATGGCTTCGAGCTGCTCTGCCTCGAAGACTGCAATCGGTGGACAACCCTCGGCATCGGAGTCAAGCACCTCAATCCGGCTCAACGAAAGAGGCGCGGAAATGAAGTAGGTCAGATTTATCTCGTACACGAGATAGGAATGAGATCCGCTGGGGAAGACAGTGGGATCAAAGGGCACGCGAAATTCGAGCTGGAGCTTGGAGGGAGCTGCCTTGGCGGCACCCTTCTTGTTTTCAGGTGGCAGATTCTGAGCTTAAGAATTGCCTATCAACTGGTGGCCATGAGCAAAGGCAACCTACGGTGAAAAGACTTAATAGACGCATACCCACCTTCTGGTTACTCGCGTCGTAATGCCTGCATGGGATCGACAGAAGCAGCGCGGCGTGCCGGCAGAAGACTTGCTGCCAGCGACGTAAGCGCAAGCACGAACGCAACTGCAGCCAAAGTCGCTGCGTCCCAGGCTTGTACGCCAAACAATAGGCTGCGTATGAGCAACGATGACCCAACGGAGCAGACGAGCCCGACTGCCAGCCCGATTGCTGTGAGCCATCCAGCCTGGCGCATTATGAGCGCGTACACCGAGCTACGCTGGGCACCGAGCGCCATGCGCACGCCTATCTCCCGAGTGCGCTGACTCACCGAGTAGGCCACTACTCCGTAAAGGCCCACCACGCCGAGCACCAACGCAATCATGGCAAATCCACCGACCAGCCACGCCGAAAACCGATGAAGGAGCGCCGCTTGCGTGGCGTCGATCTTGTCCGTCATGGTTGTTTCGTCCGAGATGGCGAGGTCCGGGTCGATCTGATGCAGTGTCTTCGCCAGCACGGGGAGCAGCGCACCCGCATCCTGCGACGTGCTCACGACGAGATTGAAAACATTCTGGCGCGTCTCGTTGATGGGGAAATACTCCGCCGGCCAAGTCTCTACATCGAGGGGTCCCTCGCGAACGTCGTCAACGACGCCGACAATTTCCCATTCGGACGGATGCCCGGACTCGTCGTTGGCTATCTTCTGCCCAACCGGATTTTCGCCTGGGAAGTACTTCCGCGCCAGCGCCTGGTTGATGACGGCCACTCGCGGATGAGAAGGATCGTCCTCCTCGGTGAAGTACCGCCCCCGAACGAGCGCTGCCTTGAGCGCGGGCAGGTACCCGGGACTCACATGACGCTCATCCACCTCATTATGTTCGCCGTGGTCCGGTCTTCCTGGGAACGTAATCCGGTCGGTTGCACAATTACATTGCACCGGGAGCATGCTGGTCATACCAGCTGTCTTCACGCCTGGCAGGCTGGAGACACGACGCACAAGCTCGCGGTAAAGCCCGATGACCTGTTCGTCGTTCTTGTAAGCCGTATCGGGAGCCATGACGCTCATTGTCGCCAGGTGCTTTGGATCAAAGCCCAACGGCACGTGCAGCAGGCGATAAAGGCTGCGTCCGAGCAGCCCGGCTCCAGTCAGCAGCACAACCGCGATTACCAATTCGACCACCACCAGGTTCGCTCCCAGCCTGTGCCAGAACCGGCTCCCCGAACCGCGGTCGCCGTCGGCCATTCCTTCGCGCCCCTCCAGAAACGACAGCCGCAACGTGGGCGTGGCAGCCAGCAGCAGGACGGCTAGAATTGCGACTGCTGCGGCGAACGCGGCGGTGTGCGCATTCAGACCGACGTTTCCCAGGAAGGGCATATTCGATGTCAGGTCCTTCGGAACGAGGCTGCCGAGGAGCTTCATGATTCCGGCAGCAATCATCATGCCCCCCAGGCTGCCTAACAGGCCGAGCAGCAGCCCTTCGGTCACAAACTGTTCTACCAAGCGAGCCGGCGTTGCGCCCAGTGCGCCTCTTACAGCCACTTCGCGCCGGCGGCTCTCTGAGCGCACCAGCACCAGGCTGCCAACGTTGACGCAAGCGATGAACAAAAGCAGGACGGCCCCGGTTAACAGGGTGAGAAGGATGGGCCGCACGTCGCCAGTGATGATCTCCTCGAGGGGAACAACATTCGCGCTCAGATCGAGGCCGGTTATGCCATATTGCCGTTGAAGTTGTATCGCGATGGGATTCATTTCGGCCAGGGCTGCCTGAGCTGTAACGCCGGGGCGCAGTCTTGCGATTCCCCAGAACGCATAGAAGGTCCGCATCTTCTCGTGATAGCTAAAACTGTTGAGCGGAACCCAAAACTCGACGTTGCCGCCCGGAGCGAAAGAGAACGCACGCGGCAGAACGCCGATGATGGTAAAGGCCCGACCGTCGAGGTCTACTGTCTGGCCCGGCGCGTTGCGCCGTGCGCCGAAACGATGGAGCCAAGCGCCATAACTCAGAAGCAGGACGTTCGGACCGCCCGGCCGGTTCTCGCCTGGATAAAAGTCTCGCCCGAGCATGGGGTGTACACCGAGGGTCTGGAAGAAACCGCCGCTCACTCGTTCGGCCTGCACTGGCTCTGGGCCGGAGGAAGTATTCAGGATGTAGCCGGCGCCGCTATACACATCGAGGGAGCTGAAGGATCTGTTCATCCGTTGCCAGTCAAGATAATCCGGGTAGGAAAGCGGCCAGCGCGGCGATTCAACGCTGCTTTCGTTCACCGACATCAACTGGCTGGGATCGGTATACGGAAGAGGCTCAAGGAGGGCCGCGTCCACGAATCCGAAGATGGCCACGCTGACCCCCATGCCGAGAGCCAGTACAAGGATCGCGGTGGCGGCGAAGCCAGGATTCTTTATGAGTTGACGAATGGCGAAACGGATGTCGCGGACCAGATTGTCGAACCACGCCATGCGGTCTCTCAGATAGAAGCGCTCCTGCGCCGCACCTACATTGCCGAAGGCGATGCGTGCCCTGCGGCGCGCTTCGTCTTCGCTCAAGCCCTCACGCTGGAGTTCGTCGGCTTCGAGTTGCAGGTGCGCCTTGATCTCCTCAGCAAAATCATCTGTACTCCGCGTGCGCTTGAACATACCTAAGCCTCCTCGCTACTCGGTCCCGGGCTGCTGCCAAGAATCAATCCCATCGCCCGGGTCAGCCGCTCCCACTCGCTGGTCTTCTCCACTAGCTGCTCGCGTCCTTTGGCCGTAAGCGAGTAAAACCGTGCTTTGCGATTGTTCTCGCTCACGCCCCATTTGGCGCTGATCCACTTCTTATCTTCAAGTCGCTGAAGGGCCAGATAGAGCGAGCCATGGTCGACGAAGAAGACCTCTTCTGACTGGCGCTGTATCGATCGCGCCACTCCCTGGCCATGACACGGGCCCAGCACAAGAGTTTTGAGAATGAGCAGGTCCAGGGTTCCCTGCAACAGAGCAATACGGTCGTCGGGATTCTTTTGGGAAGGCATCCGACCTAAAGAATGCCACTCATCGGGTCGGATGTCAACATGAGTAGTGAAGCTACTCAAGTGAATGCGAATTCGTGCGGTGGCATCATTCAGAACCTCCGAGTGGACCCCTTGTTCTCGATTGTTGCCAACAGGGCAAAGCACGTTTCCAAGGCCGACCACCCTCGAAACGTGCCTCGGCGATAATGAAACGCAGACCATCGTGGGCGAGATAGGCGTTTCCCAATACCTATCCTCTCGTAGGGGTCCAAGTCTGCTTTAGTGAGCGTTTTGCCCTTGATCGTCACATCTGAGCCCAATTTCCGAATCCGTCTTACAGAGAGCGGGCCGCTGCGCATTCCCACGGCGAATATACCTTGACCTTCTACATCTGACGATGATATGTAGAAGTCATAGGCATGAAGAAAACAGACGACAGGTTTGACCTTCCGCAAGGCACGCTCGACCTTCTCATCATGAGGGTTGTTTCGCTTGGACCCATTCACGGCTATGCCATCGCGCAAAGAATCCAGCAGATCTCGCGCGACGCACTCCAGGTCCAGCAGGGATCCCTCTATCCCGCGCTCCATCGCCTCGAATATAAAAAGTTGCTCAGCTCTCGCTGGAAGCCCTCCGAGACTGGCCGGGAAGCCAAGTTCTACGAGCTCACTTCCAAGGGACGAACTCATCTCAAGGTTGAAACAGAAAACTGGACGCGCCTGACCGACTTAGTGAGCCTCATTCTCGAGGGAACCCTGGAGGGAATCTGATGGGCTGGTTAGGGAGGCTTCTCTCTCGCGAACGATTGGAGGCCGATCTGGACAAAGAGCTGCGCTTCCATTTCGAATCTCAGGTCGCCGACAAGGTTCGTTCCGGCATTCCGGAGAGTGAAGCCCGTCGGCTCACACGAATCGAGTTCGGCGGGATCGAGCAGATCAAGGAATACTGCCGCGAGCGACGCGGTACCATGTGGCTTGAGTCGCTACTGCAGGATGTTCGTTACACCCTCCGTCAGTTGCGCAAGTCGCCTGGATTTACGATACCGTCGGTGCTGACACTGGCGTTGGGCATCGGGGCAACGACGGCGATCTTCACGCTCGTGCAGCAGGTGATGTTGCAATCGCTGCCGGTCACCAGACCGGATCAGCTTTGGCGCATCGGCGACCAGCCCCATTGCTGCAACTAGGCTGGATACAGCCAGGACAGCGACGGCGAGCCGAGCGATTGGAATCTCTTTCCGTGGGAGGCATACAAGCTATTCCGCGCAAACACGACAGGATTCCAGGATCTGGCAGCTCTCCAGGCGGGTAATATGCCGCTGGCAGTGCGCCACGCTGGCTCATCGGGACCACCGGACACGGCGAATGGCCAGTATGTCTCCGGCAACTTTTTCCAGACCCTGGGTGTACCCGCGTGGCGCGGCAGATTGTTGATCGACGCCGACGACCAGGAGGGCGCGCCTCCGGTCGCGGTGATGAGCTTCCACGCCTGGCAGGAAAAGTACGGGTCCGATCCTTCGGTAGTGGGATCCACATACGAGATTAACGGCCATGCATTCACGATCGTCGGCATGGCCCCGGCAGGTTTCGTTGGGGCCAAGATGGTGAAATCGGGCATGCCGGATATTTGGTTGCCGCTGTCGACCGAGCCGTTGATGTTGGGGACAACGGCGCGAATCAAAAACGCGCGGGTCGATTGGCTGGACTTGATCGGACGTGTGCGCTCCGAAACGAATCCGAAAGCGCTGCAGGCGCAGCTTCAAAGCGAATTCCACGGCTGGCTGGCCAGCCACCTGGCGGATATGAGTCCGCAGGAAAAGGCTGTGTGGCAGAAGCAGACGCTCCGCTTGTCGCCTGGCGGCGCAGGTTTCTCCACTTTGCGGAGGGATTACAGCGAGAGTCTGCTGTTGCTTATGTTCACGGCCTGTTGTGTGCTCCTAGTGGCCTGCGCCAACATCGCCAACTTGCTTTTGGCCCGCGGGCTGAAGAACCGACAACAGACGGCAGTCCGCGTGGCGCTGGGCGCATCGCGCGGGCGCTTGGTGAGGAATGCGCTGCTCGAAAGCACTACCCTGTCTCTGATCGGCGGAGGGGCCAGTGTGGCTGTGGCCTGGGCGGGGGCCAGGTTGATCCTTTATCTCGCCTTCCACATGCTGGAGCGAAGCACCTGGATCCCCGTGCAGGCCACACCCTCAACACTGGTTCTGCTGTTCGCACTGGGAGTTGCTGTGCTCACCGGAGTGATCTTCGGGATCGCGCCCGCGTGGATGACCTCGCACGCCGAGCCGGTGGAGGCGATGCGTGGCGCCAACCGTGAGGTGGGAGGTGGCCGTCATTGGGCACAGAAGGCGCTGGTCATTGCGCAGGCGGCGGCATCGCTGGTGCTGCTAAGCGCTGCCGCCATGCTGGGCGGCAGCCTGCGCAATCTGGAGCGCCAGAACTTCGGGTTCGATCCGGATGGCCGCTTCCTGGTTTACATCAATAGCATGCTGGTGTCGAAATATAAGCAGGAGCAACTGGTCCCGCTCTTTCGTGAGATCCAAGACCGGCTCAGCGCCATTCCCGGGGTGCGCGGCGTCAGCTCCGCGACCTATGCGCCGATGGCCGGCAATCAGTGGGGCCATGACATTCGGGTTCAGGGCAAACCAGAGCCTGGCCCGAAGGACGATGTATCCGCCGACTGGACCCGCATAACGCCCGGTTTCTTCGATACGATCGACGCCCGAATGCTGGCGGGACGCGCCATCAATGAAGATGACAACGCGAATGCGCGGCACGTGGCCGTCATCAACCAAGCCTTTGCCAGGAAGTTTTTTGAGAACCAGAACCCCATCGGCCGGCACTTCGGTCCCGCTTCGGTGAGGAATGCGAGAACCTACGATATTGTGGGCGTCGTCCAGAATATCCATTACGTGACTTGGGGCTTCAGAGATCCAGCCCGGCCCATGTACTACATCCCCGAGGCGCAAACTGTCCAGTTCGATCAGCCGGATCTCCAGAGCGACGAGCTTTGGTCACAGAACCTCTACAACATCGTGATCTGGGCACCGGGGCATCCGGCGGACATGCTCATGCAGGTGAAGAAGGCTCTGGCCGAAGTGGATCCGAATCTGGTGATATATGACGTTCAACCATATTCGCGAGTGATTCAAGGAACATTCGATCAGCAGAATATGATCGCCAGCCTTACCTGGCTGTTTGGCGCTGTTGGTCTTGTACTGGCTGTGGTTGGTCTCTATGGCGTTACGTCCTATGGCGTGGAGCAACGCAGGAGCGAGATTGGCGTGCGCATAGCCCTGGGCGCCGATCGCGGCTCAGTGGTCGCTATGGTGCTGCGCGGAGCGTTCTGGCAGGTCGGCATCGGGTTGGGGATCGGGATTCCGGCGGCGATTGGAGCGGGGTATCTCATGGCTAGCCAGCTCTTTGGGGTTAAGCCGTGGAATCCTTTGCTGTTGGCGGGAGCGACTATGCTCCTCGGATTGGCGGCGCTATGCGCGGCAGTGATCCCCGCGCGTAGGGCAGCAACCATCGACCCCATGCAAGCGCTGCGCAGCGAATGATCCACACGGGAGTAATCCAGATCAACTGCAGGCAGAAAATGGCAATGAAGAGGTGTTCGGCGACGACCGACCGTGCGCGGCTTTAGGTATTCGAAAGCTCTCTGAACGCTACCGATTCACCCGTGATGCACGGTAAGTACCGAAATGTGCTAGTGTCCAGAGATCTGCGAAGAGCTCCAACCTCAACTGTTGACTTCAGGCCAATGCATTCATCGAGAATAATTTGTGCGTACAAGGGTCGATTAGTGATGAAAAAAACGCTTGTCACGATCGAAGATGGCTTCTGAATAAAGCAGTCGACCACCTCGATCCTCACGAACACTGATGTCATCCGTAACGGGCAGTGACGTGAGCTTCGGGATAGGCCTTTAGAAGGCTCAAGCTACGGATCGTTTGACCTACGGCGGTCCGACTTCTTAGGTGCCGCAGAAAGTTTGTCGGACACATTCCTCGGGGCTGGCTGGCGTGACATACCGTTCCAGGCTCGGCCTTTCCTCATAGGGATGTGACAAGATCTTCAGCAAATCCTCGAATGGCTGGAAGTCCCGGCGCTCGACGGCAGCGTCAAGTGCCGCCTCTACCACGTGGTTCCGTGGGATGTATGCCGGATTTGCCAACCGCATGGCAGTAGCGCGCGCCTCCGCGGACACGGGCTCTTCCTCCAGGCGTCGGCGCCATTCAGAAGCCCATAAGTCGTAAGCTCCTGCATCAGCGAACTGGTTGCGTACTTCCTCGTCTCCTTGTGATCCGGCCACAGCATCGCACAGCCGGCGGAAGGTCAGGGTGAAGTCGGCGCCGTTAGTGGCCATGCGCTGCATCAGGTCCTCGGCCAGCACTGCATCACCCTCGCGTTCCTTGAAGAGGCCAAGCTTGCGGCGCAAGCCGGCGGTGCGAGCGGCTGCGAACGTTGGATCGAAGGCAGCGAGCGCCTGGTTGGCCGAGGCTATGGCGGTCGATTCGCTACCCTCTTCGAGTTCCAAGATGGGCAGCAGCGTCTCGGCAAGCCGCGTCAGGTTCCAGAGTGCGGCGCGGGGTTGGTTGCTATAGGCGTAACGTCCCTGATGATCGATGGAGCTGAACACCTTATCTGGCTCGTATGCTTCCATGAAGGCGCAAGGGCCGTAATCGATTGTTTCGCCCGAGATGGAGGTGTTGTCGGTGTTCATCACGCCGTGGACGAAGCCGAAGAGCATCCATTGTGCGACCAGATGCGCCTGCCGAGCGATTACGCCATCCAGCAATGCCCGATATGGCCGCTTCTTACCAGCAGCCTCAGGATAGTGCCGGGCGATTGCATAGTCCGCTAGGTTGCGTATCCCTTCCGCGTCACCCTGAGCGGCGAAGTACTGGAAGGTGCCCACACGGAGATGACTCGCCGCGACTCGGGTCAGAACGGCTCCGGGCAAGATCGTTTCGCGAAACACCTGTTCGCCTGTGGTGACCGCGGCCAGGGCACGGGTGGTCGGCACGCCCAGCGCCGCCATTGCTTCACTCACGATGTATTCGCGCAGGACCGGACCGAGTGCGGCTCTGCCGTCGCCACGGCGGGAGAAGGGAGTCGGACCGGAGCCCTTGAGCTGGATGTCGTAGCGCACGCCGTCAGGCCCCATGACCTCCCCTAGCAAGTTGGCACGGCCGTCGCCGAGCTGCGGTACGAAGTATCCGAACTGGTGCCCGGCATAGGCGAGCGCCAGGGGTTCGGACCCCTCGGCGACTCGGTTGCCTGCTAGGATTTGCACTCCTTGTTCACTCGCTAGCGCGTGCGGGTCGAGCCCAAGGCTACGGGCCAGTTCCAGATTCAGCTTCACAAAGCGCGGGGTCGCTACCGGTGTCGGATTTACCCGGGCGTAGAAGCGCTCCGGTAATCTCGCATAGGTGTTATCGAAGCGGAGACGGACGGTCTGGTGGTCGGAGTTGGACGTGTCGGGTAACGCCATTGAGGGAAGATTTG
>Ga0207021_1023_pt1 | contig 42468 bp, 31 predicted proteins | sample Alteio_BWMinCont_49_FD_153496 | JGI IMG/M metagenome (GOLD analysis project Ga0207021, IMG submission 153496) | Enriched cells from forest soil in Barre Woods Harvard Forest LTER site, Petersham, Massachusetts, United States -... | ecosystem: Environmental > Terrestrial > Soil > Temperate forest >... | reverse complement strand
ACGTCTTCCGGTTGTGTCAATTGTTTCCAAAGGTGATCGAACGAAGCAATCCGGCAAGCTCCGTAAGATTCTGTTTGAGCGCGTAAGCACAGGCTCCAGCTTCCCAAGCCGCGTTACGCAGATCTTCATCGTCATAATCGGTCACTATTACAACGCGGGCCGAGGGGTTGAATTGGCGGATCTGTCGGGTTGCTGCGAGTCCATCCATGTGCGGCATCCGGATATCCATTAACACAATATCGGGCCCATAATTCGTGTACGCCGACAACGCATCCGAGCCGTCAGAGCACTCCCATATTGCGCTCGCAGTGTCGAGCACCGCACGCCTCAGCAGGCGGCGAACTCCGGCGTTGTCGTCAACAATCAATACTGTCATTCTGCTTCCTGTACTTGCCGATAAAATACCGAAACGATTCGGTCGGCCAATCTAGAGATACCTATGGCGACACCTTGTGCCAATACGCTGTCGCGTAACCCTGAGCGTCTACTTCCGCGGAATGAATCACCACCGGGCGCGGGCCATGGCATGCCCACGACACGGTCGTTTCATGCCCGGTCACGACCATGGGCACAAACTGTGAATCCGGATTCTGGCGGCAGTAATCGATAGTCGGCTCCGTCGGTTTCTGGCTCGTAACCGCCTTCGATCCGCACGGTATGTTCGCGCCGTATTGACACGCGAGCACCGTGCCGTTAGCGCAGCGCCACTCCATCAGCTTGCCCTGATCGGGCTTCATGTTCAGCTTCTCTGCCATCCATGCCGGCAGCTTCGGACCCGTATACCGAGTATCGGGCTTGTCGATTGTGCCAACCGCCTTGCAATAAGGCGCCGGATCGGAGAATGTCTGGGCGACAGCCGGCGAAACCGCCAGCAGAATCATCACCGCAAACAACGTCTTTACCAGCTTCATGGGAGAGACTCCTTTCACCCGTTCCGGCATCGACCGCAGACTGGACTATTTCGAGCGTACGGGAGCGGTGTGGGGAATGCCATAGGGGCTGCTACACGAAAACCGTGTGGTACCACACGGGTGCTGACGGGGCAAACAAACTTGCTCTTCCGCATCAATTGTTCGATTCGCCTTCCCGGCCCAGTGTATGCTTCGCAAAGAAAGCGGATGTGCGCGCTTCGACGTCACTTCGCGCGGCCTGGTTTCCCCGATGGATCAGCAAAGTCGACTCTTCACTGTAAACGACTGGCTCGCGGTCGACGACTACGTGTCATCATCGAAATCCGTCAGGGCGACCTTTGGATCGGCGGTTACGGCGGACAGTTGCCCACTGGACAGCACACGAGGGCCTGACCACTAACAAGGTTCGCGCCCTCTATGAAGACAACGACAAACGTGATCTGGATTGGAAACTATAACATAGCGGCTTCGGATTAATGGGAATGGTCGAGCGGGCGCACCTGCTTGGCGGCGAATTCAAGGTGCACTCTGCGCATGGTCGTGGCACGATAGTGACAGTCGAAATCCGATTGACGGGAGCTGCCCGTGGATGAAGAGATTCGCATCCTTATCGCAGACGATCATCCGATCGTGCGCAGGGGGCTGCGTCTCAGTGTCGAGGAGGATGCCGGCCTAAAGGTCGTCGCCGAGGCCTCGGATGGAGAGATGGCTCTGGCTCTGATCAAGAAGTATCACCCGCATGTTGCCGTGCTCGACATCGACATGCCAAAGCTCGACGGGCTGGGGGTCGCTCGGGAGATCGCCAGGCAAAAGCTCGACGCGAAGATCATTTTTCTCACCTTCCACGCAGATGAGGACCTTTTCCGCAGTGCGATGAGCCTCGGAAGCAAGGGCTACATTCTGAAAGACAGCGCCTCGCAGGAGATTGTCGCGGGAGTGCGCGCTGTCGCTTCCGGACGCCCGTACATCAGCTCGGCCATCACCGAAAAGCTGCTTCACCCGCGTGAGGCGTCCCCCCAGAACACACTCACTGCCAACCTTACTCCTACAGAACGCCGCATCATGCGATTGATTGCTGACGGCAAGTCGAGCAAAGAAATCGGCGCGGAGCTTTCCATCCACTACCGGACAGTCGAGAATCATCGCACGAACATGTGCCGCAAACTTAATCTCGAAGGCGAGGGCGCAAACGCCCTGCTCCGCTTCGCCCTGCAGAACAAGAGCCTGCTGTAGCGGTACGTGGACTGCAGGACGCAGGCAGCGAGCAGTCCACGTCTTCGGTAGCCGTCTTTACCGCCCTTCGGAATTAGCGACATTAGCCGCCAACCTCAGTTCTTCATTGGCCTGTGTGAGATAGTCCTTCGCCCTTTGTGCGTGGCCACCGAGTTGGTCATCGTTCGCGTGCTGCGCCTGGTTGATCTTCTGCCACGCGGAAGAGATGTACTGCTGTGCAGCGCGAAGATTGCCGTGCCGGTTTCCGATGTTTACTGCCGGAGCTTGTGCGAAGACCGCTCCACTGCAACCCAGGATCAGACCAAGGGCCGTTCCGATAAGCATATCTTTCTTAATCATCATGATGACTAGTTCTCCTATAGTTGTTGAAAGTAAATTGTTGCCGGCAGTTATTAGTTGTTAGTTAATAACCGCCGCGATGGAATGTGGGGACGAGCGGGGATGGCGATCTACTCTGCTGCCGTCCACCCGTCATTTTGGTCATAACTGCTGATTGAGGTGGCAAGTTCGGCAGACTTCGTACCCAGGTCCTTCTGATCGACCGAGCCGCCCCTGTTGAGAATGAAGGTCATAATGCCGGAGTCTCCATAAGTAACCGGAGTCGCCACGATCGTGAAGCTCTTGCCGTCCTGCGCGGTGAGGGTGCGGAAGGAGTATCCATCGAAGATTGGCGGCGTTCCCGGTTGAGTCGACGCGATGACATCTTTTGCGAAATCGATCAGCCTGCCAAGCGGACTCGAAGGCTGGTTCGCAGGGGCCTCCCAATACAGCCCGTCCTGCTTTCCCGGAGTGCTAAGGATTTTCTGGGTGTAGAGGTGAGACGGATTGCCATTGTGACCGCACTTGAAATAGACCTCTTCGGCGTTGGCCATGGCGGAGACGGCATCAATCGCCAAGAGCTCATTTTTGCCGATGCGGCGCGCGAGAACCTCGTCTTTGCCTGCCGAAGTGTTGAAATACCATTGGGACGATGAATTGCGCGCGAGGGGAATTGGGTAGGCGTAGTTATCGGCTCCTATATAAAGAACCCGGCTGCCATCCGTCATGGTGACCCAGCGATTCATGCGGTCATACTTTGCCACAAAGCTGGTGATAGCCTGTTTGTCTTCGGTCGCGTCTCCGGAGGACAGAACAGCTTTCGAGTCCGGACCCAGAATGTGCGACAGCGCGTTTTCGTTGTTGCCCCGAGCAGCAGTCTGCAAAGCCTTGCCTGCTTGCTCAGGGGTCGAGAACGTTGCCTGTCCCCCATCCGCGGTTCCGCCAGTCTTCTCCGATTTGCTCCGGCAGCCCGAGGTACTAACCAATCCGAGCAGAAGCAGGCCGGCCATCAGGGTGCTTCCTGTCATCGCGTTTTTTGCATGCAATTTCATAGATATGTTTTCCATTTCTTTTTGAATGTGCACTGCTGGATACTTAGCGCCGGCGTCCTTCGCCGGAATTGTGCGGGGTGGGGTGCGGAGCGGCGTGCTGCTGTGGCCGGGAATGCTCTTGAGGTCGGGCGTGCTGCTGCGCTATCGGGCGCATACTGGCTCGGCCACGGTCAGCGGAGGCGCGGTCACGATCGCCATTTCCACTCATGTAGGAACGCGGCTGGTTCACTCGTGAGCCCCCGCGGTCGACATTGTTGGCATTGCGCTGATCCCCATTCGGATCATGCTGCACTCCGCCCTGGCCTCCGATCAGGCCGTGATCGCCGTTGCGGCCACCGTCAGGTGGATGCTGCGTGCCTCCGTTGCCACCGATCAGGCCATGATCGCCGTTGTGTCCGCCATTGGGCTGGTCGCGGTCGGGATCGCGCTGGACTCCACCATTGCCGCCAATCAGGCCATGGTTGCCGTTCTGACCGCCGTTCGGCTGGTCGTGAGGATTGGTACCGGGAACATCGTGGTGATAACCACCGTTGGGCCCGTAATAGCCATTCGGGTGATAGGCGCCATTGGGACCGTAGTGCGTGTCGGTGCCTGGGTGATAACCATTAGGATTGTTCGGCGCCCAAGGATGATAGTTGTTGGTGGTTCTGTTGATGACGGTCTTGTTGATATAGGTGTTGTGGTTATAGATGATGTTGCCGCCACCACCGCCGCCACCACCCCAGTTACAGTTCCATGAGCTGAAGCCCCAGGAAAATCCGCCCCATCCACCGCCGACGAATCCGCCCCCGACATAGCCTCCTCCGCCGATGGCAGCCCCAACCGCGATACCCGCGCCAAAGGAAACTGCAGCCGTGGCAACCGCCACCGGCGGCGTGTAGTAGGGGACGACGTAAGGCGCGCCATAGACGACCGCCGGATTGTATTGCGGCACATAAACCACCTGGGGATTTGCCGGCGTGATCACAATCGTCGAAGGGCTCTGCTGCACAACCGTGATTTGCGACGACGACTGCAGGGTCCCCGCGGACTGCGCATTTGCGCGCATCGTCTGCACCGCGGCCATGACATCAGCCTGCTGATTGATGAACGCCTGCCCGAGGCTCGACGTCCAGGAGAGGTTCTTTGCCAGGTCACTCAGCACAGAGGGAAACTGCGCCAGCGCCTTCACACTGGGGTCCCAGTTCTGCTGATTGACAGCCTGCGCCAGCGCGTCGCCCGTCAAACTCTGATTTTGCGAGAGCCAATCGCTCGCATAGGCTATCTGGTCGGGATAGCCCGCGGCGGCAAGCACCTGCGCAACCAGCGCATCCGGATAGAGTGCGATCGGCGCAACCAGGGCGTCAAGTTGATCTGCTGTCTGCGGCGCGACCGCAGGAGACGCGCTCGACGAGTCCTGTGCAGCCGGAGCCGGTTGTGAAGCATCCTGCGACGGAGCCTGTCGCTGAAGAGTCTCGGCCGGTACGCCTGTCACAAGCAGGGTTGAGCAGACCAGCATCGAAAGAAGTTGTTTCAATTTCGGAAGCATGTATTACTCCGGATAAAGCGATGTCCGCGGGATGCAATCCAGCGTCGGCTGCGTCTTTCTGGGCCTTTGGATCGAAGGAACGTAACGCCGAAGCGCAATCGTCAAGAACGAGAGTAGGGCTGCTGCCGGGCAAACAAAATAGAGGACACTACACGAACACCTATGTGGTTCCACACGGATGTGAGTGCGACATGATCACACGACGGAGCCGGGTCAATCCTCGAGTCTCAAAGCAGCAGAGGTCTCTGCGCCGGCTCTGCGGCCACCTCAGTTGATTCAGAAAACCGGTGCGTTCCTGCTTTGCAGCGAATCGAAGTAGCGCTTCCAGAAATCAAGCCGTGCATCATCCGGAGGCGGTACTGGTTCACAGACAGCCCCGAGCCTCATCACTGCGGGCTTCGACCGGATCGACGGGGATCCCACTTTGGCGGAGAGCCTACGTTTGGATCACCCTTGGCAGCCATATTCTTCCAGCAAGCCATCATCATCTTCGAGATCTGGCGGTCGACTGGTTCCCACGGACAGTCGAGTTTGTCCAGATTGCCGAAGGTGTACGGTATCTCACCGGTATGGAATGCACCGAACTTCGGGTGGGCCGGCCACGGAATCGCGCGGTCGACGTAGTAGGCATACACGGGGCCATTGTGGGTCTGCGTACTCGACGCGCGGAAGTTGCATCGTTGTACGCGCATTCCCAATCGAATAGGCGAGCGAAAGAAGGAAATCTCGTCGATTGGTGCAGGCGGGAGAAGAGAAACCACGTCGATTAGAGTAGACGAATTGAAGCGAGGTCTGACACTGGGAACGATCTTTTTAAACGAGCTTCCTAATCCAGTGAATTTTAAAGAACGGTTGAGGATGACCGACAGGGAGAGCAGGGTGAATTTTTTTGCTACGAGAATGCTCCGCGGCATCGCAGCCGTGGCGGCGATCTGGTTGTCGGTGACGGCAGCGACAGCGCAGACAGCGACTTCACGGATCGTGCGCGCCGCGAACACATTCCTTTTGACGCTGAGTGAGAAGCAGCGGCAGAGCGTCCTTTTTGCCTTCAACGACGAACAGCAGCGGGCACGGTGGTCTAACTTTCCAACCGGCTTTGTTCCTCGGGGCGGAATCAGCCTCAAGGAGATGAATCCCACTCAGCGTTCCGCCGCGATGGCTTTGGTGTCATCCGCGCTGAGCTCGCGGGGTTTCGAGAAAGTCCAGCAGATCATGGAGGGAGACGAGGTCCTCAAGAAGACCGATAGTGGCGGCCCTTTTGGAAATAACGGCAATCGTCCACCCGGAGATAACGGCGACCATCGACCTCTACCTGGTAATGGCGGCAACCGTCCTCCAACGGGCGATGGTCAGATGTTCGGCAAAGATCTCTATTACATCTCGATCCTGGGAACGCCGTCGGAAAAGAACCCCTGGATGCTGCAGTTTGGAGGTCATCATCTAGCGCTCAACATCACCATCGCCGGGGCGCGTGGCGTGCTCACTCCGACCTTGACCGGCGCTCAACCGGCACTCTACACGATCGGTGGGAAGACCGTGAGACCGCTCGGTCAGGAGAGCGACAAGGGATATGCTTTGCTACACGCCCTTGACGACAAGCAAAGGAAGCAGGCGATCCTGAGCTACCAGCTCGCCGATCTTGTACTCGGCCCGGGACAGGACGGTAAGACAATTGTTCCAGAAGGTTTGAAGGCTTCTGAAATGACCGAGCATCAGCGCGCGATGCTGCTCGATGTGATTGCGGAGTGGGCGGGCATTATTCACGAGAGTGCAGCCGCAGCCCGCATGGCCGAGCTAAGGGCCGATATCAACGAGACCTGGTTCGCCTGGAGCGGACCGACTACGGTGACTCCGGGCAAAAACATTACGGCCTATTACCGCATCCAGGGTCCGCATCTTGTCGTCGAGTATGCGCCTCAGACCCTTGGGGGCGATCCCGGCCAGCATGTCCACACCATGTACCGCGATCCCACGAACGACTACGGACGAGGGCTTGTGAAGCAATGAGGCTGAGGATCGTAACAACTGCCGCGACTCTTCTGTCTCTTGTCGGGGTCGCGTCCGCGCACAGACTTGATGAATATCTGCAAGCCATCATCATCTCGGTGGACAAGGACCATGTGCAGGCATCGATGCGCATGATTCCTGGTGTTGCGGTGTCTTCCTCCGTCATTGCGAGCATCGACAGCAATGGAGACGGCGTCCTCTCCCCAGCAGAGCAGCGGGGCTATGCGGAGAGAGTGCTCAGTGATTTGTCGCTGACGGTGGACGGCAGGAGCGTAAAGCCGAAGCTGGTCTCAGTAGATTTCCCACAAATCGAGCTGATGAAGGAGGGAATTGGGGAGATACACATTGAGTTCACGGCGGACCTGCCGCGCGGCGGCCCCAACCGACAACTCATTCTCGAAAATCATCATCAACGCCAAAACGCAGCTTACCTGGTGAATTGTCTCATTCCGCAAGATCGAGACATCCGCATCGTCGGCCAGACTCGGAATGAACGGCAATCGTTTTACCAATTGGATTATGTGCAGGCCGGCGGTCGTTCTGATTTGCCCCTTCGCCGGTGGTGGACAAACCTCAGTGGGTCGATGAGTACGCTCGGCTTCGCCAGCATCTTTCGTCTCGGCATGCGGCACATCGCTGAAGGTACAGACCATCTTCTGTTCCTGCTGGTACTCCTTCTCCCTGCTCCTCTCATCGTCGTTGGTTCGCGCTGGGCTGGATTCGCCGGGGCGAGAGGCAGCGTGCTCCGCATTCTTAAGATTGTGACGGCATTTACTATCGGGCACTCGATCACACTGGCCCTGGCAGCGTTTGGAATCGTGCGCGTGCCGAGTCGTCCGATTGAAGTGCTGATTGCTGTTTCTATTCTTGTCTCGGCTGTCCACGCGCTCCGTCCAATTTTCCCGGGTAAAGAAGCTGGCATAGCAGCCTTCTTCGGGCTCATTCACGGGCTAGCGTTTGCTGCCACACTAAGCGAGTTGAGGTTAGGCCGCTGGGAGCGAGTCGCCGGAATTCTGGCATTCAACCTGGGTATAGAAACCATGCAGATGGTCGTGGTCGCCGTTACCATGCCGTCACTGGTTTTGATGAGTCGCACCCGCGCATATCCAGTCGTAAGAATTGGCGGCGCGCTCTTTGCGGGTTTCGCATCGGTTGGCTGGGTCGCTGAGCGGCTCTCAGGCGTACATAGCTCGGTAGACATTGTGGTGGACGCCGTAGCGCATCACGCAGTCTGGATTGCTGGAGCGTTGTTCTTGATTGGTCTCGGGTGTTGGCGACTGCGTAATATTTCTGATCAGCAGCCCACAACCACATCACGATCTGTTGACTCGGAGAGCCCCGTACGAATCAACTGAGACACTCATTGGTCGAATCTCCCTCGATGCGTTAGAGAATCTCACGGCGACACAGAATGCTGTTGAATCTTAACGGATCATTGCTCGGGAGCAGGAGCCTGGCGCGACGACGCATTACCTTGGGCCCGTCCTCTGAGCATGTTGCAGGTTTCTATCTCCTTTTGTGCATCTGCCGGCCGGCGAGCCGCGGTGTATGCATCAGCCAGTTCCTGATGGAATTTCTCGTTGCTCGGCAACAGTTGCACCGCTGTCTCAAGTTCCGGAATCGCCGCTGCCGTGTCTCCAATTTTGAGTTCCACCTTGCCGAGATCGTAATGTGAGTCAGCATCGCGCGGGCTGAGCTGAATCGCTGTGTGGAGTTCCTCAAGCGCTCGCTGCTGCTGTTCTTGTTGATCTAACGCTTCTCCGAGTGAGCGATGTACATCGGAAATTTCCGGATGCACCTTCTCCAGCGCTTCCAGTCTTTCCGTGCCATGACCGATTTGTCCGGTCCTGATCATCGACTCCGCATAGGCATACTCTACTCGGGCATCGAGATCACGCTTTCCAATGACGGATTGCAGCGTCTCAATGCAACCGTGGTAGTTGTCGATCATGAACTGACTGAGGGCCAGAACGCTTCGGGCGCCAATATCATCAGGGTGCGACTTCAGATAGCGTGACAGAGGCATAATGGTGTCCGCAAATTGTGACCCCGCGAATGCCGCTCGCCCCCAGTTATAGTCGAGCCCCTCGAGCGATGGATTCCACACGGCCGCACGTTCGAAGTAGCTGACTGCGCGCGAGTAGTCGTCATTCGTCGCCGCGATAGCACCCAGATTGTTATAGCTGTCAGCCACGGGGAGTCTGATCTGCTCTCTCATTGCTTCGACCTTGCCCAGTGCCAGCGGATCCGCTGTGGCAGAGACGAGGGAAGGAGCAGCCTCAGCTTCTGCCGCAGATGCCAGAACATCCTGGGACCCAGATGTATCCATCAGTCCCGCCAGCTTGCTTTTGTCCTGCGCCAGAGTTTTGTTGGCCAGCTCGCGTGCGACATCCATCTCCGCTTGTGCCGCATCCTTCTGACCTTGCTTCATCAGAATTCTGCCGAGAAAAAAATGCGCCTTCTGAACCTGATATCGATTTCTCGAAACATCTGTCGTAAGACGGATGCATTCACGAAGAGCAGTTTCCGCCTCCGTGAAACGGTTCGTGTTGAAATACATCTGCCCCAGATACAGATAGGCGTCGGGACTTTGCGGAGCGAGTAAGATCGCTCGCTTCAGATATGTTTCTGCTGCGGGGTAGTTATTGCGAATTACTGCAATCTTGCCGAGCGCGGTATAGGTCATTGCATCACGCGGAGAGATAGTTAGTTCTTTCTTCAATTCCGTTTCCGCGCTTTCCACATGGCTTTCGTCGCCGCTCGCCGCCAGCAAGGCCGCTGCGAGCAAATAGTGCGCGCCCGGCAAACGCGGGTTTTCCTCAATGGACCGGCTGAACTCCGTTACCGCCCGGGGCTGGAAATCCGAATCGCCGTATGCGCGCCCGAAGGCCAAATGGATCTCCGGAGTATCGCCAAACGAGCTTTCAAGCTCTTCGAAAATCTGCGCAGCGCACTTTTCGTCGTCCAGATCAAGGCAAGCCACAGCCAGGTCATAGCCGTTGGGAAAAGTCGGGTCCAACGCCAAGGCTGCTTCCAGCTCTTTTTTTGCTTCCTGTTCCCGATTCAGTTTCAGAAGTGTGCGTCCAAGCACCTGATGAGCCTGAGCGAGCTTCTCACGATCGCCCGGGTATTTCCGTATGAATTCTGTAGCCAGCGTTTTTGCATGGGCGAGATCGCCAAGCGTCAACGCCGTTCGCGCGTAATCAAGAAGCAGAGACGGGGAATTGGGTTCCAGAGCCAGAGCTTCATCGAACAACGGAGCCGCATGCATATAGTCGCGCGCCAGGCCGTATCCGATCGCCAGCTCGCCAAGGGCATCGGCGAGAAACGCGCGATATTGTCCCGCTGCGTCGCTGAGTTTGCCCGTCCGTTGTAACTCCTGGGCGTCGTTGTAATACTGCCGCAACGGCCCGCTGCTTACAGACCCGTATTCCCCCGTCTGTCCGCAAAGTGCCGTAGCGGAAATCAATATGAAAATGAGGTATGTGCTACGGAGTTCGGCTCGGATGGACATGATGAAGCCAGGAATCGATGGGAGGTCCCCCGTCGATTTCACATCGTACCACCCGCCATGCAGGGACAGTTCGTGTCGTCGGTCCAGTGCACAGCGGCATCGGTTCTGAAGTCGTTGACCTATGAATGTCGCCTTCCTAAGAATCTAAAAAAGGCGGAAGGCGAACAATTCCGGTCACCTTCCGTTTCGCGGGGAGGCGTGCTAGAAGAAGTACTTCACGTTCAATTCGATAATTCGCGAGTATGGAGCCCCCGTCTTGGTGTCCATAATCCCGAAGGTGCTGGTGTTGTAGTTCTTTGTAATGGTTTTACTGGCGTAGTCCACGTTGTAACTCAGCCCGAGCGGCCCTCCACTTCCAGACGAACTGAAACCCGGGAGCGCGTGGTTCAGCCAGTCAAAGGCGCTGGCCCGGAACTGGATCGACTGATTCTCATGGATATGGAATGTCCTGTAAACCGCCAGGTCGTTATTAAAATAGGCCCCAGCGCTCATATAGGGATAATTCTGACCGCCCTGTGTGCCCACGGCGGGCGCGTTAAAGCAGTTCCCATTGACGCGCTGGTAGTGGACGAGGTTGATTGTTGGGTTGCAGGTCAGCACGGGCAAGATCGCTACAGGAGCATCCGTCCCGAAGTACGTATTGGAGCCTATCCCGGTGCTGATACCCTGCGCCTGCGCATTTGCCGGCAGACCGGTATACGTTAGCCCCAGATTGAAGTTTGGTACACCGTTTCCAAGCGCAGCAGGAATGTACCCGCCAGCCTGCCAGGTGGAAATGCCGGAGATTGTCCATCCTCCCAGCAGCCCATTGACAACCCGATTGAAGTTAGTGATGCTTCCGGTCTGGTAGGTGTAGGAGGCGTTGAAGACAAACGGCCGGTCAATAGAAGTCGGGCCGTAATTCAGGTTGACATTAAACGGATTGGCCTGCAGGCTCGTGCCCAGCGTCTTTGACCAGGTGCCATTCAGATTGAAGTTGAGCCTGCCCGATGTTTTGATCCACTGCACCTGCAGAGCATTGTAGTTGGTGTACGCGATTCCTTGATTCATATAGGCGGAAGCGGTGCCGTACGCGAAGCCGTAGGGGTGATAATCTGCCGCCGTGTTTCCGGTTGGAGTGCCGCCAGTGCCGTTAGGATTGGTTCCCAGGTTTTCCGGATTAGTCGACAGCACACCGGTGCGTGGATCGGGCTTGAAAAAGGCCCCGACCGGGGTTTTGTTCTGATCGGCGAGTGCGGCGTAGTTGCTGCCTTCAATGCCTTCGCTGTTGTCGGAAAGCTGGCTGGTTTGGCTTCCGACGTAGGCAATGTCGAGCACAGTATTCCATTTCAGCCTTTGATCGACTGTAAAGTTGTAGGCATAAGTCAGCGGCTGGCTATAGTCGGTCGAATCGAAGCCCGTCTGTGATCCGCTTCCGCACATGGATGTGCAGCCCGCATATGCCAGCTGGCTGAGCTGTGAAAGCATGACAGTCTTCTGACCGGGCAGGTTGTAGGTCAGGACATCCTGCGCGGTCACCAGTGGCGCCGAGACGTCGTTAACCTGGGTGACGAAACGGTAGGCGCCCCAACCGCCGCGGAACATGGTGTTACCATCCCCGAACAAATCGTAGGCAAGGCCCAATCGCGGATCGAAATAGGCAAAGCGGTTTGGCTGACCGCCCAGCGGAACGCTCGCATCGATGGCATGCCAGTAATACCCCGGAGCATACTTACCGCTATTGTAGTCAGACAATACACGGGAAGGATAGAAGTCCGCCATGCCGATGCCATCACGGTCATACCAGTGGCTTATGTGCTCCACGCGCGCGCCGAACACCACGGTAAGTTTCCTGCTTGCTTTCCAGGTATCGGTCGCAAAAAATGCCGTCGCCTGGTAGGCGGTATCGGCAATGGGAGACGCGTTGTTTTCGCTGTAGGCGTTCACAATGCCCATCGTGAAGTTGGCCACGGGGTTATGCGGCGAGCCGAGCGGGTTTCCGGTAATGATATTCGGATTCTGACCCGCGCCAATGTTGGAGACGTCTCCGTCCTGGTAGGTGGCAAAAGTGCTCTGATAGTTATCGGTGTTTTGCGTGAATGCGCCCATCTTCACGGTGTGAGCACCCCAAACCTTGGTCAGCGTATCGCTGAACTGGGGGGCTTCCTTGCGGACTGCATACTGCCCCGGAGGGTTGTCAAAGATTGAAGCCTGCGAGAAATCGGGGAAGCTGAAATTACCGGCGCTGCTGTAGGCAGGGATGTTGAGAGATTTGGTCTGAAAAACCTTGCCGTAGGGATAGCCAAGTGTGGACCGGTAGACCGCCGATGGGTCCGGCTGGACAAAGGGGAAGCTGCCGAAGGCCCATGCCGCCATCAAGTCGTTCGTGGTTGTGGAGTTAAAGTTGTGTACGAAGTGCCCTGCCAGCGCTTTGCCTCGGAAAGCCTCGGACTCGCCTCCGCCCGGGTAGGGGATGGCATTGCCCGGCGTCCAGTACAGATGCGCGCCATTGCCCTGTGCGAGCTGCGAGTCCCATGCCTGTTGGTAAGAACCGTAAATCGTTGTATTTGCCCCCAATTGATAGTCAACCCGGAATCGATAGATCCAGCCATTATTGATGTTCGGTATCGGTTGATAGTAGTTGTAGCCGCCGGGAGTGGTCGCCGGGTTTGCGTTGGCCTTGGGCCAGATTTTGGCCAGCGCCGCTGCGCCGGGATCGATGAATTGAGAGGGAATTTTATTCCCGGAGTTCGGGGCGCTGGAGTTGTTAACCGGAATGCTGCTGCCGTCAGGAAAAGCCGTTCCGGAAAGATCGTTGCACCATGCACCCTGCGGGAAGGTGCCGTTCGGTGTCGCGTAAAAGCCAGTGGGGCAAAGGGCATTGTTGTCCGCGTTATCGGTGGTGAAGTCGCCGGCCATCATTTCCGGGGACGGAATAAATGACTTCAACACATTCGAGTTGCCCTGGTTCTGCAGCCAGCGTTCATAGCCGCCCCAGAAGAACAGCTTCTTGTGGGTGCCGGGCACCGGGCCTCCGAAGTTACCTCCGGGATAGTAATAGTGTTGGGGCCCCTGAGGGACTCCCTGATGGTTGTCCTGCCAGTCATTGGCGTTCAGGACGCTGTTCCGTACGTCGAAGTAGGCTTCGCCGTGATAGCGATCACCCCCCGATTTGCTAATGGTGCTCACAACTACCGGACCAAACGGTGTGTCTGCGCCGAAGTTCGAAGCCTGCACGCTGACTTCCGCGGTCATTTCCGGGTTGATGATTGAGACCGATGATGCCATGTTGCCCGGGTCGATAACGTTGGCTCCGTCCGCCAGCAACGCTGTGCCACCGCGATTCACCGCACCGTTAATGTCGATGCCGTTGCCGACCGCGCTCTGCTGAACTGTCACATTCAGATCGGTATACATCGGGCTGTTCTGGGTTAGGCCAGAAGAGACCGTTGTCGCGCCCGGCAGGATTTTCAGCAGCTCCGTCGTGTCCCGGCCTACCAGAACCAAATTGTCGATCTGCTTGGAGTCGAGGACGCTGGTGCGTTGCCCGCCATCCATGGTAATCATTTCCGTGGCTGCACTGACTGTGAGCGTCGTCGCCTCAGAGCCGACAGTCAGCGTAAACGCAGGAACGGTGCGCTCGTCTCCGGCGTGCAGCGTTATTCCAGTAATTTCCTTCGGTTGGAAGCCTTTCGCAGTGACCTTCAGCGAGTAGGAGGCCGGTACCAGCGAGGGAAAGGCGTACAACCCTTGGCCATTCGTTTGTACGGCGCGCAAGACGCCGGTTGATTCATCGGTTAACGTTACCTGGGCCCCGGGAATCACGCTACCCGAGTTATCCTGCACGGTCCCTGTCAACTGGGCCGTGGTTTGTGCGTGGGTCAGGGGCCCGGACAGAAGCAACAACGCGACCCCGATGAGTGGAAGGATCCACTGGCCTCTTCTACAGACTTGTCGCAGGTCTCCCTTTAGTCCTCGCCTGATAAGAACGCCAAATGCGCTATTCATTTTGACATTGCCTCCTGGAAATTCCGCCAACAACGAGCTCCGCTTGGAATCCGTTTCGTTTCAGGTGCTCCTGAAATCGCTATTTTGTTAGCGACAAAAACTATAGGTACACAATTTTGTCGGTGTCAAGCGGAAACCTCAGATTGTGCCCAGAAATACGCTTTTGTATGTGCCTGCATCAAAAAGTAGACAGATCCGTACTCGATGGGCAAATCAAGGCTGGAACCTTGTTTTACTCCTGATTCATGACCAAAGGACACGATAGGCCGGGAAGAAGCCGTAAAAATGCTTACTCCATCTGTTTCTTGCGAATTGCCGCTGTTTAAACCCCTGAAGGCACCGACTCCTCCTTATTGCTTCAGGCGATTTCATCCTCCATAAAAACAAAATGAAAGTGTCTGGCACTTTTATCTGGCACTTTTATCTGCTCATCAAAAGGCCGCTCATGATGGTATGCTTCGTTATTTCCACAGGTGCCTCGGTCGCCATCACGGTTCGGAGCGGTTTATTGCATGCTTAACAACAGAGGTTCCAGGGGATTGCGGCAACACAGGCATGGCATAAAACACGTCGATCTGGCTGAACTACAGCTTGCGTCCAGTGAGACGGCGCGAATCATCAACCGGGATATCGTCCTCGAGTTGATCCGGACCAGCCAACCCATCTCCCGCGCCGACCTGGCGCGGAGTTCAGGCCTTGGACGAAGCACCATCTCGCAAATCGTTGAGCAGCTTATAAACGAGAATTGGGTGCGGGAAGGCGCAATGGGGTCGCTGCCGCGTGGACGCCGACCAACGATGGTGGGACTAAACGAAGCTCTTGTGGCGATCGCGGTTGATATTCATCCAAGGCAGGCCAGCGTAGCGTTAGTGGACCTGAATGGGCGGCTGCTCTCGCGTTGGCCGGTGCCGATTACCTCCGATCCGGCGGCTTCCATGCGGCTGATCATCGACTGCATGCAGCGGATCCGCCCCACCGCGCCGGACAAACCGACCGAGGGCATTGGCATTAGTCTTCCCGGAAGAGTGAATCCCACAACGCAGCGGTTGATTTTTGCTCCCAATCTGAAATGGCCCGAATTCGACATCAAGAAAGTGGTCGAAACCAGGATGGGACTGCCCGTAATGATGGAAAATGATGCAACCGCGTGTCTGATGGCGGAGCGAACGTTCGCGCGCATGGACGGAGTCAAGGATGCGGTGCTGGTTGCGGTCGCTGAAGGGGTGGGAACCTGCGTGCTCGCCAATGGGCAACTACTTACCGGGCACAACGGAATGGCGGGCGAGTTCGGCCATATTCCCATCGATCCCAATGGCCCGCGCTGCGGGTGCGGGAAGAACGGATGCTGGGAGGTTTTCAGTTCTTCCCGGGCCGCACTGCGCTATTACCGGGAGCTGAGGCCAAAGGGCGCCGTCGTCTCCTTTCAGGAACTGCTCAATAGGGCCGAAGAAGGCGATTCGGCTGCCGCGCAGGCCCTCACCATGCAGGCCAGGTGGATTGGTCGCGGATTGCGGATGATCATCGCCAGCGTTTCTCCTAGCACGATTCTGATTGCGGGGGAGTTAACCGCGGCGTGGCGTCGTTTTGGGCCGGTGATTGAGAAGGAGGCGGCCGACCTCACCCTTGCAGGCAGTTCGCCTCAGATCCGACCGACCCATGAAGGTGAAATCGCTCGTCTTCGCGGTGCTGCCGCACTCGTATTTCAGCGGGGAGCACGCCTGCCAACCTCGACCGCTGCAACGGGGAGCGCAACCAGGCGCCCGTGATGCCAACAACCCGGTTCTGATAATCAGCGCGCAAACAGGGAGAGCGAAATCGCATCGCCCATTGCCCGATAGCCGGCCGGAGACGGATGCAGATGGTCGCCGCAATCATAGGCCGGAAGCAGGCGATCCGCCTGATGGGGGTCGCGAACCACGGCGTCGAAATCGATCACGGCATCGAAATGTCCGGCTGCTCGAATCCATTCGTTCACCGTCTGCCGGTCCTTCTGGTTCAACGGACCCGGATGATAGTAGTCGGAGCCTGCATAGGGAGTGATCGTCGCACCGATCACCCGTAGTCCATGTGCATGCGCGCGCGCGATGAGCTGCTGATATGCCGCGATGATCCGCTGCACCAATGCTTTATGTTCGGCTGGCGGCACTTCGCCCATCCGCGTCAGTCCGCCCAAATCGTTGACGCCCTCAAACACGATGAGCCAGCGCACACCAGCCGGAGCCAGGACATCGCGATCGAAGCGCGCCAGCGCGTTCGGTCCCAGACCGTCGGTCAGCAGGTGATTACCGCCGATCCCCGCGTTCACTACGCCAATGTCCCGCGTTGCCGGCGATTGCTGCAATCGCGATGCCAACACATTGGTCCACCGGTCATTGCCGTCGGTCGTCGCTCCATGACCATCGGTGATCGAATCGCCCAGCGCCACAACCGAGCCAGATCCTTCAGTCGTCTGCACATCGATTTCCGAAATCTGATACCAGTGGTCTACCTTGCCGGCATCCGCCAGGGTTGGTGAAGATACGGCATCGCCGTGTACAAAGTACGAAGTGGCCCGTGAACCGGGATGCCCCGTCTCGCGAGTGGGAGGGGATTCAAGGTAAAACGTCACCGCCAGATCAGACAACGGCTGGACCGGATAGGGAACCGGATCCGATATGAACTCCGCACCCGGCGGAACTGTTACCTCAGATTCCCCCGCAAAGCTCAGCGCCTTGTCAGTCGCAGGATCGATCGCCGATGAGTGAGGCGAGAGCGGCCGGGCAATATGGACCGCGGTAAAGTGCAGCGGGTCTGTCCCGAAGGCATTCGACACGTGGATACGCAGCTCAGGACCGCCAACAGACAAATGAAAGATCTGCCGCACGGTGACATCCCGCGGATCGGCGGCAGGAAGTGCGTTCTGCGGTTCGGGGACCTGCTGCGATGCCCCCCAGCTGGCGATCCAGCTCTGCGGCGCGAGATTTGTCTGAGCCTGAATCTGTCCGGCAGCAGAGAGGAGCGCCCCAAGTAAAGCGAAGGCTTTGTACTTTTTGACTGCACGTTTTGGGTTCATGGATTTAGTATTGGTTCCGAAGTAAATCGATTCTAACGCCTCAAGCGGCGTCGGTGTCCGGAGGACGCGTGCATTTCCTTGTCAGGTTTCGTCTCGGTCTGCTCTGTCTCGGGTTTGCAACTGCCGGCCAGCACGCGGCCTTAATTCAGAACTCCGCTTCCACTGCGTCTCTACCGCCGCCGGTCACCTTCACGGCCGATCAGGATCACCAGAACATGATGGATCAGCTTGGCATCAAAGCCATGCGCCCCGGTCCGAGCGGCGATGAAAAAGCTCCAAACCATGCCAACATCGACGAATCGAAAGCGAACCCCTATCCGAATCTTCCAGACCCTCTCACGCTGAACGATGGCCAGAAAGTAACTACCCCTGCAATGTGGTGGGACAAGCGCCGTCCCGAAATCGTGGAGATGTACGAGAAGTATGTCTATGGTCGCATCCCTGGCAACGTGCCACATGTGACCTGGACCGTAACCGCCGTTGATCATGAAATGATCGGATTCCGGCCTGTCATCGCGAAAGACCTGATGGGACACGTCGACAACTCGTCGTACCCCGCAATCAGTGTCAACATCCACATGACGCTGGTAACGCCCGCAAACGCGAAGGGCCCCGTCCCTGTCCTGGTGATGTTTGGCCGCGCCGGATTCCCTGCGCCGAATGAACCGTCGAGCGCAGAGATGGAGCGCATCAACAAGGCATTGAAGACGCTACTGGTCCAACAGGACCCGTCGCTCAAAGAAGTATTCGAGCAACATCCGGCTTGGCAGCCGGTGAAAGAAACGCCCTTTCAGTTCCCGCAGCTCAATGCAGACGGCGGACCGCCCAATACGTGGCAGCTGATTGCCGACGGATGGGGCTTCGCGCTCTTCGACCCGGCCAGTGTGCAGGCAGACGACGGTGCCGGCATTACTCGAGGAATCATTGGACTCGTGAACAAAGGTCAGCCGCGTCATCCCGAAGACTGGGGAGCGTTGCGCGCGTGGGCTTGGGGAGCCGGACGCAGCCTCGATTATCTTGAGAGCGATCCGGCCGTCGATGCGAAACACGTCGGGATCGAAGGAGTTTCGCGCTATGGAAAAGCGGCGCTGATCACCATGGCCTTCGACCAGCGTTTCGCCATGGTGCTCGTCGGCTCATCCGGAAAAGGTGGAGCAACCCCGCTGCGCCGCAATTTCGGCGAAGCCGTCGAGAGCCTGACCGGCGGCGAATACTACTGGATGGCCGGGAATTTCATGAAGTATGGCGCCTCGGATGCCACTTTCGGAAGCATGAACCCGGGTGACATTCCTGTCGATTCCAACGAGCTGATTGCGCTCTGCGCCCCCCGCCTTACGTTTATCAGCTATGGCATTCCTGAAAAGGGCGACGCGCATTGGCTCGATCACCAGGGCAGCCTTATGGCTACAGTCGACGCTGGCCGAGTCTTCGATTTGCTCGGCGCGAAAGCGCTCGAAGTACTGGGAGATTACCATACGGCGAAAATGCCTCCCGAGAACGAGGGCCTATTGAGTGGCCAGCTTGCCTGGCGCCAGCACGACGGCGGACACACGGACGCACCAAACATGAAGTACTTCATCGAATGGGCGGACCGTTTCATCGGTCACGCTCCAGGTCAGCCTTGAACGGTTTGCCACGCGATTTCCTCCCTTGACTCTCATTCCCGAAGAGCGAAACAGCAGAGGGCGGCTCGGAATTAAGAATCGACGCCAACGAAGTCGTCTTTCTGCAACAATAGCCTCAGCGCTGCGAAGGTGATCCAGCATGCGAACGATCCGGCGACTGCGTACACGATGCAATTTGCCGGAAAGCAGTAAGTTTGCGGCCTTAGCGGGGCACCCCCAGCCACTTCCCCCAACAACGCCAGACTCTAGCGGGGAAGCGGCAGGAAGCGTGAGCAGAATCATTAAACACCGTCACGTGCTACCAGACCGTCCCACAGGGACGGATGGCGCAACACAAATTGGTCCAAAACACGCGACCCAGACCAAACTCGTCAGCGGCCTCAAAAATCCAGAGTAGGCTCGGTCTTCGCCGTCCCACGCCGGTTCCATCATAAGGCTTCGACTCGCCACATTTTTCATCCATAAAGGTGGGTCGAAGACCCATACAGAACTCGTCAGTCACACAGCAAACGCGAACGAACCAGCCGACGATCAGAAGAGAATGAATCGTAGTCTAGGTTCTCTAGGAATTCAAACAAAATCTGCAAGGGTGAAATGCTGATAACGCCAATCGTGAGAGGCGCTCCGCGCTCGATTTTGTATCAGCGGGAAGCAGAAACTGGCGTGCAAAAAGTCGGTATTGGCCGCCCCTCTATTAGGTTGAAAAACTCAGAATGAGAAGCTGTCCCCACTTGACCAAAATGCCTAAAAGTTTGCACGTACACCCAACTGGGCTGCGAAAGGAATGCCCACCGTGGTACCAGGACCAAAGAAATCTCCTAATGCGCCGCCGGGGACGCGCAATTGGTTTGGACTGAGGATCGGTTGGGTCGCGGTGCAGCCAGCATTTGTGCAGATGGCGGTGATGTTTCCCGCCTGGGCCTGGTCTGGAGGGACAGGAAGTGTCGCTATGTTTGTCACGTAATTCGCGCCCGGGTTGTTGCGATTGAACAGATTAAAGAACTCGACGAATGGCACAAGCGACCACCTCTCGCCCAACTTGACTGGACGGCTGACGCGCAGGTCCGTCTGGATATAAGGGGTTCCGCGGAACTGGTCAAGCGTAGTGGAAACTCCGTTGATCGCGATGCGTCCGCTATTGTCCGCCGTGGTGATTGTGAACGGACGCGCGCTTTCTGCCTGGGACAGTCCGCTGAGTTCAACGCCTCCCGGCGCAAACCAGGTACCCGCCAACACAAAGCGCTGACGAACGTCTTCGCCCGATGGGCCATAGTCGCCCGGCGCAAATGGATCGAGCGGGTTGCAGACACCATTCACGTAATCGAAGAGCTCGCCGAGCACGCAGCCCCAAGTCTGCGCCTTCGACAGAGTGTAGTTCGCGATCAGATTAAAATGGCGCGTCATGTTGCCCTGCAGGTGTAGAAGCAGGCCGTTATAGCTGGACCGGTTGTCGGAGTGAAAGACATTGACATCCGGAACATAGGCAGCCTGGTCGGGGTCCGTGACTGGCAGCAATGGAGTAAACAGGTTGGTGCCGCCCGTGTAGCTATATGCGCGATAGGCGTGGTTGCCTTGCTCATGTATGTAGTCGGCGCTTAGCGCCCAATTTGCGTTGAAGGCATGCTGAAAGCCTCCGGAAACGTGGATAGCGTAGGGCGTCCGGTAACTGGGAGCGATCAGGTTGGCAGTCCCTCCGGAGGAGTTGCCGGGAACACATCCGGCGTTCTCCGGACCATTCGGATTCATGACCGGATCGATGCATGAGCCGGGCGGCGCATTGACAGCCTGGAACGCGGTTACCCAACCATTTTGCGCCAGATCGTCGAAATACAGGCCAAATCCAGCCCGGATCACGGTCTTGCCGGTGCTGCCGGGGGAATAAGCGATGCCGAGACGCGGTGCAATCTGTTTGCCATCATCGTGCGGCGTCCCGTTCACGAGCGGAATGTTCAGCGCCTGGAGCGTAATGTAACCCGGGTTCTCTGTCTGGCTTCGACCTGAGCCTGAAAAGAGCCCATAGGTGGTGGAGTATCGTAGCCCATAGTTGAAGGTAAGGTTCTGCGTTATGCGCCAGGAGTCCTGCGCATAGAATGCAAGCCGCTGTATGTCTTGCGAGAAGCCGCCGCCCAGGTTCGAAGTAGAAGCTCCGACAATAAGATCAGCTGTGAATTGCGCCTGATTATCGAGGTAGTAGGTCGGGTTCTGCGGCAATTGATACAGCGTCTCCGTATTGCCGGGAAACGCTCCGCTAAGCACGGGCTCATGAATGAAGTTGACCCCGAACTTCATCGCATGGCGACCGTGCGCATTGCTCAGGTCGTATCGCAGCTGGTACTTCTCCTGATTGCGCTCTGACGGGAAGAACGTAATCGGGGTCGCGAATTGATTGTCTCCGAAGGTCTCGAAGCCGGACACGGTCAAGGACGTGGAACTGAAAGGAAATGCCAGTGCGAAACCCAAATCTGAGTTGCGCGACTGAGTCAGGTGCAATCCGCTGGCGTTAATTACGAATTTCCCCAGTAGTGTCGGTGTAAAGGCATATTGATTGCTGATAAGCATGCTCAGGTAGTTGTTATGGGTCAGCAGTCCCGTGGAGGGCAGTGTGCCCTGCTGCACCAGATCGTTGTGTGTCGTGTAATCGTCGATCGAGCTGCGCAGAAACCATTGGGACTTGGTCGACTGCGACCAGTCCAGGCGCAGTGAGCCGAAATAATCGCGGAAGGGAATGGGGACATTGGGCGGCACAGCAATTGAACTGACACCGGGGATCAGCCCTTCGGAGGCCAGTGTCGCCAACGCATCGAATTGAGTGATGTTGGCAGGGCTGTAGGCGATGCTGGCGTTCTCGTGCACATGCTCAAAGGCGGCAAAGAACCACAAATGGTCTTTCTTGAGTGGACCCCCGAGGGTTCCGACGTAGTTTTGCCGCGAAAACGGCTGCTTCGGGTTCGGAGCGGGATTCTCGATGGGATAGCGGGCGTTGAGAGCGGCGGCCCTTTCATAAAATGCGGCGTCGCCGTGCCAGTCATTTGTACCGCTCTTCGTCGTGATGACGACTGAACCGGCGGTTGTGCCTCCGGTATCCGCATCTTCCTGGGCCGTTCGGATAGCGAATTCCTGGATGGCATCCGGCGAAAAGTTCTGCAGGAAGCCGCCGATGTAGTCGTCGGAGTTATCGCCGCCATCGACGGAAAGCTCGTTGTTCAAGCCCGAGCTCCCGCCTGTCGAGACCGCCGTGATGCGCGCCTTCGTCGGATCGGAAGGCTCGACTGGTTCGGTTCCCGGAGCAAGGTAGGCGATGTTGGCAAAGCTCCGCGCGGGGAGCGGCAACCCCTCAAGGTCCTGACTCGTAACCACGCTCTGGTGAACGCTGCTGGCAAGGTCGACGGATTGCATTGAGATGGAGGAGTTCTGAGCCTGCACGCCAATGGTTTCCCGAACCGTCAACGGTTTCATCGTCACCGTAACATCCCGGATGACACTTACGACAATCTGCAAATCTGCCGTCGCATCGGCAAATCCGTGAGCGGCGACACTCACATCGTAGATTCCTGGCTTCAGGTCATCGAGGCGGAATTCTCCGCGATCGTCACTGGCGATGCTGCGGGTCAACGAAGAACCTTGCAGACGAACCGCAATGGTTGCCGAAGCGACGCGAGCTCCTGTGAGATCCTGGACGATTCCGCGCAGCGTCCCGCCAGGATTCTGCGCGTGTAGCAGAGTTGCAAACAGTAATAGTGTCAGAACGCTCGAAGTTCTTACGTTCATTGGGCCGCCTTTGCGTCATGACCGACGGAGGTACTGCCGACATCTGCTTACGTGCGGAATACTCTACTCCTATGGCCTTCGAATAGACGATTAAGAAATCAATGCAGCACTGCAGTTTTCGATTTCGGCGCAGATATCCGCTTCTGCCCACTCATACAGCCGGTCTATACAGTGAGATCGAGACGCTTACGATGAGTCCGGCGGTCAAATCCGAAGCGAGTGCATCTGAGCGCTAAGTAATTGGCTGCTGATCACTCGGTTGCTGGATCGCAGGATTGACTGGGGTCCGCGAGAACAGGGGCTATGACACGGCGTATCGAGTCTTTGCCAGAGGAATGTAAAGTCCCTGCCGGGAGTAGAAACCTGGGCACCGGTGAGGGAGATGCGGGATTTCTGAAACGGGGAGAAACGGCTCAAGGTGCCGCTTGAATCCATCTCGACGGCGCACCGGTGCTCGGATGGCGCTAGCCTCTGGACTGCAAAGTTGTGGCTTGCGCACACCCCTTGGCGTATACTGCGCTGGTCCTGGATGCCTAACGGAAATCCAGCGTGGAAAATGTATCGTACAACCGCCAAAAACCTAAAACGTAGATTCTGCTAAAAGCCCAGGGAAAACCATAACGTTTCATGTCGTCCTCGCAGGAGGTACTCGAATGCCTGCATCTGTCCAGGATCTCACGGACCGGTCCAGTTTCATTTTTGAGGGCGCGGTGCGTCAGGTCGGCGCCGTCACATTCCCCGGTATACAAACCTCTCCTGAAATGGCGATCGTTCAGATCACCAGGATTCTGAAGGGCCCGTCCGTACTCTCGGCCTTTGCGGGAAGAGAAATCACCGTTCAGCTTCATGAGCACGAGACTGTTCGCGAGGGCCTGCACGCGCTGTTCTTCACCAACGGTCTGCATTTCGGCGACGGCTTGGCGGTTCGCGAAGTCGGCAGGCTTGACGCCGGTGGGCGCCAATTGGAGCGACAAGTGGAAGAGGCACTGCAGCGAAAGAGCGATGATGAACTGCTCGAACGCTTGAGGCGGGCGGAGCTCGTCGTTTCGGGCGTTGCGATCGCCACGCGCCGACATGAGCCGGCGGCTGACACCGTGCTTCGAAGGTCCGAGCACGATCCTGATTGGTGGGAGTGCGTCATCGAAGTCGAAAGCGTTGAAAAAGGCAAGCTGAAATCGGGTGAAAGAAAGAAGTCGGCGCCACAACGGGTCGTTACGCTGTTCGCCAAAAGCGAGGATGTGGCGTGGTACCGTGCCCCAAAGTTCGAAAAGGGCACCAAGGGCATTTGGTTGCTGCAGCGGATTGAATTGCCTGACGAACGTATCGAGATTTTGGGAACCATTCACAAGCTGGATTTTCATCCTCTCTCACAACTTGAACGGATCCGCGGTTTGCTCAAACGCATTGAACGTTAGCGGCCGGCGGGAACCCGGTGGCGCGTCTGGCTGGGGTGCTGAAATGAACATATTCGTAATCGACATGATTCCCAAGTCGCTGAGCGGGGAGACCAATCAAGACAGCGAGCCGAACCTTGGAGTCGATCCGGCAAAGCCGCTCGACATCGCGGCCACGGCATTCACTTCCGATCCGCTCAACGGTCCGCTGGCTCCCATCTTTGTTTCGTCGGACGGCGGTCACTCGTGGGCCCTGAATTTGATCGTGCCCGGCGGCAGTTCCACTCACGACATTACGCTGCACTTTGGCAGCGCATCGCGCGTGCTTTACGCCGGGATCCTCCGGCAGGACAACACCAATCTCAACATATTGCGGACCGCAAACTTCCTGGGCGCGGGGGCGATGACGATCCTGGAAGGGCGATCGAATGAAGATCAGCCCTGGGTGGAGGCGATCACCGCGACGGGCGTTCCCGGAACGCCCGACCGGCTCTATGTCGGCAACAACGATTTCAACACCTCACCCAAGACCGCGACCATCGATATCTCGCAGAGCGCGGCCACGGCTCCGCCGCCGGCCGGAGTTGCTCCGCACGGCATTAGCAGCCGAACGCCCGGGTCTCAGAATGCTCCCCCGACTCGGCCCGCCGCACACCAGGACGGCACGGTCTACGCTGTCTACGTCGATTGGCAGCAGGCGTACTTCGGAAACGGGAATTACACCTGCGACGTCGTCGTCTGTCGTGACGACAACTGGGGTCAGGGTGCCACACCCTTCACGGCCCTCATCGATCCCGGCGACCTCAAAGCGGGCTTCCGGGTCGCTGCCAGCACCACCATTCCGTGGCAGAACGGGGTCAATTTCCTTGGTCAGGAACGCGGCGGCGTTCATGTGGCTATCGCCGTAGATCCGAAGAATAGCTCGAGAGTATTCGTCGCCTGGGCCGACTACCCCGGTGGCAATCCGCCGCTGATCATTCACTTGCAGAGATCGCAGGATCGTGGCGTCAAATGGTCGAGCGATTTACGGACCGTCGACAACGGCATCAATCCCGCGCTCGCCATCGACGAGCACGGCCGGGTCGGCTTTCTCTATCAAACCCTCACGCATTCTGGCGCTACCTGGGAGACGCACCTCGAGATATCCAACGACGGTTTTTCGGGTGCATGGTCCACGCACGTCCTCTCCGCGACGCCCTCGAACAAGCCCACACGCACGTTCTATCCCTATCTCGGCGACTACATCCGCCTCCAGGCGGTCGACTCGGAGTTCTACGGCGTCTTCTGCGCAAACAACACGCCGGATCGCGCCAACTTTCCCAGCGGCGTGGTCTTCCAGCGCAACGCCAATTTTACGACGCACACGCTCCTTGCGGTCGATGATGTCACCCCTGTACCTGTGTCCATCGATCCCTTCTTCTTCAAGGCGACAGTCAAGCCAGCCAGGGTGGTAACTACGATCGCCGATCAGGGCAGCTTCGGCGACGTTTGCCACGGTTCGTTTGCTGACGAACTGCTGACGATTAACAATTCGGGCTCCGGTCCGCTTTTCATCTCCAGCATTGCGTCGTCGTCTCCAGATTTCCTGGCGCCCGAAGTGATCGCCTATCCGCTGAAGGTGGGTGAGGGCGATTCGATCGACGTGGTTATTCGATTTCAGCCCACCGGCGTTGGAATTAAAACCGCGACGGTTACGATTACCAGCAACGATCCCGCCAGCCCGCACAAGATCAAGGTGTCCGGCGATTGCCCGGCGCCGCAGTTAGCGCTGATGATCGCCAACAAGGGCAATTTCGGCAGGGTCTGTGTCGGCCGCTTTGCCGATGAGGAACTGACCCTGATCAACAAGGGCAAGTGCACCCTCACGGTATTTGGGATCACCTCGTCCTCCGGAGAGTTTCTAACCCCTGAGGTATTTTCTTATCCGATCGCGATCCGGGCGGGAGATGCTCTCCCTGTTCCTCTCCGTTTCGAGCCCGCCAGCATTGGTCCCAAGTCGGCGACGATCACCGTGACCAGTGATGATCCGGCGTCCCCGGCAACGATCGATGTTTCCGGCAACGCGCCTTCCGGCAAGCTTGCCGTGAGCGGTTCCACAAACTTCGGCGGAGTGACGGCGTGCTGCTGTGCCGATCGCACCATATCCATTTGCAACGTGGGCGAGTGCGACCTGAACGTGACCAGGGTGGCGTTCAAGCGTAAGAGCCATCATTGGAAGCTGCTTCATAACCCGTTCCCCGCCGTGCTGCACGGGGGTTCGTGCCTGTCTGTCGTCATTCAATATCGAGCCACGGAAAGATGTGCCAGGAGTTGCGAACTTGTCATCGAGAGCGATGACCCCGCGACCCCCGTCGAAATTCTGGACGTGCTGGCTTATACCGTCTGGGACGAGGGCTGTTGCAAGGAACATTGCGAGGAGTGCCAGAAGGGGTGCTGCGAAGAGCGCCACAAGGAGAGTTGCTGCCCGCAAGGCTATCCCTGCTGCTGTGATGACGATGAGGCGTGAAGGCCGACATTGCGCCGTTCGCGGGGCAGATGCCCCAGAGTAGAGGGGTCTGACAATTCGCCGGGAAGGTTTTCTCAATGAGTCTCGTAACGTTGAGCACTTCGACATGGACACCGATCGGGCCGGCTCCTATCCAAACCGCGGGCGGCCTTGATCAGATTTCGGGGCGCATTCAAGTGGCTGCGCCCGACCCAACCAACGCTTCGATCATCTACCTCGGTTCAGACAACGGCGGAATCTGGAAAAATATCAACGCTCCTTCTTGGACGCCACTGACCGATCAGATGCCGAGTCCCGCTTTGGGAGCAAACTTCGGCCAAAGCTTCGGTGCGTACCATACATTGGTGGTTCATCCAGCGAACCATGCTCTTGTGCTTGGGCTGGTAAGCGGTAGGGGCGCAGGCATCCTACAGTCAACCGATGCCGGCGGCACATGGTCGTTGCTTGCCAATGCACAATTCGATGGCCAAGGTCTGAATTCGCTTGCAGTGCACCCTACGAAGGTGGACACCATGTATTTGGCTGCCGGATGGTCGGGTGCGTGGACGTCGACCGACGGCGGCACGACTTGGCAAAACCTTGCAAACTTGCCCTCCGGGTGCGTGTCGGACTTGATCATTGCCAGGTTCAACTCGAGCACACTCTATGCTGGTGTGGTTGGAAATACTGGGTCCGCGCAGGCCCAGAACGGCGTGTATCAGAGCACGGACGGTGGCGCTACTTGGACTCAGCTCGGCGGGCTGCCTTCGGGGGCGGCACTGGGCCAGCCCGGCGCCACCGGAGCGGTCAGAATCGAGTCAGCAACCAAGACCGGCGCCTTATATGTGTCCATGCTCACGGTGGCAGAAACATCCTCCTCGCCTCCGACGTACGGAGTCACCGCGGTGCAACGCTTTGTTACCGTCGACAGCGGATCGAGTTGGACACCTCTTACCGCATCCTCCGGCTCACTAGAAAACCGGTCATGGCACCTGCTGCTGGCCGTCGACCCCGGCGATGAAAAGCATGTCCTCGTGAACGACAGTTATTCCCTGTACGAGAGCTGGGATTCGGGTGCTTCGTGGGCGCGGACGGATACGACCATCGGGTATTTGAAAGGCATCAATCACTTCGACTTCGTCAATCTCACCTTCGACGCAAATCGGAATGCGTTGGTGACGGCGGACCAGGGCGTGCTCCAATACAATCCCTTTACCAAGGTCTGGACATCCCTGATGGGAAACCTGCAAGTTTCGGAGTTCTACACCATCACTCTCGATCCAACCACCCTGTCGACCGCGTATGCGGTTGGCCAGGACATCTTCTGCGAGAAATACACCGGCTCACTCGCATGGAACGTGATGGAGGAGGGCATCAACGAGACCGGCAAGATTCTCGTAAATCCATCAAATCCGAACCAGATCTTCGCCTTCAACCCACTTGTGATCAATCAATTTGTAATAGCCTCGGTCGACGGCGGCACGACCTGGAATACGATTCTCCCCGCGAGCGTTTTAAGCAGCGCCTTTACCACGCTCTACGCCAAACAGGCGGGACCGAGTGGACAGGACTATACATTCGCTTATCAGGCGCAGAAGGCGTTTGCGATGGATCCATCGAATCCGGCGCGGCTGCTGGCCGTTGCCGATCGTATCTATGAAACCACCGATGCAAGCAGCGCAAGCCCAACATGGTCCGAGATCAGTGGCGTGCTGTCGACCGATTCGAACAACCCGTTCGTGATTGCCCTGGCGATTGCGCCGTCATCCGTAAACACAGTGTATGCAGCAACGCCAGATGGCCGCTTACAGTTAACGACCAACGATGGCGGGTCGTGGGTCTATTGGGACACGGGTCTTTCCGGCAATGTGCTCGACATTCGCGTCGATCCGAACGACAGTAGCCACGCGTTTGGGTTAACAAGCGGCGCCGTCTGGCAATTGACACCGGCCGGACTGCCCTGGATCAACATCACAGGGAATCTTCCGAGTAGCCTTTCCTACTACTCGGTCTTTGTGGCCTGGCAGTCTCCCGTCCCTGCCTTGTTTGTCGGCACTGATCGTGGCGTCTACCGATCGTTCGATCTTGGCGGAAATTGGACAAAGTGGAGCCCTGGGCTTCCCAATACAAGGGTCAACGATTTGCAGGGAGAGATGATTGCAGGCGATTTGGTACTGGCGGCCGCGACCGTGGGGCGAGGCGCTTGGGAGATTCTCATTCAACCGTGGGGCGCCGTGGCAACCGCCATCGCCAATAGCGGCAACTTTGGCAACGTTTGCGTCGGCTCTTTTGCCGATGAGTTGCTGACCATCAACAACAACGGCTGGGGCCCGCTGCTCATATCCAACATCACCTCGTCCGATTCCCAGTTCGAGCCGCCAAGCGTGCTCTCCTATCCGCTTCTCGTAAATGCTGGCGAATCAATTGACCTCATCATCCGATTTCAGCCAACCAGTATCGGTCTCAAGTCCGCCACGCTCACGGTTTTCAGTAACGATCCGGGGGGTTCACACAAAATCCCGGTCTCTGGCGACGCTCCAGCGCCGGGACTAAGCCTGTTAATGGCCAATTCAGGCGACTTCGGAAAGGCCTGCATCGGCTCCCTTGTGGATGAGCCGCTGGTCCTGAACAATAGCGGAAAGTGTATGCTCTCGATTACCGGCATCACTTCCTCTTCCGCCGAGTTCGTAGCTCCGCAGGCTGTGTCTTACCCGTTGAGTATCGCGCCTGGAAACTTTCTGTCGGCGCCGATACGCTTCGCGCCCACCAGCTCTGGGTCCAAATCCGCAACCGTGGCGGTGCTCAGCAATGATCCCGCTGGCCCCCGAACCATTGCAGTCTCCGGCGAAGTGCCTTCGGGGAAGCTTGCGGTTACCGGCTCGACGATTTTCGGCGGAGTCACGGCTTGCTGCTGCGCGGACCGTACGATATCCGTTTGTAACGTTGGTGAATGTAGTCTGAACGTCACCAGTTTGGCCTTCAGACGCAAGAGCCGCTATTGGAAATTGATCCACAATCCGTTCCCCGCCGTGTTGCACGCCGGTTCATGTCTGTCGGTCGTCATTCAATATAGAGCCACTGAGAGGTGTTCCAGAAGTTGCGAACTGGTCATCGAGAGCGACGACCCGGCGACCCCAGTCAAAATTCTGGACGTGCTGGCTTATACCGTCTGGAACGAGGGCTGTTGCAGAGAACATTGTGAGGAGTGCCAGAAGGGGTGCTGCGAAAAGCGCCACAAGGAAAGTTGCTGCCAGCAAGGTTACCCCTGCTGCGATGACGATGAGGAAGACGACAAAAGTTAACCTTGCGAAAGTCCGTTGGAGTAATTCCGGGCGATCTGCGGAGGGCTGAGGAGACGCGATGCATTTTATAGAAGAGATTTTCCATGTTGCACCCGATGGCGGCTCGGGACGTCTGGAGTTGGCCATCGTCTTGATGTTTCTGGCCCTGACTCTTACATTTTTTGTGGTGATGCGAAGGAGAGCGCGCAGGAGACGCAATTCGCCTGAAGATATTGCGCGAGTGTCCTGCAAAACCGCCACCGAGACAAACGCGTTTTCGAATAGTGAGACGCGCTTCAGTGATCCCGTCGGATTGCCGGGCCGGGATCGTCTGGCGGCGTCTTGTTCTTCTGATCTCGGTTGAAAACTCTTCAGACCGGTCCACGCTTCCAGCAGTGTCCCGTCCACGTTGAAGTGCTCTGCAGAAGTCAGCCCAGGTTCCGCGCCTGCTCTACCAGAGAAACGGACCGGCCATGTTGGGTGGATGTAAGGTGTTCCTATTCCTTATTGCTAACGAGAGAGAACATGGCTCCCTGAGGGTCCTGGCCGTTGATGATCCAGGCGCCGCCGGGCACCTGCATCGGACCATTCAAGACCTGGCCGCCGCCGGATTTGACGCGTTCGATGGCTGCGCCGATAGAGTCGACGTTAAAGTAGAAATTCCAGCAGGACACGGGAATATGGGGAGGTTTGGTCATCATGCCACCGTCGCCCATTTCCTTGTGATCGCCCTCATCGAAGATGCGATAGGCGCCCATTGGCCCCATGTCCATATCCGTGACCCTGGTCCAGCCAAAGAGCTTGTTGTAGAAGTCAAAGCCGCCTTCGAGGTCGGTTGTATAGAGCTCGTGCCAACCGATGGTGCCGGGGGTGGGTGGCGCGGGGCGTTCCGGTGAAGGCATGGCGGGATTGGGGGTGAAGACTACGATGGCTGCGCCCTGGGGATCGGACATGACGGCGAAGCGAAGCATCCCGGGAACGTCGGTGGCGGGTTTCCACAGTTTGCCGCCGGCTTCGACGATCTTTTCGATATGGGCATCAACGTCATCGACGGTTATGTAACCTACCCAGGCGACATGCCCGGGGATGTTCAGCATGCCAGCGATCCCGACGTTGCCCAGGTTGAATATGGTGTACGGCATGCCGTCAGCACCGGGCATTTCCTGGGTGCTCCAGCCAACGACGTCGGAGTAGAATTTTCCAGCGGCTTTGGTGTCGCTGCTCATGAGTTCGTACCAGCCGAATTTTCCTTTTGGCGTAAACATTGCGAGTGTTCTCCTGGTTGCAGGACGCAAAATAATGATCGACGTCTAGCCGACTCGTCGTTGATATCAACATAATTGAACAGATGTCAACCCAGCTTAAGTTAAAGTTTATGCAGATAAATTGGATGGTTATTGTCCATTCTGAATAAACCATGCCTGGAAACGCGCTTTGGTGATTTATCGTGAATCGAGCCAGAGATTGGCAAACCTCCAGTTGGCCGACCATGCAGGAATTACTCCGGACACAAGTACCGCGAGATGCGCAGTTTTCAATACCGCCGCGTTTCAGGCATTCGAACTTTTTTGATCCCGCTATCCTGGACAACAGGGATAAAGCCGTCATACCGCGCTGGAGGAAACGCGCCAGAGCAAATGCGCGCCGAGTTAGTTCCTGTATCCCTGGCTACGAACGAGCCATTCAGAAGGAGCCGTTCCTACACGTTGCGTAAAGACGCGTGTTAGTGCTGTCGCATTTGCATATCCGACGGCGGTTGCGATGAGCTTCAGCGAGTTGCCCTTGCGCAACATGGTCTGGGCGATTCCCAGGCGCCAGTTGGTCAGGTAATCAAACGGCGTCATACCGACGACCTTGCGAAAGTGAGCGGCGAAGCGTGCGCGGGACATACCTGCGCATTGAGCCAGCTGTTCTAGCGACCAGGCAGTTTCAGGGTGTTTGTGCATGCTCTCGATCGCCTTGCTCAGACGTTCATCGCTAAGCCCCATCAAGGCACCACTGTCGACCAGGCGTGCATTGATGGCGGACCGTATGAGAAGCACGAGGACATATTCGAAGAGACGATCGAGGGCAGTCTGCCGGCCTGGGAGCTCGGAGGAAGCTTCGGAGAACAGCAGTTCGAGGGCCGGGGCAAGCTCGGGAAGGACGTCAAGGGGAACCACGAATGGCTCTGGGAATGAGGCGATAAGTGGATTCAACATTCCGACGCCGAATTTCACGGTCGCGCAGACGAGTTCAGCGCCTTCTTCTTCTGAGCCGTGAACACGGTGTTGGTGGGGACGCGGAAAGAAGAGGATGCTTGGAGTATCGAGGACCAGCTTGCGAGCGTTGGGATGAGTGACGGTCAGGGTTCCTTTTCGGAGCACATGAAGATAACCGGCCTGTTCGTCAAGGTTGGGGGAGACCCCACAAAGCTGTCCCGAATAAAACATCCGGGCCGAGAGGGAAAATCGTTCGAAGAATGGGGTCAAGCGATCCATACGATACTATAAGGTATAACAACGATACTATATTTGACAATACGTCTCATCTCATCTTGGAGAAATGCTTTCCCGCAGTGCAGATGCACTGCTGGGGATTGGAGAAGATCATGTCCCGTATTGCTCCCGTTATTTCGTCCAACCTCGATGCCAAAACCGCCACCACACTTACCCAGGTGAAAGCGAGCATTGGGGTGGTCCCGAACCTCTTTGCCACGCTGGCACATGCTCCGGTGGCTTTGGACGGGTTCCTGTCGCTGTCGAAAACACTTTCGCGTGGCCGCCTGTTAGCCCGTCAGCGCGAAATCCTAGCCCTGGCAGCAGGCCAGGAGAACGAATGCCAGTACTGCCTCTCGGCGCATACGGCGTCGGCGAAAGCTGCTGGTGTGAGCGAGGCGGACGCCCTGAAAGCACGCGGAGGAAACGGCGAGGATCCCTTTGAGCGCGCGCTGGCATCGTTTGCGAAGAAGGTCGTTCATCAACGCGGCCATGTTGCGGACGAGGATATTGAGAACGCGCGGAAGGCGGGGATCGACGACGGCCTGATGATGGAGGTCATTGCCAATATCGCCCTGAATACGTTAACTAACTACGCCAATGAACTTGCCCGTACTGAGATTGACTTTCCGGTGGTGGAAGTAAAGCTCTGATTCGGACAGACAAGATCCGTTCTGCTCCACGCTGATGGGCAACCACCGGCGTATTGAATGGGCCCTATTGGCGGAGCACTTATAGCAACTACCTCAACCACATTAAGGAGAAACAATCATGACCCAGTTCCCGTCAGGACAAGCAAATAGCGCAAAAACGGAGGGCATAGCGTTTTCTGCAGACCTCTCAACAAAAGCCAAGAGCAATTTAACCAAATTGGCTGCATGGATAAACGATCACAATATTCCCTTCCTGGTCACCAGTATCGGCATGATCGTCATGCTCCTTTGGGCCGGATCTTTCAAGATGACGCGTCCCGGCGCCGAAGGCATAATTCCCCTTGTCTCCAACAGTCCTTTGATCAGCTGGCACTTTAAGTTACTCGGTCCCTATATCGGATCGGACGTTATTGGTCTTACCGAATGGCTTGCCGCCATCCTGATTTTCGCGGGCTATTTTCGCCCCAAGGCCGGCATCGTAGGAGGGATCATCACAACGGTCATGTTCTTTACAACCAGCACCATGCTCATAACTACGCCTGGCGCAACTATTTCTTATCACGGAATGAGGTACATGAATAATTTGGGCCTATTCCTCTTCAAGGATGTCATATCCTTCGGGGTATCGTTTTACCTGATCACCTATTTCGGCCAAAAGGCTATCCTTGCCGAAAACAGAGGCTAATGGCCAATATCGCTGTCCTGAGGAAAGATAGCGGGCTCTGCTGGTGTCGTTCTACCCAATAAATCAGGACGTTGCCGGAGCCACGCTTGTTACTGAGATTGCGTGATAACAAGTTCGAATCGTCCACGTGGACCGTGGTTCGGCGCCGAGCGCACCCATCCTACACTCTTGCTGTTGATCGTCTTTTACCAGACAACAACGCATGAACGAAGGGCGCAGATATCGGCGCCGGCCACGTTGCTGTGGCATCAAATTCTGCAGCATGAAGAAGAGGAAGCTATGAACGACCAAACCGGGAAATTGTTAATCGTCGAGTCTGACGACGCTCTGAGAGCAAACCTCATCACTGCGCTGGGAGACGCGGGATACAACGTTTCAACTGACTACAGCGGGGGAATGAAAGCCGTTCTCGCATTTGAACCCGACGTCGTCCTTCTCGGGGCCGATCCACCGCAGCTCGATTGTTGCGATCTTCTCTCTGAGATCAAAAGTTCCAAGCAGACTCGCAATATACGAGTCGTGATGCTAGTTCATGGGAGTTCAGCGGAGCGGACTCGGGGACTGGATCTCGGTGCGGACGATGCGTTGTCGCTGCCGTTCGAGCCAACCGAGCTCCTTTCGAGGATACGCTCTCAATTGCGCGGCAAACAGATCGCAGACGAGCTTAGGGAGCGGCTCCGCTCTACTGAGAGCAGCCAGAACGCGAATCAGCAGGTAGTAACGGCGGTCAAAGAGGAACGGCGGACATTACTAGTCGGCACCATAGTTATTGTTCTTGTGCTGACCATTATTGGTGTTGTCTCATTCTCCCTTTACCGTCGCAACCACGCGGAGAGTGTTCGAGCGTATGCCGCCATCACACGCCTCCAAACCGGCGTGTTATCGCAACAAAGCCTGCTTGAACGCTCTCGCCAGAACCTCGGAAACCAGACGCCTGTAATTACGAGCGGCCCACCGAAAGACACCACAACTCTCGAAAACCAGGTGGCGACAGTAGAAGGCCGCCTTCAGAAACTCGAAAGCGAAGGCAAAGTCGCACATACGATTATCGACGCTGATGAGCCGAGCGTCTGTCTCATCCATGTTGTGATCGCCTTCCGCGATCACGATACCGGGCTAAACCTGCATTATGCATCCCTTACAAGCACGGGCGAGCCGGCGACCGACAAGTCCAATAACCCCCTGGTGAGCCTTACAGGGATCGGCCCAGAAGTACACGTTGATGTTTTTGGCACTGGCTTCCTTGCATCCGATGATGGACAGATTCTCACCAACCATCACGTCGCCGAGCCCTGGTGGCAGAACGACGAACTGAAGGAGATGCTCGATCAGGGCCTCGAGCCACAGATAGCGGAGATGACCGCCTATTTCCCCAGTGTCACCCATGGCATCCCGATCACAACCAAAACGATTTCTTCCGATGCAGATGTTGCTGTCGTGAAGGGAAACCTTTCAGGGTTGGGCATTCGACATATCGCCCTGGCCGATGGTCGCGACTCGGCCAGCGGTGGCAGTCCGGTCGTGTTGCTTGGCTATCCTACCGGCGTGGATGCAATTCTGGCCCGGACGGGCGCAGCTACTCTCCAGGCCATTGCAGCTTCGTCGAAGGGTGATCCGAAGCAGGTGATGGAAGAGCTCGCACGCCATCATTTAATCAAGCCCGTCGCCACACAGGGACACATCGGCGACGTGCTGCCGGACAAAATCGTTTATGACGCCCAGACTACCTCCGGTGGTTCCGGTGGTCCGCTATTCAATGATCAAGGTCAAGTCATCGGAATCAACGTCGCGATGGTACGAGGGTTTGGCGGATCGAATTTCGCTATTCCCGTGCGTTTTGGGGATTCACTCTTGAAGCCCTGAGACGTGTAACCGAACGCGCTCCCCGTACCTCTGATCCTCGGAGACGCCTTACACAAAACCGAAATGGAGTTAGCCACATGTTTGATATGAAGAACCTCACTCGGCTGAAGAAGCTCGATGAAAACGCACCTGAAACAATGAAGGCCTTTTGGGCCTTCGATAAAGAAGCGTTCAAAGAGGGCGCAATCGATGTCTTGCACAAGCAGTTGATGGCGGTGGCCGTTGCGCTGACAACGCAGTGTCCTTACTGCATTGAGTTGCATGTGAGAGCAGCGCGTCAGGCCGGCGCAAATGACGCGATGCTGACCGAAGCTGCGATAGTCGCCGCTGCGATGCGCGCGGGCGCCGCGATCACTCACGCGTCGCACCTATTCAAAGAGTAATGAGGGCACTGCGGAAGCGCCTCCAGCGGTTCCGCTAGCCCGCTCTTCCATGATCAAGTCATCGGATCAACTTTGCGATGGTATTTCAGGGTCGAATCTTGCTACCCCAGTGCTTTTTAAACAGAAAGTTATTGCGTTACTAATCCTCCGCACAGTTCCAGCCCCGCCTGATCCATACCATTAGGTAAATCAGAACCGGTAATCCGGCTTAAGTTCACAGCGGTAGACTGTGGTCTTTTCTTTATCGGTGCCAGTGCGAACCGTGCAGGTAGCCCAGCTTAAATTGAGGTCCGGGCCTAGCGGAAATACCATGGGCGAGCCATCGATCTCGGCCTCAAGGCTCACGCCTTCCTGAGTAGGGGGCAGGGTAAAGTTGAGTGTCCGGCCAAAGATGACGGGGTACAATTCGCGGACGTTGGAGCTGATTGCCGCGTGATAGACCTCAGCTTCCATCACGAAGGTGGCCGTATCCGACCAGTTCAGAGCTGAAACACGGATGTCGCGGCCGCCATGAATGAATCCACTCGAGTCAATCCGGGTAAACGGGCACGGCCCCGCAATGCAAGAAGCTCTCACATTTTCGAAAGTATTGTCTGCTCCAGCATTCAGCGACGCCGACTCAGAAGAAGCCTTCCATTTCCCATCCGGCGAACAGAGAGACTGATGATCGCAGGGCACATTTCCTTTATTGACGACCTGAAAAGTCTTGACGGCGCTACCCACATTCGTCTCCGTCCTGGAGTTGGTCGTGTATCTCACCCGGATATTGGAAACCACATTTTCCGGGCGTCTGGGTCCAGTTCCGGTCTTCGCAGGGAGCGGAATCATTGCCGCGATGTATAGCTCGTTCTGCGTCTCCAATCTTCCAGTTTGCACACTCAAGTCGAGCGGCTCGTAAGACGGATGCCGGAAATTGACCATGACAGGCTTCCCGGACAATACTCCTTTTTGCAGGACAAGCTTGTAATATCCGGAGGCTTCGGACTGAGTCGTCGCACTCTTTACGCCATCCGACGCTGTGATCGTAACACCTGCTATAGGAAGTTCCTTATCAGTGTCAGCATCGCGCTGGATCACTGCGCCTTCGATCGTGATCGATCGATGCACGGAGATAGACCTCAGCCAGTGCGCGCGCAGCAACAGCACAGTGACTACGGCTACCGCGACTGCGATCACTGCCCAGACAATTTTCTTTCCCGTCATGCAACACCGGCAAACAAGCAGTTCGGACGCCCAACTTGGAGTACATGCTCCCCTTGGCCTGGGGGGCCCGCTCCCATCAAAGCATCCCTGCATCTATTATTCAATACAAGGTGTTGCTCGGAATCAGTTGCGCAATTACGGATGGCCTGAATGAGCATGGATGAAAGGGCAGACGGAAGCAACGAGGCCCACATTCGCACATTAACCGATCAGAGCGAGAATCGCACTTCCCGGCGCCAGCTGCTGCGCCAGATGGCCGGCGTTTCCCTTGGTCTACCGCTGGCGCAATGGAAATCCCTTCCTGTATTGGCAGAGGTGGCCGCGCAGCAGCAGGCTGACCGAAGACATGCAGAGCCAGCACCTCCTCCCACGCAGACCGCCTTTTCGCAAGAGGATGAGCAATTCCTGGACGATCTTGAACACAAAACCTTCCTCTTCTTCTGGGAGCAGGCCAATCCGCAGACCGGACTGATCAAAGATCGCTGCAACGTGCGCACAAAGGACACCAGTATCGTGGCCAGCATTGCATCCACCGGTTTTGGACTGACTGCAATCTGCATTGCAGAAAAGCGCGGCTTCATCCCCCATCAGGACGCACGTGTTCGCGTTCTTACGACACTGGATTTTCTTTGGAAGAAGCTGCCAACGCATCGCGGATTCTTCTTTCACTTTGCCAATATCAATACCGGCGAAAGAGTGTGGGACTCCGAAGTCTCGTCCATCGATACTGCAATCCTGCTCTGCGGCATTCTCACCTGCCGTCAGCACTTTCAAGATCGCGACATCATCCAGCTTGCTCATGCAATTTTTGACCGCGTGGACTGGACGTGGCTCTCAGAAGACATCACGGTGCTGCCTATGGGCTGGACGCCGGAGTTCGGATTCCTGTCTTCCAAGTGGGACTACTACAGCGAATTGATGATGATCTATCTGCTCGGAATGGGTTCTTCCACTCATCCCCTACGGCCTGAAGCATGGCTGGCATGGAAACGGACGGCCTTCGAGTACGACGGACTGCGTTACATTGGCTCGTTTGCGCCGCTCTTTGTGCATCAGTACTCTCAGGCCTGGTTCGACTTCCGTCACAAGCGCGACAAGTACGCAGATTATTTTCAGAACTCAGCCATTGCCACCGAAGTACACCGCCGCTTCTGTGTGGAGTTAGGCAGAATTTTTCCCGACTATAGCGATGATCTCTGGGGTATTACTGCCTCCGACTCCGACAAAGGCTACGTGATCTGGGGTGGTCCCCCGGCCATGGGCCCGATTGATGGAACCGTGGTTCCGGCGGCCACTGGAGGCTCGCTGCCGTTTCTGCCTGACGCAACTATGCGCGTCCTGAAAAACATCAGAAATCATTACCCACAGACCTGGAGCAACTACGGTTTCATCGATGCCTTCAATCCATTGAAAAAATGGTATGACACTGACATCGTGGGCATCGACGCCGGGATCACGATGCTCATGGCAGAAAATGCTCGTACCGCCTTCGTATGGGAGACCTTCATGAAGAACCCGGAAGCACAACGTGGAATGGCGATTGCAGGTTTTAAGACGTATAGCTGAGCCGTTCCATCAAATTAGCAGGATTTGCGCTTGTGGGACATTTCCCGTCAGAATCAGTATCCGCAAGTCGGCTTTTAAGGAACCTCTACACCTGCGCTGTCTTATCAGCAGTTTAGTTTAGGCTGCTTTGTTGGCGTCTATCGGTACGAGTTTGTAGCCACGCTCAGCGGCCTGTTTGCGGAGCGTGGCCTCGAGCCGTTTCTCGCGCAGCTGATCGCGTTGGGCCCAAAGCGATGCGTCGTACTCGACCTGTTTGATGACGATGGTGTAGAAGATGATGGCGATCTTGTGCGCGGTCGCCGTGGTGGCGGCGGCCGGGCCCAGTTTGGCTTTCATGGGGCGGAGAGTGTCCCATTGGTGTTTGTGGATACCCAGTTCCTTCAATTACTGAAAGGTAATGTCAGAGTAGGTGGTGATTCAGGAGCCATGTCCAAGCAGACGCCAAGAGACCTGATTTCTAGGGCTCTTTCGCGATCAAGCGCAGAGCGGCGAGGGTACGTGAGTTGTGTAACCGCTCAAATGCCTAAACGTGGGTGGCGAGGACCGGGCAGGGTCCCAACTGCATCACCCGGTGGGTTGTCGAACCAAAGACCGCCAGATCCAAGGCACCCCGGCCACGCACTCCCATTATCGCCAGGTCGATGTGCGATTCCAGGGCGAATTGAATAATTTGCTCGTATGCTTTCCCAATCCGCACTGCCGTCGCAATCTTGAGGGTCTTGCGCTCCTCCGCCGGAATCAGTTTTTCGAGTTGCTCCGTCGCTGCGGCTATGGTCTGTGCCGCCCTGGCCGGACGTGGGACCTTCTCCAACACATGCAGCAGGGTGAGCTCGGCGTCGTACTCCGATGTCACAGAGATCGCATACTTCAGAGCCCGCTCTGAATTCTCAGAGAAATCCGTACAGAAAAGAATTCGGTTCAAGTGGTGGACGTGGTGGCCCCGCTCATCAACGGCCGTCGATTCGTGCGGCGGCTTGCATACAACGAGAACATTACGTGGAGAAGTGCGCATCACCCGGTCGGTCACCGATCCCAGCATCAGGCGGTCGTACCCTCGCCGTCCGTGCGTCCCCATGACGATCAAGTCGGCATTCCGGGCTTGTGCAAAGGAAAGAATCGTATCCGGGACGTTTCCCTGCTCGACCGAGAGCTCTGGCTGAATCTCGCTATTAGTGTGGTGCTTCACGAGTTTCCGCAGTTGCTCCTCGGCGTCGTCGTAAAACGCCCGGCATGACTCGTCATAGAGTCCCGCAGTGGCCGCAAAGCCGAGGGAAGGATATCGGGATAGATCCACGACATGGAGCGCCGCCACCTTGGCTTGATAGTACCCGGCAACCGATAGCGCATGGTTATACGCCCTTACCGACAACTCGGAGAAATCAACAGGACAAAGGATGAGTTTGATTTCCAACATCGTTTCCCCTCTTGGTCGCAATTATATTCGTGCCACAGGCGTGCGGGCCGTTGTCGGAATGCGGCGGGATGCCTCAGTTTACGAAATCAGACCAAAGCATCCGTGGAGAGCTGCGGAAGATATTTGGGGTTCCTGGCGCGTGGTCGCTTCGCTACCTTCCTTGGTGAAGCTCCCTAACAATGGGCCACAAGCTCGGGACATCGTGAAACGGTCACCGTACGAAGATTACGGATTCTCGTGTTATTCCGGTACAACTCGATGTCAGTTCAACGAGCGACATCAATGCTGCGGTGAGGCAATGCTCCGACGTCACCCTGCTCGTCAATAACGCAGGAGCGATGTTGAATACGCCGATTCTGTCTCCGGACGCGGTGGATGCCATGCGAAAAGAGATGGAAGTGAATGTATTCGGTATGGCTTCCATGATTCAGGGCTTTGCTCCGATTCTGGCTAAGAACGGAGGCGGCGCGATCGTCAATATGCTTTCCGTAGTGAGCTGGTTCACACCCCCGTTCAACGCTACTTATGCAGCCTCGAAGCACGCAGCCCTTGCGGTCTCGGACGCTGCCCGAATCGAACTTCGCAAACAGGGAACTCAGGTAATCGGTGTCTACGCGGGGTTCATCGATACTGAGATGGCTGCGGCAGCAAGCGGACCAAAGACGGCGCCGGCACAGGTTGCAGCGCGGACGCTCGAGGGAGTCGAGTCGGGCCTGAATCACGTTTTGGCCGATGAACGCGCCAGGAAGATTTATGATGCCGTGAGGCGCGATCCCGAGCAGTTAGAAAGAACTCAACAGGATGTGTGGGATCAACGAAAGCGTTGATCCCATAGGTGAGCCCATCGGTCTGTTCTGCTGGCCTCTGCAAAAGAGTCAAAACGTTCAAGGTGTCTGTGAAGCTGCACTGTATACAAGACCTTGAACATGATCGATACGGTAGCCTTCATCCCCCAGGCCATGAAACCCTACCTCTACCAGGGGGACGCGGACGGCAAGCGCGGCATCCATGCCGATAGATACGAGTTCCTGGTGAACCGGCTTCTCCGCAACCGGCTGGAAGCAGGCGACATCTATGTCAGCGACTCCCTGCGCTTTCGCAGCTTGGAGGAAGGCTTGATTCCGAAAGACGCCTGGAACCTCGATCGGCTAAGCATCCTTCAAGACATCGATGCAATCTCACGGATCCTATCCTCCGTTCGCCAGGCATCGGCAACATTACGGTATTCGGTTCCGGCCAATACGCGATGCGATGGTGGGTAAAACCCGACACGTTGGCCAAGCTCGGGATCACAGTTCCGGAAATCATCAGCGCTATTCAGGCGCAAAATACCGTCAACCCGGCGGGAAGAGCGGGGGGCGAGCCTGCGCCCAAAGGCCAGGAATTTACCTACACGGTTCTCGCGCAGGGCCGCCTCATCTCGCCGGAAGAATTCGGCAAGATCGTCGTTCGCGAAACTCCCGACGGCGGAATCGTCCGGGTCCGCGATGTCGCTCGAATGGAGCTGGGTTCCCAGGACTATAGCGTCGCCGGCCGCTTTAATGGAAGGCCCGGCGCCATCATTGCGGCATACCAATTGCCCGGCTCGAACGGGGTCGACGCAGCCGCCGGCGTCAAGAGACTGATGTCTGAAATGAAGCAACGCTTCCCCGAGGACATGGATTTTGCCGTTTCCCTGGACACGGCACTTTCGGTTACGGAAGGCATCAAGGAAATCGTTAAGACCCTTGCGATCGCCCTCGTCCTTGTAATCCTCGTGGTCTATCTCTTCCTTCAGAGCTGGCGCTCTACCTTGATTCCGCTCCTTGCCGTTCCCGTCTCTCTTGTGGGGACCTTCGTACTCTTCCCGCTCTTTGGTTTTTCCATCAACACGCTTTCTCTTTTTGGTCTCGTGCTAGCCATCGGTCTCGTGGTCGACGACGCCATCGTCGTGGTCGAGGGCGTGGAGCGGAATCGACCTCGGCGGCCAAGCAGTTGGAGGCTTACGAAGCGCAGTTGCTGATGGTGGCCGGCGATGTGTCGCGGGTCCGCGCCGAACGCAGAGATGCATCGGTTCGGCATAGAGTTTT
>Ga0207021_1022_pt1 | contig 42599 bp, 37 predicted proteins | sample Alteio_BWMinCont_49_FD_153496 | JGI IMG/M metagenome (GOLD analysis project Ga0207021, IMG submission 153496) | Enriched cells from forest soil in Barre Woods Harvard Forest LTER site, Petersham, Massachusetts, United States -... | ecosystem: Environmental > Terrestrial > Soil > Temperate forest >... | reverse complement strand
CGCTCTCCACGCTCGTTCCCATGGAACCATCCTCGCCGCACGCTAAGCGGACATTTCATCAGCTATCTCCACCGGACATATCATGTGCTTACAACAGACAGACAGAATGAGATTGCCAAGGAAATTCCTATGCGCTACCCTGAGTGCCCAACCGCTCTGCCTGCTGGTATTCGTTCCAGGAGTGGCTAAACCCGAGGCGCGCTGGTTGTACGCTGACGCCCCCCGCGGGCCGGCGTCGATGGACGCGGGAGAAAGGTGATCGCCACGTAAAGCCAGTCGAGGATGTCTTTTTGACCCTGTCTTACTGGGAAGGGCGACGACGGGCCGACTACGGAGTTCGCAGCCTTCTGGACCACGATGCTTAGCAGGCGAATGCCCCCGGCGTATTCAGTTCTCAGCCAGTACCCTTGTCGTGGTTCGATCTCTAAAACTTCAGGGTTTTCGCCGAGATTGTCGCAACAATTGGTTTTGTGGGCGATTGATTCGTTATTCACATTAACTCGAGATAAGCATCACGGCCAGGGAAGCACGCTCGCGCTGCTTCTAAGCGCGTGCTTGTTATTGGTCTCCTCTCCCGCGGCCACCCAAGTGAAACCAACGAAGCGGGTTTTGATTTTCAGCGAGATGGGGCTTTCCTCTACCGCGGTTGCATTGGTTACGCAGGAGATCCAATCGTCGCTCGAGAATGACCCTTCGTACCACGTCGATGTATACAGCGAAGCACTTGAAACCACGCTCTTTCCAGATGAGGCTTCGCAGCGGGAGTTTCATGCCTGGTACGTTTACAAGTATCGAGATCGTAAGCCCGACTTGATGGTTGCCCTCGGGCCGGGCCCTATAGCTTTCTTGGCAAGCTATCATGCGGTTTTTTTTCCCGACGTCCCCGTCGTCTTCTGTGGCAGCAGCCGCGAGGCGGCACATAATCCAATACTCGATTCACATTTCACCGGTGCTTGGTTGAAATTGGAGCCCGACAAAACTTTGGGCGTCGCGCTACGGCTTCTACCCACCACGAAACGCGTAGTAGTAGTGGGAGGAGTGGGACCATTCGATCTTGGGTTTGAAGGACCCACGAGGAGAGCTCTACGTGGCTATGAATCAAAACTAGAGATTACATATCTGACTGATTTGGAAATGCCGTCTCTACTCGATACAGTGAGGCGACTACCGAAGGACAGCATCGTCTTCTACACTTCAATTTCGGTGGATCCATCTGGGCGCCACTTCATAAATGCGAAGCAATCAGCTCCCATGGTTGCTGCCGCATCCGATGCACCCGTATTTAGCATGGTAGACGTCCTTCTGGGGACCGGCACGGTGGGCGGCTACGTCATCAGTTACTCCGCTCAAGGGGAGCTTGCCGCACAAATGAGCAGGAGAATCCTAGCGGGAGAAAAACCGGAATCCATTCCAATCGTCGAGGGCAACAATGCTTACATGTTCGATTGGAGGGCATTACGAAGATGGAAGATCAAGGAGAGCAATCTCCCCAACGGCAGTATCGTGCTCTTTCGGACACCCACGATTTGGGATAGCTATTCGTGGCTGATTGTCGCGACCGGGCTAGTGCTCTTGGTATTGCTGGTTCTAAGCGCTTATCTGCTGTTCGAACGGAGACGGCGCAGATTGGCCGAAGTATCGCTACAGTCTAATCTCGCGTTCGAGGAACTCATTGCCGAACTGTCTACTTATGTTATTGATCTCAGCCCCGACGCAATTGACGCCGGAATTCAGCACGCTCTGGATAAACTGCTCTCATTTTTTAAGGTCGATCGAATAAGCGTGTTGGAATTCTCCGTGGATGGCACGGAACTATTGAGAACTTACAGCAGCTCTGAAGCACAGAGTACTCCCACCATACACCGTTTCAGGCTAGAGGAGTATCCCTGGTACACGGCTAAGCTACTGAACCGAGAAAAGCTGGTGATTGCTGATCTCGAGAAAACGGCTGGATTATCCCAATCCGAGAAGGGCTCCTTCACGTCGCACAAAATCAGATCCATAGCTTCCGTGCCCCTGGAAGCGGGGCACACGATGTTAGGCGCTTTGGCTCTGATGATGGTGCGCGATCAAGCCGAGTGGTCGGAAGATCTGCTGGACCGACTGGCGACGGTGGGACACGTCTTTGCCAATGCACTGGTCAGAAAACGAGCCGACGACGCGCTGGTAAGCAGCGAAATGCTGAAAGGCTCTATTCTGCGCGCGCTGAGTAGCAGCGTTACAGTGCTGAATGAAACGGGCGAGATTATTTTGACGAATTCGCGTTGGAGTGAGAGTGCAGATCCACTCGTAAGAGACGCTTCTATGGTCGTCGGAACGAACTATCTTGAGGCGTGCCGGCGAGCGGGTGAAAACGGCGATGCCGCGGCAAGGCAAGCTCTTGTCGGCATGGAAGGAATCCTCCACGGTCAACAGGAGCGCTTTGAGATGGAATGGCCGCATTTGAAGTCCGCCACTTCACAGTGGTCGCTGATGACGGTGACCTCGCTGAGCAATCATATAAGCGGGCTGGTGGTCAGCTATGTAGACATATCCGCACGTAAACAGGCGGAAGAGGAACGGCTGGAACTCAGCGGAAGACTGATCCGGGCGCAAGAGGATGAGCGTAGTCGGCTTGCTCGGGAACTGCATGATGACTTTAACCAGAGGCTGGCTGTTCTGGCGATTGATCTTGAACGAGCTGCTTCCGTTATTTCCGACTCTCCGATCGAAGCCACCCGGCGCATGCATGAATTATGGAATCGAGTAAGTGAAATTGGAGCCGATCTGCATTCTTTGTCTCATCGATTGCATTCCTCGACGCTAGAGAGTCTGGGGTTAGTGTTGGGCGTGAGCTCCTATTGCGGAGACTTCACCGAACAACAGGGCATTCAGGTTGACTTTGCCCACAAGGATGTTCCTCGTCGCCTTTCTCCGGAGGTCGCCTTGTGCATTTTTCGTATCGTCCAGGAAGGGCTTCGCAATGTTAAGAAGCACAGCGGCGCGATCCGGGCCGAGGTGCGTCTCGAAGGGGTTGCGGACACTCTTCATTTATCGCTAGAAGATGAAGGGGTCGGCTTTGAGACCACGAACAGATTCTCTAGAGCTGGTCTTGGGGTTAGAAGCATGCAGGAGCGTCTCCGATTGGTGGGAGGACGATTTGAAATTCGTTCCCGACCAAAGCAGGGGACGACGATCGAGGCTTGGATACCGCTGAACCCATTGATCGCCGACGCGGAGTTGACACCTTGGCTGGCTGGTAAATCTTGAGGAGGTGCACGATGATGGTTCTAAGCAAGTCTTCAATACGTCCCCGCATTCTTCTTGCCGATGATCATGCCATAGTCGTCGACGGTCTTCGCGCCCTGCTGGAGAAATGTTATGACGTTGTCGGCGTTGTAGCGGATGGTCGCACACTGGTGTCGGAGGCGCCCGCACTCCGCCCTGACGTCGTTGTTGTTGACGTGAGCATGCCATCTTTGAACGGTTTAGACGCAGCGGCACGACTGATGACAGTGCTTCCAGACGTCAAGTTGGTCTTCCTCACGATGCAGGATGATCGCAACCTGGCGGCGGCTACGCTACGATTGGGAGCGGTCGGATATGTGCTCAAGCATTCCGCCGCCTCTGAGTTAATGACGGCGATCTCTGAGGTGCTGGAGGGCCGCTCTTATGTGACACCGAAGCTCCGACCGGAGAACTGGGCAGTGCGGGACACCCGTGCGCAACAGTATTCGAAGGAGCTGACGCCCCGCCAGCGTGATGTTTTGCAGCTCCTCGCTGAGGGGCGTCCCATGAAGGAAATTGCCGGAATCCTCGAAGTGAGCGAGAAGACAATCATGTTTCACAAGTACCACATCATGCAGCAGTTCAACCTTAAGAACAACGCAGAGATTGTACTTTTTGCCGTCAAACAGCACCTAATTCCTGCTTAGCTATATCGTGGTGGCCCAACCTCCAAGCGCACAGCGACTTGAAAAACAGCACTTACAGGCGCTCAAGCCAGCGGAGGACGATTCTTATAAGTTTTCAGCTCCACTTAGATTGTGACCTCCAGCACTGGTTGAATACACCCCGAATATGGCACAGTCGAGCGTCCGCGGCGCCTGCGGCTTCGTTCTTGTCGGCAATCCGGAAACAATCCAGCGTTCACACGGCGGCATATCCCGAGGAAGCTTGGAAAGACGGTGATTGGGTAACTTCGACTCAGGGGTGCGAACTTGCTCAAAACGGACCTCGCAGCCACTACGCCACAACAAATGGAAAATCAGTTGGTCGTGCAGTTCGAGGCACGACCTCAGACGACTTCGTGTCCAGTTATAGCCTCATGCCCAGGTTGCCAGGAGTGGAGCTATTCCTGGCGAAGCGCTCGTGCCGGATCGATCGACGCAGCGCGCAGTGTCGGCAGCGTGCATGCGATACTTCCGACCACCAGGAGCGTGATGAAGGCACCGAGCAGCATTAGTGGATCATGCGAGCTGCCGGAAGCCCAGAGCACCATCACGCGATTGAGCGCCAGGCTGCCTGCGATCCCGACCGCCGCTCCGAGAAACACCATCAGCGCGGTCGAGCGAAAAGTAAGGTACATGACATCCCCACGTTGCGCGCCCATGGCCATGCGGATGCCGAACTCACGCGTGCGCTGCGCGGCTGTATACGAGACCACGCTGTAGAGTCCTGTGGCCGCCAGGGCAAGCGCCAGCAGAGCAAAGCTGACAAACAGTGAAGCGATGAATCGTACTTTGCCCCAAGCCTGCGTCCACAGGAACCAAGTCAGATCGTGGACGTCGTGAACGACAATCTGAGAGTTGACAGTGCGCATCTGGCGGCGCATTGCCTCGTAAACTACATCCGTATTTGTTGAGGTGCGGACCACGAGAAAGAGATTCGGAGGCAGGACGAAGGTGTAAGGCAGAAGGACTGCGGGAATCGTGGGGCGGTCCACACCCTCGTTGACCGCATCTCCTACTACGCCGACGATTTCCAGATAGCCGTCGGGTTTTTCCGTCGAGATGAGGTTCGGAATATTGAGCTTAAGCGCCTGGCTGCGGACACTCTTCCCGATGGGGTTGTGTCCGCCGAAATACTGGCGCACCATCGCCTGATTCACCACTGCCACATGGGCCGCGCGAGCCGTTTCGGCATCGGTGAACATTCGTCCGGAGACCAGAGGAACGCGAAGTACCTGGAGCTCCTGAGGACTGACCAGTTCCAGCGATGCCGTTCGCCGCCGCGCTGTCGGATCACCGAGGATCTCGACCGGCGCATCGAAGGACGGGAACGGCGGCAGGTAGGTAGTCGATGCGCTGGCGGAGACAACTCCGGGTGTGCGTTCCACAGCCTGCCGGACGAATTCCATCTGGTTTGCGCGCTGCTGCCAGGTTGGGTTTTCGACTTTGGGGAGTGTGATGTTTACCGCCAGCGCGTGGTCTGGATCGTAGCCGAGCGGTGTGTGATAAAGCGCGAGAAAAGCTCGAATGGCCGCGCCGGCGCAGGTCAACAGCAACATGGTAAGGGCCACCTGGCTCACGATGAGCGCGGCACGGGTGCGGCTGCCGCCGGAGCTGCCATCGAGCCGGTTCGAAGCAGATTGCGCCATCATCTGCCCAATCTGCGGGCGAGAGAGCTGCAATGCAGGCGCGATGCCGAATAGAACTCCCGTCAGCAATGATGTAACAACCGTGAAGAGGAGCACGGGCAGACTTACAGCGATGGCGGCTTCGTGCGGGAACGACTGCGGGGGCAACCACGCGGTGATAAGGCTGACGCCTCCGTAAGCCAGACCGATTCCCAGCGACGCCCCGATCATGGACAACAGCACCGATTCGGTCAGCAACTGACGAACGATACGACTGCGAGTGGCTCCGATCGATGCCCGCACCGCGAGCTCGTGCTGACGCGCCGTGCCGCGTGCGAGCAACAGAATCGAGACATTGGCGCAGCCGATCACGAGCAGCAGTGCGACCGCACCGAAGAGCAGAATCAGCGTTCCTTGGAACTGCCCGAGTATTTGCTCGTTGAGGCTCATGACACGCGCGCGGATGTCCTTCGGGTAATAGAAGCTGTCTGTCGGGATCCAGTGTCCGATCATTGTTTGCAATTCCGCGGTCGCCTGGGCATAGGTAACTCCTGGCTTAAGACGGATGAAAGCGAGCCAATGTTCGGCAGGGTCGGCGCTCGGCACGCCGGGCAGATAAATATCGGCGTCGCTCCACGTGAATCTCCGGGGGACAACGCCGATCACGGTGTAGGTCTTCTGGCTGATCTCAATGGTCTTTCCAAGAATGTCTGTTCGGCCACCGAACTGACGCTGCCAGAAGAGATAGCTAAGTACAGCTACGGGTTGTGGTACATCGTTCGGAGCATCTGCCTCCGTGAATCCCCGGCCGAGCAATGCCGGAACACCCATGAAGGTAAGAAAGTTTGGCGTGTTATAGGTGGCAATCACGCTGACGGGCAGGTCGTTCGTCGCCAGTGTCTGTGAGAAGTCGTTACGCACAGCAAAGGCATCCTCGATGGAGCGCGCTTGCAGTAGCTCACGCCACTCAGCTCGATTCACTGCAATCAGCGAGACGCCGCTGCGTTCCTTACTTGTGAGCTCGACGTGCACCATGCGGTCCGAGTTTTTGTACGGATAGGGGTTGATGAGCACCCCATGAATCACACTGAAAACTGAGGTGGTGGCGCCAATTCCGAAGGCCAGAGAAAGCACTGCGACCGCAGCATAGGTGGGATTCTTGAAAATCTGTCGGAGGGCAAAGCGCAAATCTTGAAGCAATGCAAGCATCGTGAATCCCTCCTGCGAAGGCTCGTCGCCGATCCCCGAAGATACGTTGATGATTGAGGCGCAGTTCCTAAGCAGCGCAATTAGTGACGAACGCGCCTTTTGTGGGCCAAAATGGGCCCGCAGGCGCGCGCCCTTTTCGAAAAGGCCAGCAACAGCGGATACAACCCCGGCTACCCGGACGTCTCATCCGCCGTGTTCGAAACGTCCCAGTTGCCGACAAGGCGGGCGCAACCGCCGACCAGCGCTGTGGGTTTGTTGTGAAACTAGAGTGAAGCAAATCGCGTAGTTGTGTCGCCAGATAGAGAATGGTGTGCGTCTTGCCGGTTCCCCGGTGGACCGTAAAACAGCAGGCCCTTCCGTGCCTGAAATCGCATGGACTTCAGACCCACGCACCGCGATGAAGCCGTGATACTTGGATCAAGCGTGGCCACCTTGTGGACGTAGAATTCCTCCGGGGAAACTAATCCCTCCGGAGGTCACACTTGTCAGACGCCGAAGACCACCTCACCCGCCGCACCTTCCTCGCCCACGCCGGAGCGTTCGCGGCCACATCTCTTGCCGCATCCGCCAGGCCCTCGTGGGCCGCGCCCGACGCATCGACGTCCTCGCTGGGTGACTGGATGGAAGACGACTACGGCCTACCTGCCTACCATTACACCGGACCGATGCGCTTCCCCAATAGCCCACAGCGCGACAGCGCTCCAATGATCCCCGATGACCCGTTCTTCCTCACCGGCAATTACCGGCTCACCCTCTTCACACACGCCAGTGGGCTCTACCAGATCCTCACCGGTGAACGCGCCTGGGGCCGCATGAACCAGGGAGACGACCGCTGGGGCGGAGCCAATTTCGCCACCGTCGAAATCTCCGGCCAGCGTCACGATCTCATCGGACTCGACGCACCTGCGGCCATTGCAGCCACCAAGCGCTTCGGGGTCGGCTTCGCACGCTACGACTATGCCCTCGCCCCATCGCTCTCCATCACACGCGTGCTGTCCGTTACACCATCCACAACAATCGGCGAAGGCACATCTGCATTCCTTACGCAAGTCACCATGCGCAACAGCGGCTCTGCTCCGCTTCAACTCCGCTACTCCGAGTTCGCCCGGGCAAAGTATCAACAGCTCTTTGCCGCATGGGACGATTCCAAGCAGGGCCCCACCTGGCCCATCCAGCCCGCCGGATCTCCGATCAACGGAATCGTCACGGCATCCTTCACCGCGCGCGGTAAACGCAGGCTCACCTTCCCGCCCCCCGGCGAAATGTCCCGTTACGAGCAGTTCCCGCCCACGATCTTCGTCAAAGCCATCAGTAGCGGCCTGACTGCCGTCTCTCACACCGACTCCGCCCATCAACGCAACATCGGCGTCACCGCCGCGCTCACCCTTCAGCCCGGAGAAGCCCGTACGCTTGCCTTCGTCACCGGATACACCCGTGACGCCGCCTCGATCGACTCGCTCTGTGCCTCCCTCGCCGTGCCCGCGTCCGCAAAGCCGCTTGGTTCCGCCTTCGGCAACGCTTGGCTTCACGTCCTGCCCAGATTCTCCGGAGAAGCCGACCCCGTCCTCCGCCACGAAATGCTCTGGAACGCCGCTGCGCTCGAATCCATGACCACCTGGCGCGAGTACTACGATGAGACGGTGGTCCCGCAGGGCACCATGTACGACTACATCTGGGGAAACATGGCCTCCAGTCGTGACCTCGCCCAGCAGGCGCTGCCCTTCTGCCACACCAACCCCGCCGTCGCTCGCTCAACCCTGCGATTCATCATGAAACGGATGCTCCCCGATGGCACCGTTCAGCTCAACGAAGAGGGCTTTGGGTGGTGCCCCAGCGGGGCCCAGCAAACCAGTGACCAGCAGCTTTACTTTTTTCTGCTCCTTGCCGAATACCTCCGCGTCACGCACGATGCACGCATTCTCACCGAAACCGTCGGCTATTACCCGCTTGAAAACTCCGGTCACGGCACTGGCCTCACCCACGTCCGGCAGTCATTCCTCTTCCTGCGCGACCGCGTCGGTACCGCTTCGCATGACATCATCTGCCGCTGGAACTCCGACTGGAACGACATGTTCGGCTGGTGGCCCAGCACCATCCCTTACAACGTCGAGTTCGTCGTGGGCGAAAGCCACATGAATTCCGCCATGGCCCTCGTCATCCTCGGCGACCTTGCCTCCGCCATTGACGCGCTCCAGCTGCCCGAGGCTGCCGAACTCACCGCCGCTATGCGCGAGTTCCGCTCCGAGTTGCACGCTGCCTGGAGTCGCGACCTTGCCGACCGCACCTTCCCGCGCCGCGCATGGATGGATGCAAAGACCCCTCTGGGCGAGGACGATATGTGGCTTGAGCCGCAGGGCTACACCCTGCTTATCCCCGAATTCAGCATCGAACGCAAGCGCCGCCTCTTCATTCAACTTCAGAACCGCCTTCTCACGGGAGAAGCGCTTGGCCCGCGCCAGGTCGAGAAACCTATGACGCGCTCGGGAACTCCTCAGGGCTCCCGCGAAAATGGAGGTTTCTGGTATGCCCTTAACGGCCCGGTGATCCTCGGTGTTGCCACCTTCGACTCCGCCGCCGCGCATGACCTGCTCCGGCGTATGACCTTTAGCAACTACGCCGCGCTTTTCCCCGACTATTGGACCGGCCGCTGGTCCGCGTCCGATAGCCTCGACTCCTCCCTGCTACCCACCAACGGACTCTCCATCGCCATCCCCTGGTGTGCCCACGCTCACGCCTGGCCGCTCTACTGTTATCTCCGCCTTACTGAAGTCATCACGAGTGGCTGAGGCTCGCCCACCAACCTGATCGTCGAGGGGGTACGTGGGCATCCGCCACGCACGCCTCGGAGGCCAGGCACATCGGCCGGCCTTCTATGCAGCTCGATCTGGCCACCATCCTGTCCCGCTGTTTCAAAAGCCTCGAAAAGCCTGCCCCCTAAACTCCACTGCTTAAACTCACAAAATACCGAGAATGTTCTCGGCTGCGGTGATTCCGCGAAACTGGACTTCTTCGAAGAGAGAGAGGCTGCTTAGATCAGAATTCGCAAACTGCAATCGGCCCCGCCACTGAGCAAGTCGGCGGTGTTCTCTGGCAAATACACTTCCGACCGTCGGCCTGATCATGGCGTGCCCCATGCGCATGATGTCAATGCGCGAAACGCAACTGCGGATATCCGGGTGCACCCGCTCCAGGTCGTCGAGGGTCGCATTTTTCCAGTAGGCCCAGTCGGTCGACAACAGCTTCGCGCGGTTGGCGCTCGGCGGACCGTCAGCCAATGCCCAATAGAATGTCCACACCGAACGATCCACCTGAGTTCTCAAGGTCTGGTGCGTTGCGTCGACATAGCCGAGTGTCGGGGAATCCAAAACCACGTTGTCCCATGCCCGCTCAAGAGTGCTTGCACCACGTGGGGGCCGGTCTACCGTGAGGTTGGAGGTTAGCCAGGGTGAGTATTCGAAAGACGCAAGGTGAGGAAAACCTTCGATGATGTAGGGAGTTAGAAACGTGGGAGCCGCGAAGATGGCGGCTTCGGCAGCGTATTTGCGATTCTTTCCCAAGTGGTTTCGTACTTCTGAGCAGGGCGTAGTCCCAGCAGCGCACAAAAATCCTCAAGAGCACGGAACGGTTTCCCACTCTCATCTACGTCAAAGCGATGCACGATGAGGACGTTGCCATCCTCCGAGAGTTCCGTCTTGGCCGTTGGAAGCACCTTCGCCGCAACCTGCATACACAGATGCTCGTTGGCCGTTGCAAACGGAAGCCGCGATGACGAACCCTTGACGATATGCCGGTGGGTCAGCATGGTCGCCTTAGGATGCTGTCCCAACAATCCGGTGTTCCTCCCTTTCTCCACGTCGAGGAACTTCGGCAAGATGCCTGAGACGCCACTCCTTGCACGCTCCCGAACAAGTTGAGCGAACGCCTTTAGGGGGTAGTCAAGCCAAAGTCCATACTGTTTTCTAGCTCGATGAACCATATTCTAATCTCCGCTTTTTTGGCGGATTCTGAGATATGAAACGCAAACAGTTCTTGTATCATATACATATTTCCGCTATTATAGCGGACAATGGGATATGTTCCTGCCAACCAACAACCGAATCTTGCGTCCTACCTCGAGGGGCGGCTCGCAGCCGGTCGTCTTGTGTTTTCCAGGGAAGAGGCCCAGTCGGCTCTTGGCATAAGCAGAGGGGCTTTCCTCGACGCCGCCGAGAAACTGCAAAAGCGAGGTAAGCTCCTAAACCTGCGCCAAGGCTTCTACGTCATTGTTCCTCCGCAGCAGCTGAATTTCGGGAGTCCGCCGCCCCCCTCCTTCATCGACGACCTGATGCGCCACAGGAACCGGCGCTACTATGTGGGTTTGCTGAAGGCTGCGGAGCTGCACGGCGCGTCGCATCAGGCTGTCATGGAATTCCAAGTTGTCACAGACCGACAAATGCGGGATGTGCAGGCTGGCCGCTCGAAAATCGCCTTCTACTTCAGAAAAGACATGCCGGCCATCGCCTCGGGCATCGAAGAGCGCAAGACGGATACGGGGAAGATGAAAATCTCTTCGATCGAGCTGACGCTCCTTGATATCCTCCGTTATCCCCAGGCAAGCGCCGGTCTTGATAACATTTTTACCGTTTTCTTGGACCTCGGCGCCAAGCTCAATCCCGAGAACATGGCGGCACTGTCTCATACGTTCGAACGATCCGTCGTTCAACGGGCCGGATATCTCTTGGATCTGTCTGGGTTCGCAGACCATGCGCAAACGCTGCACGAATTGACACAAGGCTCGCAGATGCCATGGGTCGAGCTTGATCCGTCGCTATCGTCCAAGCCGGATTTTGCTCCCGTGGTTCAAGCTCGCGACGAGCGCTGGCATGTGTTGGTCCGCCACATTCCGGAGCGCGACGAATGATCCCCATGATGAACATCATCGCCTGGAGCGCCTCGGCACCTTGGGCGGACGTAAGGCAGGTGGAGCAGGATCTGATAATCAGCCGTGCTCTGATCGCGTTGTTCGGGGACCCGGTGCTGGCGTGGGAACTGCGCTTTCGCGGTGGACTGCATTGCACAAGCTCCATCTCCCTAGGCCGCTGCGCTACTCCGAAGATATCGACCTTGTCCGCACCACAGCCGGGCCAATCGGCCCGATCCTAGATCGCATCCGTGAGAGGCTTGAGCCATGGCTGGGCCGCGCGACATTCGAGCAAAGCATCACTGCGCCCAAGCTGCGATTTCGGGTTCCGGCGGAGGACGGCTCTGGCGATATCCGGCTCAAGGTCGAAATCAACACGCGGGAGATCGAGGCCTTCGATCCTCCACAAGCGATCCTTTTCAGCGTCGAGAATCCGTGGTTTGGGGGAGAAGCGGAGATTTCGACCTTTTCACGTGAGGAACTGCTCGCGACGAAGCTGCGCGCACTCCTGCAGCGAGACAAGGGACGCGACCTGCTCGATCTTTTTCAGGCGCTAGAAACATTCGAAGCTTTGGACAGCCCGCGCATAGTCGAATGCTTCGGACTCTACATCGAGCGCGGCGGCACACCGATCAGCCGCGCGCAGGCCGAAGAGCGGATGTTTGCGAAACTCGCAACGCCAAGATTCATGGCAGATATCCGTCCGCTCCTTTCGCCTGACCGGGCAGAGCTGCTGACCGAGAGCGAAATTCGCCGGGCTTTCGTGGCTGTGTTCGTGACGCTGATAAGCATCATGCCCGGCGCGTCCTGGGCGAAGACATCCGACATGAAGAAGAGGTTTGGAATCGCTGATGTTCAGGATTGACACAGGTGTGGTTCAACAAGCGCAGATCAGGCAGGATTGATTGGGCAGGGCGGTGCCGCGACTATCGAGGGGAATGGTTCGCCAAAGGCCATCACTTCCACACCGAAGACTGGACGGCATCAGAATTGAGGGTTGAAATTGCCGGTGAAGGCTTCGACCCGGCGAGCCTCGCGTAGAAAGGACGGGAAGATGACAGCGATCATCGGCTTCACTTGCTTCGACAGCGTTTTGATGATGGCCGACACTGAAGAATCGACCATGCAGGGCAAATCGTCGTGCGATAAGCTTTATCACTTCCCATCGCCCTCCGGGTACGTCCTGACCGGCGGGGCTGGTGACGCTCATCTGATCGATTGCGCGAATCAGGAGTTGCAGAAGTTCTTCTGCGAAGGACTGCCCGGCACATCGCCCAACGCGCCCCTGACCCCTCAACTCGTCCTCGACGGGCTAAACATCTTCGCACGGAGAGCCGGGTTCGAACCTGGGTCTCTACAATTTCCGCTACACTCCAACGGTTGGCTTTTCAAAGCCAAGCTTATAAGTGATTGAATCTAAATGGTCGGGACGGGCAGATTTGAACTGCCGACCCCTCGCACCCCAAGCGAGTGCTCTACCAGGCTGAGCCACGTCCCGACGACAACAGGGGTATTGGGATAGTTTACAGGACTGTGCGTCCAGCGGTACGCGGCTGCGGCGCAAAATTCGACAAATCAATGGCTGGGTGGGACATACTCTTTGGGCAGGTTGGCTCCTTCGCCGAAGAAGTACTGGGTCATCTGTTCGACGAGGAATTCCTGGGCCTGCGGGGTCCAGGGCTGGAGGCGGTACTCGTTGAGGAGCATCTTCTGATGCTCCAGCCACTCGGCCCAGGCTTTCTTCGAGACGTTCTTGTAAATCTTCTGGCCAAAGTCGCTGTCGAAGGGCGGCTCTTCGAGGCCTTCCATTTCCTGCTTATAACGGCTGCAAAAGACGGTATGCGGCATTCGTTTCTCTCTCTGCTTTCATTGTATGCAAGAACGGTTTTTGTGTCTGAGCACGGCAAGGGTCTATGGACGTTCGATCAGGCGCCGGGAGTGCTGGGGGCCGGAGGCAGGTCGGGTCTTGCTTCGTGCGGCAGATTGCGAACAGGGCTGGGTTCTTCACTGCGGATAGGTGCGAGGTGCTTTGTCATCAGGTAGGTGTAACGGATGCGGTGAATCACTGTGATCGTCGAAAGGACTGCGAGAATCCAGAGCACCGGGGCCATGATTCCCCAGCGATTGAAGAGCGCACCCAGGATGATAAGGACAATGCGCTCGGGGCGCTCCATGAAGCCAACCTTGCACTTGCCGATCAGCGCCTCTGCGCGAGCGCGGGTGTAGCTGACCATGAGCGAGGTGATCATCACGAAAGCAGCGAGGAAGACGTAAAAGAGCCGGTTGCCGCGCGCGTAGAAGACGAGGAGTCCGAAGAAAAGAACGACGTCGGAGTAGCGGTCGATAACGGAATCGAAAAAGGCGCCGAAGACGGTGACTTGATCAGTCTGGCGGGCGACGCGTCCGTCAACCATGTCAAAGATGCCGGCTCCGATGATGACCAGACCGGCGTAGAGGAACATGCGGACGTAATTGTGCTCATTGGCGAAGCCGAAGAGGACGGCGGCTCCGGTGTTGATTACCAACCCGAGGAAGGTGAGGATATTGGGCGAGATGCGGGTGAGCGCGAGGCCGTTGACGATGGCCTGGAGGAGAACTCCACAGGCACGTCCGAAGGCGCTGGTCCATGATCTCGTCGGGGTCGTCATGAGACTACTATTCCGATTCGTCGTGAATGGTGGTTAGCTTGAGGACTTCAAGCTCGCGTTTTCCGTTGGGCGTGACGACTTCAGCCATGTCTCCCACCTGTTTGCCGATGAGGCCGCGGCCGATGGGCGAGGTGGTCGAGATCAGGCCCAGCTTTACGTCGGACTCTTCGCTGGTAACGAGTTTGTATTCGATCTTCTCGTCTTTGGTGGTGTCGTAGACGACGACGGTCGAGCCAAAGGCCACGCGGTCCCTGGGAATGTTGGAGAGGTTGACGAGGGCTAGCTCGGCCATGCGCGATTTGAGTTGACCGAGACGCGCGTTGACGAACTCCTGGCGCTGCTTGGCCATGTGATACTCAGCGTTCTCGCTGAGGTCGCCAAGAGCTACGGCCTTCTTGATCTCGGCTGGGAGTTCGTGTTTGAGTTCGTGCTCGAGCTGGCGAATTTCTTCCTGGAGCTTGCTTTTGATGTGTTCAGGCATGGATACGATCCGTCGCGGCTCATTGGGCATGAGCCGTATCTGACAACGACCGAGCCGAGGTTAACCGCAAAAGACAATTATAGCTAAGATGCGGGCGGCTAAGGAGCGAGTAGCTGAAGTCCGGGTAGCTAAGAAGCGGCAGCTGGTGAAGGAGACCGCCATGAAGCGAGTAGCGGATTTGTGTGTCGCCTTCGAGTTCATGCGCCGGAGCGCGTAAGAATTTGCTAGATGAACTTCACCAACCGTACTCTAGCTATCCGCTTTATCAACTGTCTGGTCCATAGCTGCCCGGACTTTAACTGCCCCGGCGGTGTCGAGGAAGCTTTGCAGAATAAGGACGGCGGCCACCTGGTCGACGACGGCGCGGTGTTCGGATCCGGGGCGTCCGGCGGCGTGCAGATGGCGGTGGGCTTCGGTGGTGGTGAGGCGCTCGTCCCAGAGGTGGACCGGGAGACTGGTTTCATCGCGCAGAGTCTGCGCAAAGGCCTGGGCCTTGGCGGCCTGGGGACTCTGATCTCCGGACATGTAGAGGGGATTGCCAACGACGATCTCGGCGCAGCCGTATTTGCGGATGAGGCGCATCAGGGATTTGAGGTCCTGCCGTCGGTTGGTGCGGACGAGGGTCAGGATAGGCTGCGCGGTGAGAGCGAGCGGGTCGGATACGGCCACGCCGATACGGCGATCTCCTACATCGAGGCCCATGAATCGAGGGACCGCGCCCGCTGTCAATTCGTCCATTCAAGGATGGTACACAGGGGCGGTCGATCCCAGATATGAGGCGGCCGAACCTCCCTGGCAAAGATTTGCTGCGCCACCTGGGTCAACGGGCGTGGAATCAGAGGGCGTGGAAAAAGACCGCATCATAAAATAAAAGGAGGAATCCAAGGTAAAGGTTCGAATATTGGTGCGACGTCTTATTTTTCTGCTGGTTCTGGCCTCGATTGCGTGGGCAACTTATGTGGTGCTGGTCCCGACGGGTCCAAACAGGGAAGCTTTTGTCGAGATTCTGCCCGGAACACCGACCATGCAGATTGCCGCGGAGTTAAAGCAGCAGGGGCTAATTCGAAGCAAGTATGCGTTCGAAGCGGCTCGACTGGCGAAGGGCGGAACATTGAAGGCGGGCGAGTACCGGTTTGATCATCCGGCAAAGATGTCGGAGGTGTATGACCGCCTGGAGCGCGGGGATGTGTATACCCTGACTGTGACGATCCCCGAGGGAGCGAACCTGTTCGACATCGCGCAACGGATCGAGACGGCGAATCTGGGGACGAAGGAGAAATTTCTGGCGGCAGCGCGCGAAGATGTGAACCTGATTGCGGAACTCGACCCGGGAGCGACCAGTCTTGAGGGATATCTGTTCCCGGATACCTACCACTTTGAGCGGCGAGCGACCCCGCAGCAGATGCTGACCGCGATGGTGAAGCGGTTTCGCCAGGCGGCGGCGGGGCTGGGGCTGCGGGCAAACTATCATCGCGTGGTGACCGTAGCATCGCTGGTGGAACGGGAGACTCCCGTAGATGCCGAAAGACCCGTGGTGGCGAGCGTTTTCGAGAACAGGCTGGCAAAAGAAATGCCGCTGGCGACCGATCCCTCCGTGATCTATGCGGCTTTGCTCGATGGGCGGTATCGCGGCACCATCTATGCTTCAGACTTACAGGCGGATTCGCCGTACAACACGTATCGCTATGCAGGGCTGCCGCCGGGACCGATCTGCAACCCGGGGATGGCGTCGCTGAAGGCGGCGATGAATCCGGCTCGGACAGATTATCTCTACTTTGTTGCGGCAACCGCCGATGCGTCGGGGAAATCGCGGTTTTCGGTGACGCTGGAAGAGCATGCGCACAATGTGCAGGAGTACCGCAAGTCGCTGCGCGAGGCGGGATCGCGTTGATGGAAACGTTATACTCGCAGTTTCGTAGCCGGGTGTGTCGATTCAGTTGATGCGGAGACGCGAGTACAAGACGATACTGCTGCTGTTGCTGCCGATACTGAGCGGCTGCTTTGTGCGCACCCGCACAGTAAAGCAGGCGAAGATGCCGGGCGTGGTGATCACGGCGACCGCCGATGAGCTGGTGCAAACGATCAACAAGCAGTGTCGGGAGATTCATTCCCTGAGCGCCACAGTCGAATTCCAGGCTACCGAGGGCGGGCCGCGTAAGGGCAAAGAAAAGACTTATATCTCGTTCAGCGGATACATCCTGTTGCGCAAACCAGAGTCGCTACGGGTAATTGGTCTAGTGCCATTGCTGCGTACGCGTGCCTTCGATATGGCGAGCGATGGGAACACCTTCAAATTGTTGATTCCTTCGCGCAAAGAGGTAATCGTGGGGACTAATACGGTAACGAAGGAGTCTTCCAATGCATTGGAGAATCTGCGCCCCAATATTTTCTTCGACTCGCTTCTGATCGACTGTATCCGACCCGACGACCTGGTGACGTTGACGACCGATACGGAGACCAAGATGGATCCGAATTCGAAGCAGTTGATGATTTATCCAGAGTATGACCTGACAGTTGGGCGGCGGAAACCAGACAGTCAGGAAATCATTGCCAAGCGCGTCATTCATTTTAGTCGGATCGATCTTCATACGGTCCAGGAAGATATCTACGACGCGAAGGGCGAGATCCAGACTACGGCCATTTATGGGTCGTTGCAGACCTTTGGGCAGCAGCATTTTCCTGGGATGATTACGATCAAACGACCGCTCGAGGAGTATCAGATTGTGATTACCGTACAGAAGATTGAAGTCAATCTAACGCTCAAAGACGATCAATTCGAGATAGAGATCCCAGCAGGCACCCAGGTCAAGAAGCTAGAGTAGGACCAGCAGAGGGGGCAAGAAATCAGAAGCGGTCGAGGCCAGCCCTTTGGGCGTGCGCAGCGATGGCGGCGTTGACGTCGAGGGCGAGTGCCAGAGCTTCAAGGCCATCCCGCCCGGAGACCCGCGGCGTGGAGCGGGTACGGACGCAATCCAGGAACGATTCGATTTCAAGCAGCAGGGGCTCACCGGACTGTACGGTCGGTTTGCGTATGGCTAGTCCGGGCGGCAGACCGGCTGAGGCCGATGTGGGCGCGGCCCTGGGATCGACGTCGATGACGAGGAGGTCCTGGCGGGCGTAGTCAATCGAAACATATTGATGGGGCTGGAAGAAGCGCAGCTTGCGGACGCGCTCTGTGCTGACACGGCTGGCGGTGAAGTTGGCCACGCAGCCGGACTCAAACTCAAGGCGGACGTTGGCGATGTCAACCTTGCCGGAGAGGATGGGCAGGCCGACGGCGTGGAGATCGCGCACGGGCGACTGAGCGAAGCTGAGAACGACATCCAGGTCGTGGATCATGAGATCGAGGACTACATCGACGTCGAGCGCGCGCGGGGTAAAGACGCTGAGGCGGTGCGCCTCAAAAAACATAGGGCGGTTCAGCCAGTGTTGAATGGCAGTCACGGCGGGGTTGAAACGCTCAAGATGTCCGATGGCGAGAACGCGATCATGCTTTTGCGCGAGAGCAAGGAGGTCGTGCGCCTGCCCGGTGGTTGCGGCGATGGGCTTCTCAATCAGCAGATCGATGCCGGCGGCGAGTAAGGGCACAGCCACGGCATGATGCGCCGAGGTGGGCACGCAAACGGATGCGGCGTCTACATGGATTTCCCCGCGGGCACGGGCTTCCAAGCAGGCGTCGACGGATGGGTAGGTGGGGACGTTCCACTCCTGAGCAAGGGCGGTGGTTCGGGACGGTTCGGGCTCAACGATGGCGGCCAGCCTGACGGTCTGGGTACGCTGTTCGAGATCGCGATAGACACGGAGATGGTTGCGGCCGAAGGCTCCTGCGCCACAGACTGCGACCCTGAGAATGGAATCATTCACCGGGGCGCAGCGCTAACGCGCATTCTCCCGACCGGAGACGGTCTTCAGGCAGCGTGCATAGAGTTCGAGAAGCTGTTGGATGTGGTCCTCAGACTTGGCGGTGCCGGACGCAACGAAGCCGGTTGCGGGCACTGTTGGGCGTCCGACTGCGGCGGTGGTGGCGACAAATTTGAAGAGATCGAGGGCAATGTCCTCGTTACGACGTTCTCCGCTGGTGGAATTTACTGCCTGCTCCATGAATATCCTCCGAAGGCGATGCTATCAAAAATTCATGCGGAGGCGTTCTCGCCGCTCATAGTTCGGAAATGCAGATACAGGCGCGGCCGACGATGGAGTCTGAGGGCGATTCGTTAAGCCCCAGGTTGAGGAGTTCGACGGGGTGGTCGAGCGCGTGCGGACGCAGGATGAAGCGGTCTGCGTCAAAACTAACGTAGCGAAAGGAGAGAGTTGCCCATATCGACTGCGTAAAGATTGGGCCAGGGGTGGCCGGTAGGGTGCAAGCGAATTGTAATGCCGGTCGAGCACGACGATGGCGTGCGGGGCGAGGACGGGAAGCATGGGAAGAGCCTGGGAAGCAGTGATGCGCACGGCGAGAAAGCGCTGCCAATCGCGACGGATGATGGCGCGGCGGGGGCGGAGTTGCTCCAGGATTCCGACCGGAAGCCGAATGACTTCAATCGTGGCCTGCGAAGTAATACTTGGGGACTGCGCGGCGGTAGTGTGAGAGACAAGGGGAACAGAGTCGAACTCGTCATCACGCGGGCCGGATACGGTTGCAAACTGACGGGAAAACTCAGGGGGAAGGAGGTCCTCGATACTGAGCATTTGCGCAGCCAGCACGCGATCGATGGCGACAAGACTGAGCTTGCGTTTGCGATGGAGGAAGTTGGAAATGTGTGATGACTGGAGACCCGTTTGCCTGGCGAGGAGAGTTCCCGTGAGAAGTCCACGATCGATTCGGCGAGATATCTCGAGACGAAGACGCTCATGGAGTTGGGCAACATTTGCATGTATGACGGCTCGACTCCGCCCAACTATTCTCGGTTTTCGAGCGCAGTCTTTGTAAACGTTGCGTTGTAGAGGTGAGGGCGGGAAATGGTGGAGGGGGAAAGATGCATGACGGAATTCGACGCGCAGGTCCTGGCGGACCTTTCTGTTCTGAAAAATCAAATGGCCACGCTGCCGGGTGACGGAAATTCCGGGCGCATCGCCATCATCGAAGGCCGAGTGGACAAGCATGAACAGAGCTTCCAGCGTGCGAAGGGCTTTGCCGTGGCAACCGGTGCTGTTTTCACGTTAGTACAATTTGTCCTCCAACTGCTGCACCGCAAATAGCGCCGTACGAGGCAATCGGGTAAAAAGGTATAGAGGGCTGCGGAAAATTCCCATGTCTAAACCGATCGCTATTTATTACGAGCAGCAGCACTGGTTCAAACCGCTATTCGCCGAACTTGACCGCCGCGTCACATCCTATGTGAAGGTCGACGCGATGGCGCATGCTTACGCGATTGAGGACCATCCTGAAAATCGGTTCTCGCTGGTCGTCAACCGGATGAGCCCGTCGGCGTGGAATCGCGAGCACGGCGATTGCATTTTCTACACGCTCGGATTCCTCGATCATCTGGAGCGCAGCGGCGTGCGCGTTATCAATGGTTTGCGCGCATTTCGCACCGAGCTCTCGAAGGCGGCGCAGCTGTCTCTGCTGGATTCGCTCGATCTGCCTTACCCCAAGGCTCGCGTTATCCATCGTCCGTCGCAGGCGCTGGCGGCTACACAGGGCCTGCGTTGGCCTATTGTCGTCAAGCCCAACATCGGAGGCTCCGGCGCGGGCGTGAAGCGGTTCGATGCTCCCGATGCGCTTGCAGTCGCAGCAGAAGCCGGCGAGCTTGCCTTCGGCCTCGACTCGACGGCACTGGTGCAGGAGTTCATCCCCGCGCGCGATTCTCATATTGTTCGCGTTGAGGTTCTGAATGGCAGATATCTTTACGCGATCAAGGTTCACATCACGGGCGAGACATTTGACTTGTGCCCCGCGGACATTTGCAAAACCACGTCCGGTGTGGAGTTGAATCGTGCCGCGTGCCCCATTGACGCGCCAAAGACGGGCATCAGCGTGGAGGGACATGAGCCGCCTCCCCAAGTGATCGCCGACGTCGAGCGCATCATGAGCCATGCGGGCATTGAGCTTGGCGGTGTCGAATACATTACTGACGACCGCGACGGCAGACGGCTGTATTACGATATCAACGCGCTTTCGAATTTTGTGGCCGACGGTCCGAGCGTGGTGGGCTTCGATCCCTTCGCGAAGCTGGTCGACTGGCTGGAGGCCGAAGCTTCGATCATAGAAGAGCGCGCCCAGGAATCCACACTGGCAGGAGTGCGCTGATGCGCTACGGCTTCTGGCTTCCTGTTTTCGGCGGATGGCTGCGGAACGTCGAGAACGAACACATGAAGCCGACCTGGGAGTATGTCCGCCGCCTGACCCAGCGCGCCGAGGAGCTCGGCTACTCGCTCACACTCATCGCCGAGCTCAATCTGAACGACATCAAAGGTGTGGATGCGCCATCGCTCGATGCATGGTCGACAGCTGCTGCGCTTGCGGCAGTCACGAAGAGAATTGAACTGATGGTGGCGGTGCGACCGACCTTCCACAATCCTGCGCTGCTGGCCAAGCAGGCTGCGAATATCGATCACATATCGAATGGGCGGCTGACGCTAAATGTCGTGTCCAGCTGGTGGGCGGATGAGGCTACAAAGTACGGAATCCATTTTGACAAGCATGACGACCGCTACGGGCGCACGTCGGAATGGCTCGATGTACTGGACGGTTGCTGGTCGCAACAGGGCTTTAGCTACTCTGGCAGCTTCTACCAGGTGAGCGAAAATATCCTCTCACCTAAGCCTGTGAGCCGCCCTCGGCCTACGATTTACGCCGGAGGCGAATCGGAAACCGCCAAGAACCTCATCGCGCAAAAATGCGACGCCTACCTGATGCATGGCGACGACCCTGACACTGTAGGCCGAAAGATCGCCGATATGCGCCAGCGCCGCCAGGAATTGGGCCTTCCGCCATTGACCTATGGAATCGCCGGATACTCGATCGTGCGCGACTCGCCAGCGGAAGCGAAGAAGGAAGTAGAGCGGATCACCAATGTGCAGCAGTCGGCGCGCGGGTATGCGAATTATCAGCAGTGGGTCACCGGGTCACAGCTGGAGCAGAAGATTTCGCTCGAAGACTATTCCGTTTCTAATCGCGGCCTGCGCAGCGGTTTGGTAGGAACGCCGGAGCAGGTTAACGAGCGCCTGGAAGAATTTTCGGCTGTGGGTGTGAATCTGGTTTTATTGCAATCGAGTCCGCAACTCGAGGAGATGGAACGCTTCTCGGCGGAGGTGATGCAGCCGGCGCAGGTGCAAAAACAAAACTAGTCTCTGCGATAGACGACGCGGTCCTCGCTGATCGTCATCGAAACCTGTCCTTGCAGAGTCCACCCGTCGAAGGGCGTATTTTTGGATTTTGACTTCGATTCAGCTGCCTTGAATATCCACTTCTTCGTGGGATCAAAGATCACTACATCGGCTGCCGATCCCACGGTCAAGGTTCCGCGACCCTTGAGCCCAAGAACGGCTGCAGGATGCGTGCTGAGCAGCGCGATGATTCTGCTGAGGGGCAGTTTGTGCCGCACGTGCAGTACAGCCATCGAGAGCCCCAAGGCAGACTCAAGACCGGTAATTCCATTGGGGGCGCGCTCGAACTCCTGCTCTTTTTCGTGCGCGGCATGCGGGGCGTGGTCAGTCGCGATGCAATCGACCGATCCATCGATGATGCCCTCGATCATGGCCACGCGGTCCGACTCAGCGCGCAGAGGAGGATTCATTTTGGCATGCGTATCGTAATCGCCGATGGCTTCTTCATTGAGCACGAAATGATGAGGCGCGACTTCGCAGGTCACGCGCAGGCCATTGCGCCGGGCGCGGCGGACGGCGTCGAGCGCGGCTTTGGTTGAGAGATGCGCAACATGCAGGTGAGCGCGGTTGTCCTTGACCTCAGCGAGCAAGCGAATATCGCGCTCGACCAATCCGGACTCCGCCTCGACGGGCATTCCGCGGAGTCCGAGCCGGAAAGCAATAGCGCCTGCGTTCATGGAGCAGCCGCCGGTCAGACGCGTGTCTTCGGCATGCTGGATAAGGGGTAGATTCGCCCGCGCGGCCGCGGCCAACGCCTCGCGCATGATCGCGTCTCCCAGAATCGGCTTGCCATCGTCGGTGACCGCGACTGCCCCTGCGGCCCGGAGTGATCCATATTCCGTCAGCGCCTCGCCCATTGATCCGCGCGTTGCTGAGGCAATGGGAAAGACTCGAATCGCCGCGCCGCGCTCCGGTGCGAGCATCCAGCGGGTGGTCTCCGGCGAATCGTTCACCGGAATCGTGTTGGGCATGGCGCAGACGGTTGTGAATCCGCCAGCTGCGGCTGCGGCGGTGCCGGTCGCGATCGTCTCCTTGTATCCCTGGCCCGGTTCGCGAAGGTGAACGTGAATATCGACCAGTCCAGGCGCTACGACGAGATTTTTAGCGTCGACGATTTCCGCGCCAGCCTGCTTGATCTTTCCCGGCGGTTCGATGGAGGCGACCTTGCCATCCATGAGCAACAGATCACGGGGCGCGTCAATGCCGGCGGCGGGATCGATCAAGTGTCCGCCGCGAATCAAGATTGGATTCATCGGCCTGCTCCCTTTCTCGGGCTTGTACTCCTGGATTTCGTGCCGGTTTTCGCATCTCCGCTGAGCGCCCGCAGGATGAGCGCCATGCGTATCGCCACTCCATTCTGCACCTGTTCAGCGATGGCCGACTGGGGACCGTCGGCGACTTCGCTGGTAATCTCAAGGCCGCGGATCATTGGACCCGGGTGCATGACCAGCGCTTGGGGCGCATGCGCCCCAAGCCGATCGGTGTTCGCCTGATAGCGCGCTTTGTATTCTTCAAGATCGAGCGCAAGACCGGCGAGACGCTCAGCCTGGATACGCAGCATCATTACGATCTGCGATTTCGCGAGAGCACGGTCGAAGTCGCGCTCGATGACAATATTGGGCCCGAGCTGAGCAGCAATTTCGGGCAGCAGCGGAGGAGGTCCGGAGAGCAAGACGTGTGCGCCGAGCTTGGGCAGCAGCAGGGCATTCGAGCGCGCAACACGGCTGTGAAAGATATCTCCGCAGATCGTGATGGTGACGCCCTTGAGCGTAGTCTCCGTAATTTTCGCGCCTATTTTCAGGCGCGCAAGGATCGTGCGCAGATCCAACAGTGCCTGGGATGGATGTTCGTGCATCCCGTCGCCGGCATTGAGGATAGGGAGCCGGGTCGTCTCGGCAAGCAGGTAAGGCGCGCCGGAATATGGACTACGCAGGATGATGCACTCGGCGCCAAGGGCGCGTAGCGTGATACCTGTGTCCTTGAGGGACTCGCCTTTTTCAATACTGGAAGACTGCGCGCTCACCAGAGACGTGTCGGCGCCCAGGGCCTTCGCGGCGAGCTCGAAGGAAGTACGTGTGCGGGTGCTGGACTCGTAAAAGAGGAGTGAAACACGCCGCTTAAACAGCCGCTTGTCGCGGCGGAGAGGATCTTCTTTTTCCAGCACATCCGCGAGATTGAGAATTGATTGGATCTCATCGATGGACAAATCGGCGGCGGAAAGAAGCGATCCGGGATGGATTGAGTCGGGATGGATCAAGGAAATAGTTGTCGGTTGGATCTGAGGCGCTTGTGACCTGCGTCGTTGAGTTTTCGTTAGCATTGCTGCTGAAATTTCGTGGTCCTCTACCAAATCTGCCTCAGTCGATGTGCTCGACCAGCAGCACCTGCTCGTCGTTGTCAATCTCGCGCAGCTTTACCTCGATGATTTCGCGATCCGTCGTTTGAACCTTGCGTCCGACGAACCTGGCTTCGATGGGTAACTCACGATGGCCTCGATCAATGAGCACCAGCAGTTGAACGCGGCGCGGGCGGCCATGACTGAAGAGGGCATCGAGGGCGGCGCGGATCGTGCGGCCGGTGTAGAGCACGTCGTCAACCAGGATGATGTTGCGATCGTTGACGTCGAATCCGAGGGCGCCCGGACTGACGACCGGGCGGACATCATGTGTGGAGAGATCGTCCCGGTAAAAGCTAATGTCGAGCACGCCAGTGTCGATGGAGCGTTTTTCGATGCCGCCAATCAATGCACCCAGTCTTTCCGCGAGGGGAACGCCGCGACGCTTAATGCCAACCAGCCCCAGGTGTTCGGCTCCGTTATTCTTTTCGATGATCTCATGGGCCAGTCGGACAAGCGTGCGTTCGATCTCGGAGGCCGACATGAGGCGGCCTTTTTCGCGCAATTTCGGTGCGGTTTTCTTTTCGGACATACTTTGGCTCTTGCCGGATGATACGGGGACAGAAGCGGTGGGGCAAGTCTGGTCGAAAACTACTACGAACTGCGTTGAGCACGGGGGCCCAGCGATGCAATGCGCGCGCCGATGGCGCCACCGGCGGCTCCAAACAGGACCATGGAAAGCGCGGAAATTGCCGCGGTGCTGAGGACAATGGCTGCCGCGCCTTCGGGTGAGAGCCAGAAGTGGCTGAGCTGGGCCACGGCAGCAGCAGTCTGCGGATCGGAGCGGTTGGCCTGATCTGCAAACTGTCGCGCGAACGAATGCACCTGCTGGTCGACCTCGCCGCTGTGCAGCATATACCGCTCGATGAGCAACTTCACGCTGTAAATTGCTGTGGAAATAAAGGCCGTCAGCACACCGAGGAGTCCGCCAATGCGCCAGCCCATGCGGTTGGTGGGTGGTACGCCTATGCGGCGGCGATAAAGTGACACGGTGGCGATGCCGCCACCGATGATCCAGAGCGACCCAAAATCGAGAATGGAAGAGAGCAGACCAACAGGAATGGCCACGAGAAAAGCACTCGCAATCGCGGCTTTCCAGGAGACAGTGTCAAGACCTCTACCAGCGGTTGTTTGCTGCGAAGACGCAAAGGATGGGACCGCTTCATCGGATGGCTCGTAGCGAAGCTGGGGAGCTCCGCAGTGCGGGCAAAACAATTCTTCCGAGGAATTGAGCGCCGTGCCGCACCGGTGGCAAACAGGGTCCATGCCTTGACCCTATCTCACCGGCACGGGGAGCGCAATGCAGGGGAACGGGGATGTTGGATAAATCGGCTTCACCCAACCGCTGGATATTTCAACTAAGAGCCGGATCTATGATCCAACCGCTTCAGTTGCTTTCCTTGGAACCAGTGTCCACTCCCGCTGGCAATTGCAACTCCACCAGCGAAAAGCGGGTGCCGGCCCCGGAATTCTTTTCGATTCCAAAAATATGCTGATGGCGCCTGGATCCCGCTTTAAGAGAGAGAAAAATGTTTTCCGCCACATGCACGTGAGCCTTGCTGTTGTCGTCGGAGCAGGTCAGGCCTTCCCGGGTAACTGTCGGCGTACCGACAGGCTGATCCCCATCGCAGCGGATCACGTCGCCGTATCGGCCCATCGCCTTCTGATAGAAAGCCACAACCATATCCTGCGGATCGCTAGTGTCATAGGTCACCACTTTCACGCGCAGTTGCCACTCGCCAAAGCCGAGGCGCACATCGGCAGACTTGTCGCCGTCCTTATCTGGAGCGATGTGGGCACCCGGGTACGTGGGCAAGCCGACGTCAGCGGCCGATGTGTCATCGGCACGCACATGCAGACCTCCGAGCGGGGTATCAATCTTGACATTCTTATCCTTGCCGTTCTTGTTCTTGTCCACCTGAATGCTGCAACCTGCAGCGAGCACAAAACCCAGACCGGCAGTTGCGGCTATCAGAACCTTCTTCATTGACCGATTCTCCTGCATGAGAATACGCGATTACACTCAGCTCTGTTCCACGGAACACTCACTGGCCTATACTTTCGTGAAACGGGCTGCCATGTTGGAATGCGTCGTTTCCCCGGTGGCCGACCAGGTGCAAATGTTGAAACGCGCGTCGCAGCAACGAAACGACCAGGGTTCTCCCATACCGGATAAGCTCTACTTCCGTATCGGCGAAGTAGCCAAGCTTTGCAAGGTGGAAGCGTATGTGCTTCGCTTCTGGGAGACAGAGTTCCCGCAGCTGAAGCCTCACAAGAGCGGCACCGGACAGCGACTCTATCGCAAACGCGACGTGGAGCTGGCTTTGCGCATCAAGCTCCTGCTGTACTCGGAGGGTTATACGATCGCTGGGGCGCGCCAGGTATTTGCCGCGGAAGTTCGCGAGCCTCAGAAGAAGTCCCAGCCAGAGTTGCCGCTCAAGCGCGGCACCGAGGCCAATCCAATCGAGGTGCGGCTGAAGAAACTGCGAATGGAAGTCAAAGAGATTCTGGGTATTTTGTCGGCACCGCTAAGGCACGAACGCATCGAAAAAGGCAGTCCAGATGATGAATCCGGCCGGCGGCCTGGACTCTTCGATAGCTGACGCGCCCGTTTCAGCGCATTGCGGGCGCTGAAAATCCGTCTTCGCGTGCGCTGGCAGGCTCGATCGCACCCGTCGTCATAAAGCGCTCCATCGCCTTCATGGCGCAACCCTGGCCGCACAAGTGATACATCTCCGGATTGCGGCACTCGGCCGCATTCCAGGGCAGCAATGTAAAGCGCGACGCGGGTTGACCCTCGTCGTAACAGGGAACATCACCCAGGAGGACCATCCACCAGTGGTTTGCCTCACCCTTCTTTTTTTCGCAGATGTCGCAGTTAAATGAGACGTCCCAAGCCATGATTCGAACCTCTGCAGCCATTTCTGCGCATCATATAGATTGTAGATGCGCGCTATTCGCGGCATACTCGACACTACAGTAGCGCAGTTCGAGCATCTCAGCGCAGGATTTTTTGGGTATCGTCGCGTAGCTATTACCAACTGATTACGTTGATTCTGTTGAAGAGGTCTTCCTCCAATGGTATGCCCCAGCTGCTACAGGTCCCAGCTTCGTCTGTCGAAATTTCGCTCCGAAGACATTGGGCACCTTTTTTTTCTACGGTACCCATTCCGGTGCCGAGAGTGCGGAGAGCGCAGTTACGCTAACTTACTGCAGGCGCTTAGTTTACTGCAGGCGCGGCGACATAAGCATAGTGAAGTGGCCCCAAAGAGTGTCGACCGGCCATAGGAATGCCACGCGGTCCCAAGCCCTGAGCGGGCAGGCCACTCACTTTTCTCGCACTCATGATTCATTCCATTGGGCTTCGAGGAGACGAATCTCATCGCCGATTGATAATTAAGGGGTCACAGAGGGGAAAACCCTTAGCGCGACGCTATTGCGGGGAGAATGTCTTCTACATCGACCCATTGGGTTGGGTAGGCTCCTGTGTAGCAGGCTACACAGAAGTGGTTTCCTTCGCCGCCGTCGCAGGCCTTTTGTAACCCGTCGAGCGAGAGATAGGCGAGCGAGTCTGCTTCGATGTAGCGGCGGATCTCCTCGACGGATTTGTTAGCGGCGATCAGTTCCTTTTTGCTTGGCGTGTCGACTCCGTAGAAGCAGGGAGAGATGGTGGGCGGACAGCTAATGCGGAGATGTACTTCGCTGGCTCCAGCGGCGCGGACCATGCGGACGATTTTTCTGCTGGTGGTCCCGCGGATAATGGAGTCGTCGATAAGGATGATGCGCTTGCCTTCGAGCAGATTGCGGACGGGGTTGAGCTTAAGCTTCACTCCAAAGTCGCGAACGCGCTGCTCGGGTTCTATAAACGTCCGTCCGACATAGTGGTTGCGGATGAGGCCGAAGCGGAAGGGAATGCCACTTTCGGCGGCGTATCCGATTGCCGCTGTCACTCCGGAGTCCGGGACGGGGACAACGAGGTCAGCATCAACATGGGATTCACGTGCGAGCTGACGGCCCATCTCTTCGCGGCTCTCCTGCACCCAGCGGTTGAAGATCTTGCTGTCAGGCCGGGCGAAGTAGACATGTTCGAAAATGCAGCTGGATTGCTCGACGCCTGATGAATAGCGGCGCGAGGTGACTCCGTCGCTCGTGACCATCACCAGCTCGCCGGGCTCGACATCATGCTCAAATTTCGCGCGCAGCAGATCGAAGGCGCAGGTCTCGGAGGCAAAGACGATGGTGTCGGGGCCGTCAGGGTTCTCGATGCGGCCCATAGAGAGCGGTCGGAAGCCGCGTGGATCGCGAGCGGCGAAGACGCGGTCGCGGGTCATCATGACGATCGAAAACGCGCCGTCCACCTGGCTTAGCGAATCGGCGATGGCATCGACGAGCGTGCCTGCGCGCGAATGGGCGATGAGCTGGACGATGATTTCGGAGTCGCTGGTGGTCTGGAAGAATGCGCCATCGCGCTCCAGGCGGGCGCGCAAGTTGCCCAGATTGACGAGGTTGCCGTTGTGGGCAATGGCGATAAGCCCTTTGGTGGACTCGACACGGATAGGCTGGGCGTTGAGCAGGGCCGAATCGCCTGTAGTCGAGTAGCGAGTGTGGCCGATGGCCATGTCGCCCTTGAGCTTGGAGAGAACGTCATCGGTGAAGATTTCAGAGACGAGGCCCATGCCCTTGATGTTGGAAAGATTGCGGCCGTCGGCGGTCGCGATGCCGGCGGACTCCTGTCCCCGATGCTGAAGAGCGTAGAGGCCGAGATAGGCTTGGCGTGCCGCGTCGGGGTGTCCGTGGATGGCTACTACGCCGCATTCTTCTCTTAGCTTGGGATCCTCTTCGGTGGTAGACCCAGGTCCGAAATTCCGGACATGGGGTACTCGGTTCTCTTCTCCCTCGATGCCTTCGATGAGCAGATGCCGGCTCATGCGAAGACCTCGTTGGCTGTGTGGTCGTGGAGGGTGGATTCGAGGGATCGGGACCAAGGTTGTTTGAGATCGGCGATCGAGATATTGATGATTTTCCCATCACCGCCGGTTGCGATTCCGGGAGGAAGCGTGATGGTTACGCGGTCACTCACAGTCTCGCCGATGAAGTTCGCACTTAACTCAGAGTAGCCAAACACTATCTCTTCGACGCGAGATCGCTCTTCCTTCGCACAAGTGATAAGGACACGCGAGGTGAACTCGCCAAAGATCGCTGCGGCTCCCGGTGCATCAGCGATCGGGCTAACTTGAGCGTCAACGCCGATGTTGTTAGTAAAGGAAGCTTCGGCGAGAGTCACAGCGATGCCACCGTCGCTGAGATCCGATGCTGAAGTGACAAGTCCATTCTGCGCAAGTTGAGCAAGACACCGATGAAGCTGAGCCTCGCCTTCGAGATCCAGATAATATGGTGGATGTCCCCAAAGCTTATTCAGAATCACATTCGCAAATTCAGATGAGCCGAAGTCGTTCAGAGCGATTGGTGCAATGTCCGCATTGAGCCCCGCACCAATTACTAGAACAGCATCTCCCACATGCTGGAATCCGGCCGGCACTGCCTTCGCTACATCATCGAGAATCCCGACGACCCCGATCACCGGCGTCGGATGGATGCCTTCGCCTCTTGTCTCGTTATACAAAGAGACGTTGCCACCAGTAATCGGAGTCCCTAATGCGGCGCAGGCTTCGGCTATTCCGTCGAGGGCTTCAGAAAACTGCGCCATGATCTCCGGCTTTTCGGGATTGCCGAAGTTGAGGCAATTAGTGGCGGCTACAGGCGTGGCTCCTGTGCAAGCCACTTTGCGGGCGGCTTCGGCGACTGCGAGTTTTGCGCCCTGCTTCGGATCGAGGTAGCACCATCGGCTGTTGCCGTCGAGCGCCATCGCGAGTCCGCGCTCGTGGCCGGGTTTGCCGGTGCCCTTGATACGTATAACTCCGGCTTCTCCGCCGGGGCCTTGCACGGTGTTTGTCTGCACCATGGTGTCGTATTGCTCGAAAACCCAGCGCTTGGAGCAGATATTCGAGGATGCGAGGAGCTTCTTGAGGTCGGCCGTGTAGTCGCGGGGCTGCTTCAGGACCTCCAAGACTTCGGCGGGCGGATCGAGGGGAACCGGTGCTTTCCAGGTCCCCACGGGGCGGCAGTAACGTGGGGCGTCGTCGGTGAGGGATTGGTTGGGGATGTCGGCTTCGAGCTCTCCGTGGTGCAGGACGCGCAGGCGAGGCTCGGCGATGACGGTGCCTACGATGGTGGCGTCCAGGCCCCATTTGAAAAACACTCCCAAAACTTCTTCTTCCCGGCCTTTTTCGGCGACGAGGAGCATGCGCTCCTGCGATTCGCTGAGCATCATTTCATAGGCAGTCATGCCGGTCTCGCGCTGCGGAACCTGGTCGAGAATCATTTCGAGACCGACTCCGCCGCGTGCGCCCATTTCGCAGCTCGAGGAAGTCAGGCCGGCGGCTCCCATGTCCTGAATCCCTACGACGGCTCCAGTCTGCATGACTTCGAGACAGGCCTCGAGAAGGAGCTTCTCCATGAAGGGATCTCCTACTTGCACGTTGGGCCGCTTCTGCTCGGAACCTTCTTTGAACTCTTCGCTGGCCATAGTTGCGCCGTGGATGCCGTCGCGGCCAGTCTTGGCTCCGACATAAATGACTGGATTGCCGATGCCCGACGCCTTGGCATAAAAGATTTCGTCGCGCCGGACCAGACCGAGCGCAAAAGCATTCACCAGAGGATTTCCGGAATAGCACGGCTCAAACTTTGTTTCACCGCCTAGGTTCGGAACTCCGAAGCAGTTGCCATAGGCAGCGATGCCGTGGACGACTCCTTCGAGGATGGAGTGGTTTTTCCTGACGACACCGGTTTCCGCTGCTCCGTTTTCGATTGGCCCAAACCGCAGCGAGTCCATTACGGCCAGCGGCCTCGCTCCCATCGTGAAGATGTCGCGCAGGATACCGCCCACGCCAGTGGCCGCGCCCTGGAAGGGCTCGATATAGGAAGGGTGATTGTGCGACTCGATCTTGAAGGCACAGGCCCAGCCGTCTCCTACATCGATGATGCCCGCGTTTTCGCCCGGACCCTGCACGACGCGGTCGCTTTTGGTGGGCAGGCGCTTGAGATGGACGCGCGAGGACTTATAGGAGCAGTGCTCGCTCCACATCACGCTGTAGATGCCAAGTTCAGTGAGGCTGGGGGTGCGGCCGAGCGCTGCCAGGATACGGGAATACTCCTCGGCGGTGATGCTGTGCTGAGCCAGAAGCTCGGAGGTTACAGTGGCCGGCTGAGGGGCCACAGTGGATTCTGGATTCATGGCGTTGAAACTTTATTGTCGCACGGGTGGCGTCGACGGTCGCGAGGCTTCACGAATTATGACGGAACGGATGTACCAGGGTTCTGTGCCGGGGAACCTGTGTCTCCAGCACCGTACGGACGGCCTGGATATGGGCGGGAGTAGTTCGGCAACAACCGCCTACGGCGTGGGCTCCCGCGGCAAACCAGGTACGTGCGAGTTGGCCAAATTCCGCCACATTCGAAGAGCCATACCAGCAGCGGTTTTTCGCGTCCCAAAGCTCGCCCGAGTTGGGGTAAACAAAGATCGGTTTTGTGGTGGCAGTCTTTGCTTCTGCAATGAGTGAGGCAATGAGATTCGGGGCGGTGCAATTGATGCCCACCGCGACGATCTGGGGGACGGCGTTGAGGAGAGCGATGCACTCCGCCAGGCGTTCGCCGTGTGCAACGTGAACGGCATCTTTGCAGGTGAAGGAGACCCATGCAGAGATGCCGGGAAACTCTTTGAGCGCAGCGGCAATGGCGCGCGCTTCTTCGAGCGAAGGGATGGTTTCAAGAGCTACGAGGTTGGCGTTTGTGCCGGTGATAATGGCGAGGCGCTCAGCATGGAAGGCGACCAGATCGTCAAAGTGGGTGTCGTAACGTCCGTGGAACTCGGCTCCGTTGTGGAGGGCTGCTCCATAGGGGCCGAGCGATGCGGCGATTAAGACGGGGCGGCCATCTTCCTTGCAGTATTGATCGCGTGCCGCCTCAGCGATTGCAACCGATTGACGCAGCGCGCTGGCGGCGTCGGCTGCAGGACGACCGAGCTCGGCGTATCCCATGGCCGAGACCTGGTAACTGACGGTCGAGATACTGTCGGCACCGGCGCGGAGGTAGTCGAGATGAACCTCAGCTATGACGCTGGGAGACGTGTCTAGCATGTGCGCGGACCAAAGCGGCCCGGAAATGTCGCAGCTGCGGCGCTCGAGTTCAGAGGCCATGCCCCCATCGAGAACCCTGAGTGTGCGGAGATCGAGTTTAGATTGGCTAATCATGCGCGTTTGGGAGCGAGTGAAAGCGGCCTTTTCTGGTATATTCAGGATAGCTCGTAGCACGAGCGGGGGCGACCAGAACCCCGTTTTGCGAGCATCCTTCCAACAACGTTCGGGGAGTGGCTCAGCCTGGTAGAGCACCTGGTTCGGGACCAGGGGGTCGGAGGTTCGAATCCTCTCTCCCCGACCATCTCTAGAATCAATCAGTTGCGCGGGTTTCCTCTTTGTCCGAGAGTATAGCACAGGGGGTCAAATCACTTGACCGTCAACCTGCCGATTACCCGTTCAACGACGGCGCGGGGGATGCGGAGGCTCCGATAGCGCCACTTGTGCGCTGCCAGCTATGTACGACTATCGTTGGATTTCCGGAGATAAAGTTTCGCCTCAGCAATGTGAAGAGATGGCGACGCTCTACTCTAGTCACTATGGGGTCTGGGGACCCCGGGGCCTAAATCCCGGCAGGAATGTTAAGCTTTCAGCCGGAAAATTACGGGACTGGCTCGCGCCGTCCGATTCGAGAGTGGCCGTAGCAACCGAGTGCGGAAAGCTTGTTGGGTACGCGATAGCGGTACAAAGGCCGATACCTGGGCGCGGTGTTGTTTCGTGGGTGACGCAGTTCGTTGTTGAAGAAGCGCACCGGCGACGCGGCGTCGGCAGGACCCTACTCTTTACAATTTGGCAATTTTCTGACCATTTTGCATGGGGTCTGGTCACAGCCAACCCATATGCGATTCGCGCTTTGGAGAAGGCCACGCGCCGCAGATGTCTTCCTAATCGGATCAAGGAACATCAAGATCTACTGGCTGCATTCGGAGCCGATTTCGCACCTTATATCGGCCAAGCGAGGGAGCGAAAGATCACCTCGTCTGAATCGAGCATCAACACGAACTTCCCGTTAGACCACTCGAAGCTATCGGAGATGCTGCTCAATGTCGCTGGACCGGGTCGGCTATGGCAGCTCGGTCCACTGGAAGAAAATTGGGAATGGTTCGCATTTACATTTCACGATCAACAACAATTTCCATTGTCGCGACCTGAGCTGGAGCAAATGTTGTCCGCCTCTGACGAGGTGACGAAGAACGCTTATTCCCGAATGTCTCAAGCAAGTGGTGCACAGGGTTGGTCCAAGCACACCCCAGGCGAAGTCGAGTTCATTCGAGAGTATTGCCGGGTCGGACCAGGGGATTCGATCTTGGACTTCGGATGTGATCGGGGCAGACACACAATTGCGCTAGCTGAAACTGGACTCAAAACGGTCGGAGTGGATTACGTTGAGTCTGCAATCGAGGCGGCACGAGCGCAGGCGAAACTCCAACCCGGCGCAGAGTTGATCGTCGGGGATATTCGCAATATCGAACTCGGAAGGACGTTCGACGCGGCGATCTGCCTCTATGATGTTGTCGGAAGCTATGTAGAACACGAGCAAAATGCCTTAATTCTTGAAAACCTGCAACGGCATCTTAGACCCGGCGGACGCGCCTTAATCTCTGTAATGAACTTCGATCTTACTAAGTCACAATGCAAGAATTGGTTTTCTATTTCTTCAGAACCCGACAAACTGTTGGCGCTTCCACCGAGCAATATCATGGAATCAACCGGAAACATTTTCAATCCCAGCTTCTATCTCCTCGACCGCGAAACCAAGATCGTTTATCGGAAAGAGCAGTTCATCGCAGGCGATTCTCTGCCCTGTGAGCTTCTCCTCCGGGACAAACGCTTTGCAAAGGAAGAGATCGAAGGACTCTGCCGGGGGGCAGGATTGGAGGTTCTGTGGTCCAGATTCGTACGAGCGGGTTCGTGGCGAAATCATCTCGCAAGAGACGATCAACGAGCGAAAGAGATATTGGTGTTGTGTGAAAAACCGGACTTGCCGCAGCCTGTGCTGTTCCAGTGAATTGTATTTGGGCAGGTACTTTCTTTGCACAGGCCCAGTGTGTTAAATAGCTTAATTGCCCGTCAATTTTTATGCGGCGATCTCAAGATGGAGGCTCATGTGCCCTTAAAGTCCTTAGAACTCTGTGCCGGGGGTGGAGGACAGGCACTCGGTTTAGAGCGTGCTGGATTCCAACACGTCGCCTTGGTTGAAATCGATCCGCACGCTTGCAAAACCCTACGCTCCAACCGGCCTTCATGGAATGTCTTTCAGGCCGATATCAACTATTTTGACCCAACGCCGTACCAAGGAATTGACTTGCTAGCAGCGGGCTTGCCTTGCCCACCATTCTCTGTAGCAGGCAAGCAGCTTGGGAAGCAGGATGAACGCAACTTGTTCCCTGCTGCGCTCAGGATAATTAAGATTGTCCAGCCAAGGGCTGTGATTATCGAGAATGTGAGAGGCTTTCTCGATGCAATCTTCGACGACTATCGTCACAAACTGAAAGCGCAACTTAGCAAGCTGGGGTACGAGTCCGACTGGAAGCTTCTAAACGCTTGCGATTTTGGTGTTCCCCAATTGAGGCCTCGCGTTGTTATAGTTGCGATCAAAAAAAACCTCTGGCCAGCTTTCGATTGGCATGATGTTCCAGCATTATTGCCGAAGACTGTAGGAGAAACTTTGTTTCCAAAAATGAGTGAGCTGGGATGGAAAGGTGCTCGCCTCTGGAGCCAAAGGGCAAATGAGATTGCTCCCACAGTCGTCGGCGGGTCGAAAAAGCATGGTGGCCCGGACCTAGGGCCAACACGAGCAAAATTGGCGTGGAAGAGCCTGTGCGTCGATGGCCATGGCATCGCCGATCATCCACCGCATCAAACATTCGTAGGGCTACCTAAACTCACCGTGGAAATGGTCGCGCTTCTTCAAGGATTTCCCGAGGAATGGAAGTTCTATGGGAAGAAGACGAACGCATATAGGCAAGTGGGGAATGCGTTTCCTCCTCCTGTGGCGGAATGGGTCGGATCTAAGGTTGCGAGCTGCTTATCCATGCTCAGAGTGGCAACTGGGTCCTATTAGCCGTGATAAATCGCTCATCGAACGCGCAACTCGCAGTCGAGTTATACAACAAACTTAATGAACAGTATCACTGGTCTGCGGATTCGGCTTGGCACGGAATAGCCCGGCTGTTATTGACGTGCGACATATGGTCGCGGCGCTGGGAACCCTTTCACGACGTAGTTGTCTATCGGGAAACGAACGATTTTTCGCTCGGCACGAATCGGCAGCCCAATGCGGTGTTAAGACGGGCGGAAACTCTCACTTCCTTCTTAGCTGACCAGCTTGGCGTTGATCGTAAGGATCTGTGTCGCGAGATCGGTCTATATTGGCGAGAAGCTTCAATACTGCCGCTGCAACCGCATAATCCGGTGGGGCACGCTTTTCGTTCTCTGGTAGTAACCATCCTCGAAAAATTCGGGAGTCAGGACGTTCGCTACGAGGAGGAGGTAGACCCTCATAAAGAATTTCCCGGCTTCGAATTTTCGACAAGGAGCAAGAAGCCGCGCATTGATATTGTTGCGCGGCGTGGAAGCAAGACTGTAGCTTTAATGTCCACGCGCTGGCGATATCGTCACGACCGCGTGGATGTCGTAGAAGAAGCACTGGCCTATGGGGGTGCGGCCCGCCGTCACAATCCGAAATGCCAGCTCTTTGCAGTGATTGGTGAGTTTGCGCCAAATCGCTTAGACAAGATTCTCAGTAACTGTGCACCAGCGCATCCTCACCCGCCTTTAACCGCTGCGGTGCATTTCGCTCCCGTGTTGATCTCGAAGGGCCTCGGCGAGAATGGGCGTCTCTCGGCACTGAGAGACTTGGCATGGCTCGCTTCCCAATCCTACGATTGGTAGATGGACAAGCTCAGCTCTGAACGCCGAAGCTTCAATATGAGTCGTATCAGGGCCGTGGATTCCGCACCTGAACTGCTCCTCCGACGTTTATTGCATGGGCTAGGGTATAGATATCGATTGCATGTCGCGAATCTTCCGGGCCGTCCCGATATGGTCTTCACGAAGAAGCGCAAAATCATTTTTGTCCACGGGTGTTTCTGGCATTCCCACCTGGATTGTAAAGAGAGCCACTTACCGAAAACGAATTTGAATTATTGGGGTCCAAAACTGTTACGCAATTCCGAGCGTGATCGTGACAACGTCGCAGCATTGGAGGCGCAAGGCTGGGAAGTCCTCATTTTGTGGGAATGTCAGCTCGCGGATCGATTGCTTTCCAAACGGGTATCACGGTTCTTAGGTCCACCGCGCCGAATCACTTGACCCTCAGCGCCGCGATTCGCATTGAGTGTTCGACGAGCTCTACTGCGCGATGTACCTGCAAAACGTTGTCAAGTCCGTTTTGAGGGCTTTTTGTGCTCATTGTGTTCACTTCTACAGAGTTATCCACAAGAAATACACCTCATTTCTCGTCTAGCTTTCGCCTTTCGCTGCAATACTTCTCGCCACTTTATCGAGAGTGGGGGTAGTGGGTTCGTTCCCGACTAGCTCCACCAAAAAAATGAAATTCCCATGGGATGATCGCTCCTGCAAGACGGTGCCCCAACTGCATGGAACATAGCGTGGCCACAAACGGCAACTCGTTTCGGATAGCGAAACCAGTTGTGGTTGGGCTGTGGCATGGCTTCATTCTTACTCGCCTTGGGCCTGATGGGACCCGAGCAAGCCGCGAGTCGTATTGGGGCTAACTCAAAAGCAGTCCCGCAGCCAGCGGGAGAAAGAGAGCAATAAATGTCGTATACGGCAGACCAGTATGCGGGCAAAACACCCGCATGCAAATCACTAGGAGACGTTATCCAACACGGGGCGCTTCGGTGTCCTCACTCGGGTTGCAAAGACACTGAGATGACGCACGTGGTGGATGTGGTGTGGGAGCAAGACCCACGCGAAGGCGACCGCCGTTGGGTGCGTCTGGAAGTCCGCTGTGAGGGCGGACACGGATTCCTCTTGCTTATCGGCAACCATGGGGGCTTGTCGAGAATTGAATATCAGATGCTCGACGGCGAAGTCTCCCCGTTCGCGGAAGGGGCTCGCTGGTGATGACAATCGACGAACTTAAGAAGCAGAGCCGTTGGGTTGTGTGGCGTCTTGAAACACGCGACGGCAAGGAAACCAAAGTCCCCTATCAGCCGAACGGCTACAAAGCGTCCTCAGACAAACCGTGGACGTGGTCAACCTTTGCGGAGGTCGATGCAGCCAAAGTCGGATACTCTGGCGTCGGCGTCGTGCTAGGCGAGGTCGATGGGGTTCATGTGTCCGGCATGGACATTGACAATTGCTATGACCGCGCGGAGAAGAAATTCACGCCTGAGTCACGCGATTACGTCATTGACCTTGACAGCTACACGGAGTTTTCGCCTAGCGGGGACGGTGTTCATGTTCTCGTAGTCGGGAACTTGGGCGGACGTGCGGGGATCAAAGAACCGTTTCCGGGTTGTAAAGCAATTGAACTTTACGACTCCGGGCGGTATTTGACGTTTACGGGAAGACACATCGGAAAGACTCCCGCTGTGATCCATGAACGTACAGAGCAATTCATCGCGCTATACGACCGCATAGCAGCCGGGAAGACACGCGGCGTCGGTTTGGTCGTCAAGGTCACTGTGAGCGAAGAGGAGCGCTTCACGCGGCTCATGGCGGGCGATACGAGCGCGTACAACGATGACCACAGCAAGGCGGACTTCGCGCTTTGCTGCATTCTCGCGAAGAAGCACGATTGCGACTGGGAAGAAATGGACGCGGCTTTCCGCGCGTCCGGCTTATACCGCGACAAGTGGGAGAGCGACTACTACCGCAAGCGCACGCTGAAAACCGCTATAAAAGCCGTGGCAAAGGAAACGCCAGTTGTCTTTGACGATTCGGACACCTTTACCGAAGACGGCGAGACGGAATTTCTCGTCGATGCGGACGGCGAAGGATGGTTCCCCAAGGGTGAAGTTTCGCTCATTGGAGGATCAAGCGGCGTCGGAAAAACAAGCTTCGTCATGCCGATGCTTGAACAGATACGGCGCGGCGAAGACGTGTTCGGTCACAGGACGAAAGCGCGTGACTATCGGGTGCTGCTACACGATAGATCGAAGAAAGCCACAGGGCGAACGATCAAAGCCCTTGGGTTGACGTCGGAATCGGCGGCGCGTCTCGTTCCATTGAGTTTGACCCAGAAGTCCGCAGACATTGGATCTGTGTTGGACACGACCATCGCGGCGCATCCCGGCGCGGAAGCGTGGTTCATTGAAGGCTTGGACTTGTGGATACCGAATATGAACGACTCTGCAATTGTTCAATCCGTCTTGAGTTCTATTATCGCCGTAGCACAGAAATACGATGTCGCTGTCTTGGGCAGTGTCGGCGCACCTAAGCAAAAGGGTCCGGATCGTTACCACGGTCGGGATGTTTTGTTCGGTAGCGCGGCACTCGCACGCAAGACGGAAACGATTGTCGCTTTGAGCTATCACGATGAGAAGGACTTGAAGTCTCCGCGTGTGTGTTGGATCATGGCACGCAATGGACCGCCCGAAAAGATGTTCTTCGATTGGGTGGACGGTAAGTTCACGCAAGTGGATGAACCGCCTGAAAAGAGTGAAGTCGCAACGGACACGATACACAAGGTTCACGTTCGTGTGCGTGCGATGTTTGGCGCGGATGAACCGATTGTCTGGAAGCGTGCGCTTGGTCCTGACAAAACGTTCTATCGTTGGCGTGATTGGGCCGTCGAGAACAACCGAGTCGTGGTCGTCAACCGTAAGTACATCTGGACACCGTTCGGGTTAGCTACGGGGGTGACGCTCAACTAGAAACGCGATTCGCCATGACGAAAGAGAAGCAAAAAAGCTCTCCGATTCGTCATGGCGGAGTCGTGTTTTACGTGCGCTAAGTTGTTCATATCACGCTATTAAAGACAACAACCCGGTCTTATATATGTATGAAGAAGATTATATATATGTATCGTCTTCCTCACACAATGAGACATGGCAGCGTGACCTAGCATATGAGCGTGCGTTGGCACAGACTACGTCATAATCGAAGCTATCTCTTATATAATCAACAGGTTACCCCATAAGAATCTTAAAAAGGGTATCATACTAGCCCTCAGCCGTTATGCTGTTGCCCGTCGTGCCCCACTGTGTAAACGGTGCGAATCGAGCCATCAGTGAGATTGTGGACCACGTGTCCCGGCACGGGAAGCCATAGCGCAGGCACAACTAAGCGGTTGCTATCCAACAGACAGATATGCCGGGTACTACATCAAGAGCAACCTGCAAGGTCTGTGTCATAAGTGCCACTATATCAAGACGTTAGAGGACAAGTCGCACGTTGGACCGTGGCACGATGTAATGAAGATCGAAGCATCAACAGAAACACAGCGGCGTTGGTCGTTCTGAAACAGCTATAACTCTAATGCAATCAATGGGTTAGGCAGAATCTTAAAAAGGTATCATACGTAGCCCTCCGCCGATCACAAATTTACATACTTTTGGATAAATCCAAAATAACTACGATGGCTTTCGTAGAACGAATACCTTATTGCGGCGGGTGGTCTGCGGGCGGTGGGAAATACCGTTGAAGCATCTCTTTAGTCATAAGGTGTTGCAGCTCTTCGTAAGAAACCGGTGATAACTCCGGGAAGGCCCTTTGTGCGCGTTCCTGTGCCTCTTGAGTCGCGCTCGGGCCAAAGACGAGGTGGCCGCCGGGCGAGACCAACACGGTGCCTGGATTCCGGTAAAAATCACCCCCATTAAAGTACAGATCGCACTCCTGTAACTTCGCCGAGAGCAATATAGCTCCGTCAAGTCTCACGTCTGATTCGTGGCATTTGAGATCCATGTAGACGACAGACAGGGCGGTGGGGTTCTCTGTCCTGACGTGTATGGAGTTGATGGAAGAGCCCTCGATTCTGATATCAGTCGCAGTGATAAAGAGTCTAGGTTGTCCCGTTGGGGTGAGATTGGCGGGTAAGCTCAGAATTACTTTTCCGGCCTGAAATATAGCCTTTTGTTCTGGACCGCCAACCGACGAATAGGTGTGCGCCGCCTCGCTCTCTAAATAATCAGCCAAGTCCTCAAGTTGCTTGATGTCCAGGGCCGCCGCGCCGTCTTTCTTTTTTTCTTGAGCGTAAGCAGTCAACTCTCTTTCGTTTGGAAAGGCTCCGGGTTCTGCTAATCGACTTTGTACAGTATCGTCGAGGCCCGCCGTCAGGTACAGCAACGGACCCACTACTGTTTCGCTGCTTATTTCCTCGTGGGCGGATAGCCCCTGCATTTGTATATGCGCTTTGCCGATCTTGGCAGTACCGTCTGAATCGTATCCCGCCAAAAGAATGAATATATCTCTCTCGTTGGGCTGGAGGTCTTGTCCCGAATAATGGCGTTCCTCGGCGAGGGTTTCATGCCTGTGAGCCATGGCATGCGTTAGGATGTTGAGCTTTTGGTCAAATGTTAATTGCCCAACGTAGGTTGCTAACCATTCACGGAATGATCGGATCATTCCCCCGGTTGCGAATTGCAACTGCCAAGTAGGGCCGCCGCCGACTCCAAGGCCAGCTATTGAACAAACAGTATTGTCGTCAATCTCAAAGAGCTTGGCTGATTGGTCGTTATGCGTTCTGTCACCAAGCGTGCCCCTGCTGTCGGTGACTAGGACCATTCCGCTCCGGTTCGCCAAGAGAATATTTATGGTGCCGTGGCTAGATTCAATTGAGGTGGGAAGAGCGGGTGCGTGGCAGAACGCGGGGATAGTCGCGCAGATAACTATGAGCGCGGCACACGACTTACACGGGAGCCTCATGTCTTACCTACTCCAACCGGGGTGCTTTGCTATTTTACCCCAAACGGCCTACTGTACCGCGTTGGCCTACGATGCCCGTAGAACGCGCTAGGAAGCTTGGCTACACCCCTAGCCTTGGTTTTAGAAGGCTCGTTTTCTCATGTGCGGCCTTGAGGTCCTCCACGGTTAAATGGACGTATCGCCGAGTCGTTTCAAGATCGGCGTGTCCCATGACTCGCTGGAGCGCGAGCGCGTTGCCGCCTCTCCGCAGATAGCCCGTCGCAAACGTGTGCCGGGCCGCGTGCAACGTCCTGCCTGGAGGCGCGAAGCCGAGCCGCTTGCAAAGCCGCTTGACATCGCGGAGAACGTTTCGGCGACCTAGCGGGGTTTTATTGCGCGTCGCAAATAGAAGTTGTTCGGACCGGCGTTCGAAATCGACAATGTAACGATGAACGGCTTTTCTGAGTTCCGGACTAATCGGGACAACCCGCTCTTTGTCGCCCTTGCCGCGCAACTTAGCCAACAGGTTATCCAGGTCCACATTCGACACGCGGAGGTTGAGTAGTTCGCTGATGCGCCCTCCGGTGTCGAACAAGGTCAACGCGATTAAATGCGTCCGCCGCTCTCCGTGTTTCGGCTTATAGGTCACGAGCCGGTGAATTTGCGAGTCAGAAAACGTTGGCGGGAAGTGCTCCGGCTCTCTGAGTCGGGCAATCTTCGGGTGCTTGCACATCTGACCGCACTTCACGTCTGAGCCGATGGCAAGCCAATGCGCATAGGCGTTCCAGCAGCTAATTGCGCTGTTGATTCCCGTCGCCTTCAGGCCTCGCTCCCGCATCGAAATCACCGCGTTCTGAAGGTCGGTTTGCGAAGGGTTTTCGTTTATCCAACGGAAACAGTATTCGTACCATGACAGCGTAGCGGGTGAGACACCGACAAAGAATTTGCGATGCCGGACGAAGTCGTCAAAACTGGCCATATAGTTCCTCTCCAAGGGGTCAATTTTAGAGAGAAAGCCGCTCAGGCGATCATTTTCATCCAGTAGATCTTCCACCATTCGGTGGAGCACGGGTT
>Ga0207021_1021_pt1 | contig 43596 bp, 36 predicted proteins | sample Alteio_BWMinCont_49_FD_153496 | JGI IMG/M metagenome (GOLD analysis project Ga0207021, IMG submission 153496) | Enriched cells from forest soil in Barre Woods Harvard Forest LTER site, Petersham, Massachusetts, United States -... | ecosystem: Environmental > Terrestrial > Soil > Temperate forest >... | reverse complement strand
GATTCATCCCCGCGCAAAGCCAAGTCGTCCCAAATTCAGCCATTTTGCGACGGAAAGTAGCTAGGGCGAAGAGCTAGTCCTTACCACGCCCACCCTCCACCAGCCAGAATCCGAGCCCCGTTAACAGCACGGCTCCTACCCCGAATTTCAATCCCTTCGGCGCGCCCGACGGCGAGAGAAACGCCTCCAGCATGCCGGCAACAAACAGTAGCGGCACCACCCCAGCCAGCAGCCGGATCGCATCCCTGGCTGCCCGCGCCAGCGAGTCCTTGCGCGCGAGCATCCCGGGAAAGAGCAATCCCGCCCCCAGCCTTAACCCCGCGCCTCCCGCGATGAAGATACTCGGAAGCTCCAGCGCCCCATGCGCCGCGACAAAGCTGAAGAGATCGAGCGCCATGTGCGCCCGTGCGCAGGCCGTGCTGATAACGCCCATCTCGAGCCCATTGAAGAACATCAGGTAGATCGTCCCAACTCCGCCAACGATCCCTCCTGCAAAAGCCAGAAAGCTCACGCTGATATTGTTCGTCAGGATCGCCGTCGATGCCTGTGGCTTCATGCTCAGCAGCGAGTGTGTCCACATCTCGTGCCGCTCGATCGTCTCCACCATCGCCGGACCCAGCAGCAGCCGCATGAATTCTGGCCGGCTCAGGGTAAGCAGCGTGCCCAGCGCTGCTCCGGCTAGAAAGATAAGAAAAGAAGTGAGCACGTACGGAAAAAGCCGTCGAAAGACCTGCGGATACTCCCACACCATGAACCGCACCACCGGGCCGAAACCCGCCTTTCGTCCCGAGTAGATGCGATTATGCGCACGGCTCAACAACTGGTTCAGGTATTCTTCGAGGGTGCCCGAGGCGCGGTCCGAGCGCACCGCTGAAAGATCGGCCGCCGCCTGCCGGTACAGCAGCCCGAACTCTCGCAGCTCACCCCCGGAGAGGGTGCCAATCCCGGAGCTTTCGACCTGATGCGTCAAGGCGTCCAACCGGCCCCACGAACTCTTCCGTTGCTCAATCCAGCGGTTAGAAACCATAAACGATCAGATGAACGACTTTCGCGACCCGCTTCATCACGACCAGCTTACTATCGACCGGCTCCGCGCGGACCAGCTCACTATCGACACGCCCGAGCAGGTCTCTATTCGCTTTCCCATCGCCGGTATAGGCAGCCGCTTCCTGGCCATTTTCGCCGACTCGCTGTTGCAGATTGTCGCCTATGTCGCGCTGTTCCTGGTCTTCCTGCTGATCGCTTCCTCCGCGCCCAAAACTGGCTTCGGAGAACTCTCGCACACCGGCGAAAAGTGGCTCATAGCCGGACTTATTCTCGTGCATTTCGTGATGTACTGGGGCTACTTCACGCTCTTTGAAGCATGGTGGAATGGCCAGACGCCGGGCAAAAAGATATTCAAGATCCGCGTCATCCAGGACACCGGCCGCCAGATCACTTTCTTCGAATCGATGACACGCAACCTCATCCGCATCGTCGACCTGATTCCATCGATTTACCTGGTTGGGGTCATCTGCATGGCCTGCAATCGCCAACACAAACGCCTGGGAGATCTGGCCGCCGGAACTCTCGTTGTCCACGAACGTCCGACCGAGGAACCCATCTGGGGCGGAACCGGCCCCCGCACCATCACAGCGGCTTCATTTCAGCCTGCGGAAAGGGAACCGGACTTCCTCTCGCAGCACAATCTCGCCGTCGCGCTCCCTGCGGATGCCATCGCGCGCCTCACCGCTGAGGATCTGAATGTGATTGATAGATTTTTCTCTCGCGCTCTTGACATGGAGTTGACCACGCGCGCACAGATCGCCGCCCGCCTGAACGCGCAGATGAGCGCCAAAATGAATATAGAACCACCGAAAGATATCAATCCGGAGCGAGTGCTCGAATCGATCGCCTACCAGATGCGAACCCACGGGACCAGTCACTAGATCAGGCCACGAGTCGGGTGCCCCATCCTTTGCGCTTTTCTTGCGCAAAGGGCCGGACTCTCACTACAACAACGCCCGAACAGCACGCGCCATCTGCAGTTCCTCCTGCGCGGGAACAATCCGCACCACGACACGGCTTGCGTCGTTCGAAATGACCGGTCCCGATGCAGCGTTTCGATCTTCCGCAAGATTGACGCCCAGCATGGCGAGCTGTACGCACACATTCGCGCGCACCTGCGCGCTGCGTTCGCCGATTCCCCCGGCAAATACCAGCATCTCAAGCCCGCCGAGCGAAACCGCAAACGCGGCCACGGTCTTCGCAATCGCCGTGCAAAAAATATCGATGGCCAGCGCGGCTTTGGCGTCGCCGCTCGCCTCCGCTTTCAACAGCTCCCGCATATCGCTGCTCCCGCCGATCGCTTTCAGACCCGACTCGTGGTTCAGCAGGTTCTCGAGCGCGTCCCCGCTCAGCCCTTCGGTTCTGCGGATGTAGAGCAGCACGCCCGGATCGAGATCGCCCGTCCGCGTGCTCATCGGAATGCCGCCCGTCGGCGTCAGTCCCATGCTTGTGTCGATGGACTTGCCATCGCGCAGCGCCGCCAGACTCGCGCCGTTTCCCAGGTGCGCAACCACGGTGCGCGGGTTCAGTTCCGTGCCGAGCTGATGCACAATCGAGGCATACGACAGGCCATGAAATCCATACCGCTGCACGCCTTGTTCCAGATACCTGCCCGGCAGCGGATAATGATATGCCTTTTCCGGCAGCGTCTTATGAAAGGCCGTGTCGAAACACGCGAATTGCGGAAGATTGGGATAAATGTCTTCGGTGCCATGAATCAGGGCAACCGCCGTCGGAATATGCACCGGCGCAAAATGAACGGATGCTTCGAGTGTCACCAGCAGGTCGGGCGTAATGCGCGTATGATCGCGCAGACGCGGTCCGCCATGCACAATCCGATGCCCCACTGCGACCGGTCCGGGAAAACCCAACCGTTTCAATGAATCCGTGATGTGGCCCAGCGCGTCTGTCTGCGAGTCGTGTTTCTCGCTTTCCGAGATTAGCGTTTTGCCGTCGCCATCCACGACCTCCAGCGTGCCCGAATCCTGCCCGATTCCGTCAGCGCCGCCCTTGACCAGCGCGCTCTCTTCGCCGCCGTCCTCGGCATACAGACCGAACTTCAGTGTCGATGAGCCACTGTTGACCGCCAGTATCGGCCTCGGGTTCTTGCTCATGCACGCGTCCCCGCCTGTTTAGAGACAATCTGGAATCCAACCTACAACTTTGCCACGAAGTCTGGGGCCCCGGGTGAATAGACAACAAATACTTCAAAATGCCTGCCACAGGATAAGCAGCCTTTTACCCGCATATTGCGTGACTCGGCAGGCAGGAAGTCGTGACGACGAAGCTATACGCGATTAGAAGACAAATTTCCCGGCCAGTTGTAGGATGCGGGGGTTGTGCGCCGCCGTCGCGGTAAGGAATGTGGAGGCTGAGCAGTTGTCAGCGCCGTAGCAGGCGGAGTTATCAAGCTGGCTAAACTGCGTGTGATTGAATACGTTGAAGGCCTCCGCACGAAACTCGAAGTGCATCGCTTCGTGAACGGCGAAGGTCTTGAAGAGACCCATATCGAAATTTGTGCGATGTGGGAAGGAGAGAACATTGCGGCCGGCGTTGCCATAGGTGAGTCCCCGCGGAGCGGCGAAGGCATCGCTGTTAAAGAGGCGCGGCCCCTGCACCCCGGCTGGATGCCGAATCGCCACCTTGCCATGAATCGGACCGACGATGTCGGGGTACGACTGGACAGACCCCGTCGAGGCCACAACCAGGCTCCCGCCATTGTTGCTGACGGTGTTGCCGGTTCCGGCATTGTCGGCGTTCTGAGTATTCACGATGCTGAACGGCTGCCCTGACTGGAAGCCAGTCAGGTCGGAAACCTGCCATCCTCCGAGCAGCGTATGCAAGAGTCCGGGCTGTGTGAAGAACGGCAGGTCATAAACCAGGCTCAATTCCAGTACATGCCGCTCGTCGAAGTTCGAGCTCGCCCAGCTGCCTTGCGGGTTGTAGGTGTTGACGACTTCTGTGACCGCTCCGTCCGACCCATTGTCGATTGCATGCCCGTAGGTATAGGCCAGACTTCCATTCAGGTGACCGAAATACCTGCTCACCCCCACCTGCAGCGCATCGTATGTTGACTTGCCGATGTTGCTGATATGTGTGATGCCGCTGATGCCGTAGAACGGACGCGACGGGTCGGCGGAGACTCCGCAGGCGATTGCCAGATGTGTCGCAACCGTGCCGCTTACCGGTTGACCATTCACCACACCGGTATAGCCGGAAGCCGCAGTCCCTGAAATGCTGGCGCAATCAGCGGCGGAAATAGCCTCGCCGGGGGAGTATGGGTTGAGAGCGGGCGACAGCGGCTGGAGTTGGTTGTATTCCGTACGAATGGGTAGTTTTCTGCCTAGGCTTCCCACATAGGCTACTTGCGCCACGATGTGGCCAGGCAATTCCCCCTGCACCGCGAGGTTGAATTGCTGGACATAGGGCCAGACGGCATGGGTAGGTATGGCGAACAAGCTGAGCGGAAACTCCAGTCCTGCTCCACCGATCTGGTTGTAGGCGCTGAGGTTGAATTGGTTTGGGGTTTGCACCACCGGTGCCGAACCTTCCAGCGCCTCGGAGTTGCTCTCGTTCCCGTTGGTATGTTCGAAGAAAATTCCGTAGCCTCCACGGACTGAGACTTTTCCATTACCGAAGACATCATAGGCAAAGCCGACACGCGGCGCGGGGTTGAAAAGGTGCCCCGTCATGCATCCCGGAGAGACTCCGTTGTGGCCGCATTGGACCAGGCCGTTGAAAATGTTCCCAGATCCAGGAACGATGGCACCTGGCTGGGTGGTGATCGACCCATCCTCGTCAATGATCGGTGCCGCCGCCGGGTTCCACGCCGCCGGTTCAAAGTTGCCTGACTGGTCGCTGATGTCCCCATAGGTCCCGAACATACTCACCCGCAGGCCAAGATTGAGCGTCAGTTTAGGTGTCACTCGCCAGTTGTCCTGGAAATAGGGCTCAAAGATCTTGAAGCGATTGTAGTACTTGGGTTGTGCAGAGGTCTGGGAGAACTGCGCGACGCCCCCGGTCAGCAAATCGGCGAAGGCATTGCCGGTGGTCACCGTGGATGAGGTGCTGAAGGTCAACGAGCCCTGGTTGTTTCCGGTGCTCGGCTCATTCTTTTGCGCCGCGATGAAAGTGGCGCCGAAAAGAAGGGTTTGTTTATTGAGCGTCTTGGTCAGACCGTCCCGATATGTATAAGTGGGATTGGAATTCTTCCAGGGGAAGTACCCGCTATTCACCGTGAAGCCGCCGCTATATGCTGTCCCTCCGGTGAGTATGATCGAAGGCAATACTCCTCCGTAACCGTTATTGAAGAAGCCGCCGGCGGTAAAGTTCTCTCGTCCTATGCCCGGGCTGATATTGAGCAGAGTGATGTGGTCGGTCGTGTAGTCGGCAACGAACTCGTTCACCAGGGACGGGGAAGCGGCGTAGGTCAGACTGGCCACCATGTCGACGCCCGGTCCGGCAAAGCCGTTTTGCACGGTGGGAAACGCATTGCCCTGGAAGGTGGGAGAGGAACTTACCGTGGCCCACGAATCATAGATAAACCGGTAAAAACCGCGCCACTTATCGTTAACGACCTCATCGATCCGGAAGAGTTCCTCGCGGTTCGTTGTGAATTGCGCCGGCGAGGCCTGGTAAAACGAGGAGGCTCCGGAACCAATGTTAGCCTCTGGTATCAAAGCGAGCAGCGCTGTGCCATTCGGGTCGACAGGAACCTGATTATTGGGGTAAAAAGTGCCTCCGCTTCCAGGAATAGTTGGGCAGTTCGCAAAGCTGCCGCTCGGATCGGGGCAGATATCCGAAAAGTTGCCGGTGCGTTCCGCGTTTGATGGAACCGCCTGGTTGAAGACCGTACCCGGCACGACCTCTCTGCGCCACTCCTGGGAGTAAAAGAAGAAGGTCTTCTTCTGGGCCGGAGTATAGATCTTCGGTATGTAGACAGGGCCGCCGATCGTAAATCCGAAGTCGTTCTTCTTGTATTCCGGTACCGTCGACTGGAAGTAGTTACGCGCGTTGAAGATGTTGTTCCGCACGAATTCGAATGCATCTCCATGGAAATGCTCGGTGCCGGATTTGGTCTGCGATAATATCGTGCCGGAAGCGTTCCGGCCATACTGCGCGCCGTAATTAGAGGTGAGCACTTCGGTTTCCGCGATGGCGTCCACATCAGGGTAAACGTTGAGGGTCGCGTTACTGCCGTTGTCCATGATACTGGCGCCGTCGAGTTCCCAGTTGTTGTACTCGGTGCGGCCGCCATTCACGCTGTATTCCACGCTGCCGGCGACGCCGGTTTCGCCCTCATCCTGGCCCGTATAGTTGATGACGCCCGGAGAGAGCGTGACCAACTGGGTGAAGTTGCGACCGTTCAATACCAGTTGCGTGATCTGTTTTCCGGTTATGGTGAACGATATCTCGGGAGACTCCGTCTGCACGGCGCCTAGTTCGCTGCCGCTTACCTTTACCTCCTCACTCACAGTCCCGACCGAAAGTTTTGCATCGACTCTTTCCGTGCGCGACACGCGCAGCACAATACCGGCGGCCTGGAACTTTTCAAATCCAGGCGCCGTTACTTCCAGGGTGTAGGTGCCCGCCGCGAGGGCTGGTACGGAGTATTCGCCGGCGCTATTCGTAGTGGTCTTGAAGACCGTTCCTTGCGCCGTGTCTGTTACCGTCACCTGTGCATTGGGGATTGCCCCGCCAGTTGCATCCGTCACCTGGCCATTGATCGTGCCGGATTGTTGCGCGAACAGCGAGCACGGCAGGACGAGGCACAGCGCGAGCAGCAGGTAGCGAAGAATGTGCGCGGGTGATGTCGTGACAGGCTTCCTGGCTCTGCTCGGCTGAACCGGATGAAGCGCAAACAATTCGGGATTCTCTACGGAACGATTCTCGCGACACATAAGTGATAATGCCTCCAAAATTGGCGACCGGCTATTCTCGCAGAGGGCCTTTTATTCGGTTGCTCTCTTGCAGTAGTATTGGATTATTAAAACGTTTGAATATGTTGTCAAGAGAAAGTTTTCCTGACTCTCTAAGACCGCTCTTTGGGAGCGGGCCACGCAGAATAGCATTTTCACGGGCAGGACTGCTTGAGAAATGGCCTGAAACCGTTGAATATTCGAGATAAAGGTCGCGTGCTGCTGTTCCTTTGCTTATCGCAAGGGATACCGGGGAGCCTCTGCGGTGCGGCCCGGCATCTTGAGACTGGCTCCGGGCAAAACCCGGCCGCCTCAGCGTCCGACCCGGAAACCATCTTCCGCGAAGGCAAGGAGGCCATGCAGAACGGCCAGCTTTCGCTTGCCGAGGAAGATTTTCGCCGCGTGATCGCGCTGGATTCAAAATCGAGCGCGGCCTATGTCAATCTGGGCGTCGCCTATATGCGGGAAAAACGGTGGGATGACGCACTCGTTGAACTGCATAAAGCGGAATCGCTCTCTCCGGGTGAGCCTGGCATCCGATTGAACATCGGGCTTGCCTATTACCAGAAGAACGATTTTGCCACGGCCGTTGGAGCATTTTCCGAAGCCTTGAAGATGGCGCCCGGATCGCTGCAGGCGAGATATCTCCTGGGGCTTTGCTATTTTTTTACGAATAAATACAAAGAGGCCACCGACACCCTCGCGCCACTTTGGGACAGAGAATCGACTAACCTGAACTACCTGTACGTCGTCAGCATCGCAGCCAGTAAGTCCTCTAACTCTCCGCTGCAGAAGCGGGCCTTTGACCAGATGCTGGCAATCGGCCAGAATACGCCGGAGTTCCACCTGTACGTCGGCAAAGCATGGCTGGCCGAGGACGAGACCCACAAGGCGCTCGAAGAATTTCTCGCCGCCGCCGAGTCGCGACCTGATCTTCCCCTGGTGCACTACTTCCTTGGCCGCACTTATCTTGAACAACGTGCCTATCCCAAGGCCGAGGCGGAGCTGCAAAAAGACATCGCTATCGAACCTGACTTCGCCTACAGCTACGAAGATCTGGGAATTCTGTATGCCCGACTCGATCAACCAGACAAGGCCGAGCGCTACTATCGTCAGGCGATCGAGCACAATAACACTCTGGTCAATTCGTATTTCGGCCTCGCCAGGCTCTATCGCGAAGCTGGCCGATACCAGGAGGCGCTGGAGATGCTGGATCATGCCGAAGCACTGGCTCCGCACAGCGCCAGCGTGCATTACACCCGAGGCCAGGTCCTGGCGCGCCTCGGCCAGTCGACAAAGGCGCATCAGGAATTCGATACCGCGGCTCATTTGCTCAAGTCGTTCAACGACCGCCTGCAACAGGACCCGTCCGGCGACCAATCTGCCGATGCGCAGGATGCCGCGCAGCAGTGATCTGCGGCACGGTTGACATTGCCGGTGGTGCTGCGACGCGCGACGTCGAATTACTGCGTCGCAGATTAGAGGTGAGATTCGCGTGAGGATGTATGAGATCCCTGAAGAATGGCTGGCTTCGTCATGAGCGATGAAGCAAGGGTTATTGCGATCGACATTGGTGGAGGCACCACCAAGCTCGCGCTCGTCGATCGCCAGGGTGCGATTCGGAGTTGGCAAATCTTTCCAACCGTCGGACCGAGCGCAATCGCCTTCATCGACAAAGTTGTGGCAGCAGCCCGCCAGCTGCAAGCGGAAGCAAAGCAGCCTGTGACCGGAATCTCCGCCGCGGTCGCCGGTTTCGTGAGCGCGGAGGGCCTCCTGGAGTACAACTCGAATTTGCCTTGGCTCGAGGGCACTGCGATCTCAGCCTTGCTTGCCGAGAGGCTTTCTCTTCGTGTCCATATCGATGCCGACTCAAATGCGGCCTGCGTCGCCGAATACATCTTCGGCCGGGGTAAGGGAACATCCCGTTTCCTGTGCTTGACCGGAGGTACGGGGCTCGGAGTCGGGATGATGGCGGAAGGCAAGCTGCTGCGCATCGCCCACGGCTGTTTGGGTGACGCAGGGCATATCATCGTCGCTCCCAATGGACCCGCGTGCACTTGTGGCGGCCACGGCTGCGCCGAGGCCCTCTTGTCCACGGCATCGTTGGCCGAGCGGTATGCGCGGATCAGCGGGCGGCCCGAAAACGATTTCCGCGCGCTCGTGGAAGACAGTGAACGCGGAGATTCTCAGGCGCGCGGATTGGTGCAGGAAGCGGGCCAGTGGCTGGGAATTGCCGCCGCTTCGCTGGCCAATATTTTCCTCCCCGACCGTATTGTCATTGCCGGAGGTCTCTCGCAGGCGGGAGACTCATTTTTTGCCTCCGCACAAGAGTCCTTCCGCGCCCATGGCGGACATTTTCCCCTCGCTCGCGCGTCACTAATGCGCGCAAGCACCGGCGAACATGCCACCCTCCTCGGAGCCGCCGCCTGTTTTTTCTATCCGGAGTTACTATGAACCCGGAATGAGAGACCCAGCTTAGCTTCGCCCCGGGCGTTTGGGTCTAGCGCCCGCGAACATTCTCAAGGAACAGCGTCTCCCACGAGCCACATGTTCTAATCACAATCGTAAGAGGTCACGCCGTTTGCCGAACCAGAAGCTGTTAGCCAATCGCATCACGATCACTGATGTGGCGCGTCTCAGCGGTTTTTCCGCCTCCACTGTCTCCATTGTGCTGAACGAGGCGCCGTTGTCCCGCCATGTCGCTGCCGGCACGAAGGAGCGCATCCGCGCCGTCGCAACCAGGCTCGGTTACCGGCCCGATGCCTTTGCCCGTTCACTGCGCAGTCGCCGCACCCACACCATCGGCATCATGGTTTCCGACATCTCCGATCCCTTCTGCACGCTCATCCTGCAGGGCATCGAGAAGGCGCTCTATGAAACCAGTTATCTGCCCATCATCATGATCGCGCACAACCAGCGCAAGCAGTTTGAGCGCCATATCGCGATGATGCTGGAGCGCCGGGTTGAGGGACTCATCGTAGTTGCAAACTGGCTCTTCGGCGGCTTTGAGGTGCTTACGGACATCGAGAAAAATCAGATTCCCACGGTAGGTGTGGGACGCGACCTCACGGCAAGGCATGTACGCTCCTTGCAGGTAGATAACGAAGCTGGCGGTTATGCGGCCGCACGGCACCTGTACGAGCTCGGTCATCGGGAAATCCTCGTTCTTCGCGGGCCATCCGAACTGGCTGACAGTGAGCGTCGCTGGCAAGGGGTTCAATGCTTTGCCACCGAAGCCGGTCTCCGGCTCGCTTCTCGGCGGATCGCACAACTTGCGCCCGCCGTCGAGCCGACTTCTGGTTTCGCCGAAGGCTTTCGCCTCACTTCGAAGGTGATCGAGCGAGGAATCGAATTCTCCGCAGTCCTGGCCTTTGACGATCTGACCGCCCTGGGCGCAATCCGCGCTCTGCGCCAGGCTGGACGCCAAGTGCCCGAGGATTGTTCAGTCATCGGGTTCGATGATATTCCGCTCGCCGCCGTCAGTACGCCTGGCCTCACAACCATCCGCCAGCCGATGGAACAAATGGGCCGTCTCGCGGCTGAGTGGGTGCTCGACTCGCTCGGCGCTCCAGAATCTAGTGCGACCGAGACGCCCCCCGACTCCGCTACCCTGCATCTCTTGCCACCGGAACTGATTGTTCGAGAGTCAACGACTCGCCCTTGTTCCAGGACAGCCGGGAAATGAGCGGGGAAGGCTGAACGCAGCAATGCCAATCAAAACCCTTCGGCTCACGGTCGATGCCGCCGATCTCAACTCCGATTCCTCGAAGGCCTCCATCTCCACTGCTGCGGAAATCCTCCAGAGGGGCGGCAGCGTGGCCTTCCCCACGGAGACCGTCTACGGCCTCGGGGCAAACTCCCTTGATCTCGAAGCCATCGCGAAAATCTTCGCCGCCAAGCAGCGTCCGGCATGGGACCCGCTCATTGTGCATGTCTCTGATCGAGAAATGCTGGACCGCGTGGCCGCCCAACTCTCGGCCAATGCCGTCCGCCTTATCGACGCGTTCTGGCCCGGCCCGCTCACCCTGCTTCTGCCGAGACATCCCGATGTCCCAGCCGCAGTGACTGCAGGCCGTCCTTTGGTCGGCGTGCGCATGCCGCAACACCCCGTCGCCCACGCCCTGATCCACGCTGCTGGCCTGCCCATCGCCGCGCCCAGCGCCAACAGCTTTGGCCGCATCAGCCCCACCCTGGCCCAGCATGTGGCCGAAGATCTCGACGGCCGCATCGACGCGATCCTCGACTCCGGCGAAACCACCCACGGCCTCGAATCGACCGTCGTCGATCCGTACCTGAACTCGTCTGATAAAGGCCCGTGCATCGTCTACCGCCCCGGCGTCATTACTCTCGAACAGATTCGCGCTGCCGGCGTAGACGCTGTCGCGTATCGCGAGACCGGCCAGGCATCCGCCGCCGAGCCCGAGTCGTTGCCTTCACCTGGTATCGCTCTGCGGCACTATGCACCGCGGGCGCGCCTCGTTCTTGTGGATGGAGAAGGAGGGGAGCAGAGACGCGCTTTTACCAAGGCTGTCTTGGCCGAAGCAAGTTCAAGAAATCGGCTTGGCCTGATGCTCCCGGATGTGTTTGAGAGCCCTGTACTCGGGCACGATGCGTTGGTCTATCGCTGGGGAGCGTGGAGTGACCAGGAAGAGTTAGCCCAGAAACTCTTCGCAGGATTGCGCTGGCTCGACTCCGCAGGCGCGACGGTGATTATTTGTCCGTTGCCGCCCGCACAGGGCATCGGTGTCGCCGTCCGCGACCGGCTAAGAAAGGCCGCGCGGACCGAGTAGGACGAAGTCTTCGCGGCTTACTGGCCGCAGGCTTCGCCCACTTTGTGCAGATACTTGATGCTCGACTTATAGATGAGCGTGCGGCTGCCGTTCCGGACCTTGATCACGTTGCGGTCATACCACTCGATGTAGCCCTCGATCTGCTCCCCATCTTCCAGGACAAACGCCATCAGCGTCTGTGTCTGGATCTGTTTCTGGAAGTAGAAGGCTTCGGCGTGAGAGCTCTCATCTGCCGGCGAAATCGTCATGGCTTCATGGTGCGCGAGAAGGGGTGACTCGCCGCGCGGGCCCAGGCCGCGCTCCCTGAACGCGCGGGCAGGCAAAGTCGGACGAACGAGCTTACGCGGACCAAGTATGTTGCCATTTGTTGCCTGAGCGTTATCCTGGCCGGCTACATGACCGGGAGTGATTGCGCGCAGACCGCCCGCCGTACGAGCCGACGGCGACTCTGGACGTACTTCATGCAGGCCCGTGACCGGGATGTGAGACGAATTCGCCATATCTCTCTGGGCGATACTGAGCACGTGAGATGCGGTTACCTGCTATCGCCGTCGCCTGCGCAGAACGCCGTTTGTTGTATTTTCTTATCGGTATCTTAGCTGAGATATCGTCGAATATCTACCGGGTTTTGCACCTCTATCGCAGGAAATCGTATTCTTCATGAAATTTCTATTTACAAGGCTGGAAATGAGTAACTTCTAGTCATAACTTGCCGAAAACCTCGAAGCGATTGCCATGAACACAAGACAAGCAGCACGGAGAGAGAAAGACGCCTACGATCTCGTCGCCTATCCGAGCTTTCCTTATCCGGATACGCACCCCGATCGTCTGGCGGTGATGGCGATTCTCCACGGACTCTCACCGGCGCCGGTCGAGCGGTGTCGCGTGCTCGAGATCGGGTGCAATGAGGGCGCGAATCTCATCCCCATGGCCTGCGCCATTCCAGGCAGCGGATTCGTCGGATTCGATCCGGCTCATCTGCCCGTCGAACGCGGCCAGGCGCGGATTCGCGAGCTTGTCCTGACCAATGTCCGCCTGTTTCAGAGCAACCTGCTCGACGTGGGGCGAGAACTCGGCCAGTTCGACTACATCATCGCGCATGGGCTCTATGCCTGGGTCCCGGAGCCGGTGAGCGACCGCCTGCTCGCTCTATGCCACGAGTTCCTCACGCCACACGGAGTCGCCTTTGTCAGCTACAACGTGCTGCCCGGCGGTCATCTGCGCAACATGATCCGCGAAATGATGCTCTACCAGGTGCAGGGCATCGAAGACCCTGAGCAAAAAGCAGCCGCCGCGCTGGAATTCCTGAGCTTCATCGCTGAGTCCCGACCATCTGGAGATGCCTTCCGTCTGCTGATTGAAGAGCAGCTAAAACAGATGCAAAAACGCAGCCCACAGGCCATCTATCACGATGAGCTGAGCGCGATTCATCATCCGCTGCACTTTTCTGAATTCGTAGCGCACGCCCGAAAACACGGTCTTCAATACCTGAGCGAATCGGTGCTTCCGCCGCCCACCGATCCACGCTTTCGCTCCGATCTGCAGCCAGCGCTCGAAAGCACTGCGGGAGACGACATCATCGCTCAGGAGCAGGTCCTCGACTTCGTGCGGATGCGCATGTACCGCGAGACACTGCTTTGCCGAGCGGAATGCGAAGTGCGCCACGATTTTCCCGCCGAAGCATTTCCGAAGCTCTTCTTTGCTTCGCAGGTGGCCTCATCGCAGGGTGAAGCTTCCGGTGCGAGAGTCTTCACCCTCCCCGGCGGTATCAGGATGGAAACTAGTCACGCCGGGACTATCGCTCTCATGGAGCGACTGGCCGCCGTGTGGCCCCGTGCGCTCAGTTTTGCGGAGATTGCGCCGATGCTGGCCGCAACCGACCTTGCCGATGATGGCGCCCTCAGTAAAGAAGGAGCGACTCTTCTTATGCGGCTGGCCGTCGCAAAGATGATTGAGCTGCACGCCTGGAAGGCTCCGGTAGCCCGCGAGATTTCCGCGCGGCCCCGTGCCACTGCCGGCGCCCGTCAGGAAGCTCGCTCTCGCGCCCACGCGACCACGCTGCTGCATACCACGCTGCGGCTCGACGATCCGATTTTGCGTAGTTTTCTCGGCCTGCTCGACGGAACCCGCGACCGCACCGCACTGCTCGATGCGCTGAAAGCAGAATTTCCTGCGATACCATCCGAACAGCTGGAGCAGGGAATCGAGCCGAGTCTCAAACTCCTTCACCGCGCCGGCCTGCTCGAAGCGTGAACGAATCCCTACCGAGTCATCTCCGTCGCGAAAGCATCCAGCGCGAGCGAGCGCAGCAGATTGCGCCGCATTCCGGATCTCACCTGGTCCACTCCGCGCTCCGCAGCTTCAATCCACTCCAGGCTCACCTGCTGCGTCATTGCAGCCAGCTCCTTCTCGATATCGATGTTGCGAACCAGGTGCGGCGCTCCCGACTGCAACAGCAGCAGGTCTTCGAACAGGCTCAGCATTGCACCCAGCAGCTTCGAGGTCTTCTCCTGGCCCTCGGGTCCGGCACGATACGTCTCCGTCATGCGAAACAGCGCGGAGTAGTCCGGATCGCGCAACGCATTGCGCAGAATCAGGAGAGCATCCGCCCGGCTCGCAACATACGCTTCTAGATCGAAGCCCAGCGCCTTCCCCACCGCTCCCTGCGCCAGCCGCGCCACCAGCGAACGCTGCGCCGGTCGCCAATCTGTTCGCCGCTCCGCCAGGAGCTTCTCAATCTCATCCAGGGGGATTGCGCCCAGCCGGAAGATGCTGCCTCGTGACCGGATCGTCGGCAGCAGATCGCCCAGATTCTCCGCCAGCAGCACAATATTCGCATGCGCCGGCGGTTCTTCCAGCACTTTCAGCAGCGAGTTGGCCGCCTCTTTCATGAACGACGCGCTGGTAAAGATATAAATCGCCCGCTTCGCCTCCGCCGGCATGCGATAGATTTCTCGAATCATCGTCCGCACCTGTCCCAGCTTGATCAGCAGCTGCGGAGGATCGGGTGGAATCACCAGCACATCGGGATGCGTCTGGATGAGGATGCGTGTTTCTTTCTTGTCGACTTCGCGCAGCTCCTCGCGGGCCGCAATCGCCTCATCGACGCGCGCCTCCAGATCCGCCGCCTGGCCAATGCGCACACAGTTCGAGCAGACTCCGCAGTAGTCGGGTAGGCCGTCCGTCTGTTTCGGATCGAGGCAATTGACGGTCTGCGCCAGCTTCAGCGCCAGCGTGTATTTGCCCGCGCCACGCGGTCCGGAGAGGATCAGCGCATGCGGCAGGCGGTCTGCGGCGATGGATTCCCGCAGGTGCCGCACCGTCGCTTCATTGCCAAGAAAATCGCGAAAACTCACTGTCCCAGACTAGCAGGGCTCGCGGCCGAAGTAGACTCCGCCTTACCTAACAGCGCCTCAAAGCGTGTGCGCGGGAAGGCCTCCGGATAGTTCTGCTGGATAAACTTCACCATCTCTTCCCGGGCGATGCAGCGAAGATCGAAGAGATCGCTTGCATTCCGCGCGCTCAGCAGGCAACGAATTTCCATCGTGCGTTCGCTTAGATTGGTTACCTGCGTCGAGCAGACCTTCCGATCCCAGAGTGGCGACGCCTCCAGAACCTTTGCGAAGTGTTCGCGGATAGCATCGACCGGCACCGTGTAATCGGTGTAGAGAAACGCCGTGCCCAGTAGTTCGGAGCGCTCCCGTGTCCAGTTCTGGAAGGGATGCTCGATGAAATAACTCAGCGGCACAATCAGCCGGCGCAGATCCCAGATTCGGATGACGACATAGGAGGTAGTGATCTCTTCGACCCTGCCCCACTCGCCCTCCACAATCACCACGTCGTCGATGCGAATGGGCTCCGAGAAGGCAATCTGCAATCCGGCAAGAAGATTCGCGACCGTGGACTTTGCCGCAGTAGCAAGGACCAGCGTTGCCAGGCCTGCCGAGGCGAGGAGTCCGCTGCCGTAGTGCCAGAGTTGAGGATCGGGGAACGTCCAAAGGACGAAGCCAATGTCGATGATTACGATCAGGCCGACAAGGATGCGGCGGAGAAAATGCGTCTGGGTATGGATACGACGCGCCCTGACATTGTTCTCAGCCGCCAGATCGTAGCGGCGCATCAGCGCATCCATGAAAACGGACACGCACCCGATGGCGAACCAGCCGATCAGAACAACGAGCAGGACGCGCAGTCCCTCCCTCAGCGGATTGGAGACAGCGGCGGGAATCGGCAACCAGTGGAAGGTGATCAGAACGCAGATGGTGAGGAAAACCCATCGCGCGGGATGGTTAAGATGTTCGCTGATATTGAGGGGAACGCGAATATCTTTGGCGCTGGACTCTTTGCGGCGGTGGCGGATGATCGTGAATGCGATCCAGTGAATGATATTGCCGAGAAGAATCGCGCCGGAGAGGAGAAACACGGCGAGGATCCAGTTGTGACGAGCTAAAAGATGAAATTGCATTTGTCGAGGGAGATGCGGACCCAGTCAAAAAGGGTTATCCAGCGTGGGTGGATGTGGCTCGCCTCATCCTCAACCGGAGGAAGAGCCATGCGCGCGAAGCTCCGGAACCATACGAATACCATACTTCGGTCGCAGCGTAATCTTCGGTTGAACCTCCAGCCGCTGCCCCGGAACCAGCCGCAGCCTCCAGCGCTGCGCGATCGTTGCCAGCAGCTGCGTGCTCTCCATCCACGCAAAGGCCTCGCCAATGCATTGGCGGTTGCCCGCACCGAAAGGGAAGTAGACGAACTTAGACCGGCCGGCCTTGCGTTCCGGCGTAAAGCGTTCCGGATCGAACCGCAGCGGATCGGGAAAATGCTCAGCGCTGCGTTGAATAATGTACTGACTGAAGAAGAAATAGGTCCCGGCCGGCAGCTGATACGGCCCCAGCGCCACATCACTCGTAGCCTGCCGCCCCATCGCCCACGCCGGCGGATACAGGCGCATCGATTCCGCGAGTACCATCTCTGTGTAGCGCAATTGCGAGAGATCGTCGAGCATTGGCAGGCGTCCGCCCAGTACGGCATCAAGCTCCGCATGCAGATTCGCTTCGGCCTCGGGATTCTGCCCCAGCAGCATCCATGTCCACGAGAGCGCGTTGGCGACGGTCTCGTATCCGGCGAGAAAAATCGTCAGCACCTCATCTCGCAACAACTCATCGCTCATCCCCGAGTGGTCCTGCTCGTCGTCGCGCAAGCGCAGCAGCATCGAGAGCAGATCGCCCCGGTCCACGCCGCTGGCGCGATGTTCGGCAATCATGCGATACACCACCTCGTCGAGCCGTTTCCGCGCCCGCCGAAAGCGCATCAGGCCGGGGATAGGCAGGTGTAGATACTCTTCCGCGCGAGGCAGGGCAATCAGGAAGTTGTAGAGCTTCATGATGGCATTCACTTCGCGGTTGATGCTCAGTATGTCTGGCGTCACCTCCTGCGCGAACAGCGTGCGAGCCACCACTTCCAGCGAAAGCCGCATCATTTCCGCCGACACATCGATTTCAACCCCTGGCCGCCACACCTCGCGCATCGCCGCTGCGCGCTCCACCATGATCGAACCGTAGGCCTGAATACGCTGTCGATGGAAAGCCGGCGCAGCAATACGCCGCTGCCGCTTATGGCTCTCGCCATCGCTGGTAATCAGGCCTTCGCCCAGCAGAATCTTCATGCGCTTCTGCGTGCGCTCCTTGATGAAATTCTGCGGCTGCACGATAAGGATTTCGCGAATGAAGTCGGGCTCGCTCACGAGCACGATGTCGCTCGGCCCCACGCGATAATGCGCCATGCGGCCATAGGTCTTGGTCAGGTGCTCAAAAAGCAGGATCGGATTACCAACACGAAAGAATCGCCGCGAGAGATAAAGCGGCAGGTTGAGCTTCAGACCCGGAGGAAAGCGGTATCCATTGCGCTCTTCGACAATCCAGTTCGAAGCTTCAGTCGTTATCATGGAGGCGACTCGGGGGTGCCCCACCCTTTGCGCGCCTTTGCGCAAAGGGTGGGAATGGCGGATGGTCAGACCCGATCTTTCAGGCGTTCCTTCACTACTTGTACGATGCGCTGATGAATCTGCTCAATGCTCTGATCGCCATCGATTACCACCACACGCAAAAGTTCCCGGCGTGCAATTTCACAATATTTATCGAAGACGCGCCGGTAGAAAAGCTCGCCCTCCTTCTCAAAGCGGTTTTCGTCGATAGGATGCCCAGCGGCCCGCGTATTGCGCCTGCGCGCTCGCTCCAGTGATCGAGAAAAATCCGGCAGCAGCAGCAGAGTCAGGTCCGGCTGCAGTCCGCCGCACATGGCGGCGTGCAGATCGAGAACAACTTTGCTGCCAAGCTCGCGTCCGCCGCCCTGGTAGGCTTCCGTCGAGTCCGTATAGCGATCGCAGAGCACAATTTTGCCTTTTGCAAGGGCCGGTTCAATGATCTCGGCAATGGCCTGCGCCCGGTCGGAGAACATCAGGCCCAGCTCCGCTCGCGGCGCAAGATTCTCCGTGCGCGAATCCAGCAGCAGAGCGCGAATCTTGTCGCCGATCCGCGTCCCTCCCGGCTGCCTCGTCACGACGATCTCTTCGCCCTCCGCTTCCAGCCACTCCGCAAGCTTGCGCAACTGCGTCGATTTGCCCGAGCCATCAAGCCCTTCAAAAGTGAGGAAGAAACCCCGAGATACAGCCGGACACATGGCCGGAGTGTAGCATCTGCGCCCAGGGTTGGCCCGATGATCACACTTTGCAGCAGTCGCTATCCTCGAGCATTATTTGTCATGGTGTGGCTACTGCGGCAGCACCTTATCCAGCAGGACCTTACCCACATATCCCGCAGAGAATCCGACAAAAAGACCACCGTAGAAATCTTCTATCGAAATGAACGGTTGCGTGTCCTTTTTTCTGGCAAAGGCAACGACTAGGACACCACCTAAGAGGATGCCTGCAAACGTCTCGCCAAGAAACTGGAGATAAGGGTGCTGTTGGCTTGCTGCTCCCGGGGCGAGGTAAAGAAACTTGTAAAGAGTATGGAGCACACTGCCTGTAATCGCGCCCCAAAATGCTCCGCGTAATACCGCTCCTAAGGGAGCGCGGATATTGAATTCCTGGCGGATCGTGTCCTGGTTTACGACACCGTCAATCTTGTATTGAACCTGAAACTGCATAATATAGGCTGCGGGCATGAACAGCGTGGATTTCCATGTCTTGAGCGTGAAGCGCTTCAGTGAACTATTGCCATGCTGTAAAACGATTTCGCCGGACGGTTCAGTGGCATCAGGTTGGGGATCGTTTGATGCAACTGATGCAACGACATTTTGAGCTACGACCACTCTTTCTTTGAGTTCCTGTTTGAATTGATTTTTCATCGTAGCCCACAAGCCGGCGTCCTGATTCTCCTTGTCCCTAAACTCGGTCGGAAGCGACGCGCTGACCCCCAGCAGGGTAACTGGAGATTCGTAGGGATTCGTTACGCGAACAAAGACGGAAAAGGCTCTACCTGCCTCTAACTGGGGAGAGGATGTGTCCACGTCATATCGCAGGGGGCCGCGAAGAAACTTTGTGCTAGTCGACAGGGGTGGAGCATTCTCTCCCTGAGCGGCAGGTGGAGGGGGTTCTGCTACCATTTCCTCGTGTTGCTCAATCTGCGGGATTTCCTCTGAAGGCGGATGTTGATCGGGTGGCAATTCGATAGCTGAATCTGTCATACGACCTCCAACGGGATTCGAACAAAGAGCGGTGGGCTGACATCGGGAGCACCGAGTATAAATTGCTTTGTTCCGGGAAAGCCAACGAATCCGTAAAGCTTAAAGGAAGATTTGCGGCTTTTTGCGTCTAACCATTCGGCACTCACTGTTTACAATGGGATCGGCCCTTTGGGAGGATTTCCGTTTGAAGCTTCGCTTTCTGCCCGCACTCTCGTTCGTCGCCGCCATCGCTGCTTCCGCACAAACCTCGCCTCCCATACATGTAACAGTCGACGTTACCGATGCGCCCCGCAAAATTCTGCATGCCACGCTTTCCATTCCGGTCCAGCCCGGTCCTCTCACGCTCGTCTATCCGCAGTGGATTCCGGGCGAGCACGGTCCCACCGGCCCCATCGACAATCTCGCCGGACTGGTGATCTCTGCTAACGGACAGCCACTTGCCTGGAAGCGGGACGACGTGAACATGTTCGCGTTCCACCTCACGGTGCCCGATGGAGCGTCTTCGCTCGACGTCAAGCTGGACTTTCTCGCCACAGCCGCAGCCTCAGGCTTTACCGCCGGAGCCTCGACCAACGCTAATCTTGCCGTCGTCAGCTGGAACGAAGTGCTCATCTATCCCGCCGGTCATCCCGCTGCCGACATCGCTGTACAGGCTGCGGCTAAACTCCCCTCCGGCTGGCAATACGGTACGGCGCTCACCAAAACAGGCGAGGCCAACGGAGCAGTTCAGTTCGAGACCGTCTCTCTCGAGCAATTGGTCGATTCGCCGCTCCTGACCGGAAAATTCTTCCAGGAATTCCCACTCGCTCCCGAGGTCGCGCCGAAGCATTACCTCGATGTTGCCGCCGACGGCCCTGAGGATCTGCGCATCAAGCCCGATGCCCTCGACGCTTACAGCAACCTCGTCCGCGAAACCGGAGCGCTCTATCAATCGCGCCACTATGCCAACTATCACTTCCTCGTAACCTTGAGCGACCAGGTGGCGCACTTCGGCCTCGAACATCACCAGTCGAGCGACGACCGCGTCTCCGAAAAAACCTTCCTCGACGACAATCTCGCCCTGATTACGGCCGACCTGCTGCCTCACGAGTTCACGCATTCGTGGAACGGCAAATATCGCCGCCCCATAGGCCTCGCAACCGGCAATTACGAAGATCCCATGAAGGGCGAGCTCTTGTGGGTCTATGAGGGACTCACGCAGTATCTCGGCGAGGTGCTGGCGGCGCGGAGCGGCATCGAAAGCCCCGACGAATACCGCGCCGCCCTGGCCGCCAATGCCGCCACGCTCGATAGCCGCCCGGGCCGCACCTGGCGCGACCTGCAGGATACCGCGACCGCGGCGCAGATTCTCTACGACACCAGTCCGGAGTGGGACAACTGGCGGCGCAGCGTCGACTACTACCAGGAGGGCGCGCTGATATGGCTTGAAGCGGACACCATCATCCGCCAGCTCACGAAAAATAAGAAGAGCCTCAACGATTTCTGCGCGCGTTTTGAAGGAGTCGGCGGCAACACTCCGCCGAAGGTCGTCCCCTATACCTTCGACGACGTGATTGCTAACCTGAACGCCGTCGCGCCGTACGACTGGGCAGGATTCTTCAACGACCGGCTCACATCCAAATCCCCCCATGCTCCTTTGGGCGGCATCGAAAACGGCGGCTACAAGATCGTTTACTCCGATACGCCCAGCGCCTTCATTCAAGCGCGCGAAACCGTCACCGGCGACTCGCAGGCCTGGTGGACCCTGGGCATCAACATCAGCACAGATGGCCATATCGATGATGTGCTCGTCGGCTCCGTCTCCGACAAGGCCGGCCTCGGCCCCGGCATGCAGATCGTCGCCGTCAACGGACGCCAGTACACGGCAACGCTGTTGAGCGACGCAATCACTGCGGCCAAAGGCATCAAGGATCCGATCGAACTGATCGTCATCAACACCGGCTACTACAAGGTCGTGAAGCTCGACTACCACGACGGCCTGCGCTTCCCGCATCTCGAACGCATTCAGGGCACGCCCGACCGCCTCGACGATATCCTGAAGCCGATGACGCAGCCGCCGCCATCGAAAGGGAAGAGCTAGCCCGCCGGATACAGCCCCGCAATCTCCAGCTCCAGGCCGCCGTACTCGGGATGTTTATTCTCCCGCAGCCTGTAGGCGAGATGCACCACGCTGCCCTCGCCGAGCTGCATCGATTGCACCCGCTCCGCCCAGCTCCAGCCAAGCGCCGACAGGTTGCCTCCGCGCGGCCCTTGCGTCACCTGCAGCCGAACATGCTTCTCCTTCATATAGCGTGGAGGACCGGTCAGCAGTACATTCTGCGCCAGAAAAACAGGTTCCGTGTTGCCCATCCCCATCGGCTCCAGCCGCTTGAGCCATGACCACACCGCCGGAGTCACGCGATCGAGCGGGAGCAGCGCATCGCACCGCAGCGGACTGCCCAGATCTTCCTCGGTCAAGTGAATCGCAGCGTAGCCTACAAGCCTCGCGCGCAGCTCCTCCACGCGCTCCGAGGGTAGCGAGAATCCCACCGCGTGCGCATGCCCGCCGAAGCGCGTAAACAGATCGCGGCAGCTCTCGATCGCATCCAGCAGATGAAAGCTCGGAATCGACCGGCCCGAACCGTGCGCCGTCCCGTCCTCGTCGTGAGCGACCACCATCGCGGGTTTGCCCGTCCGATCCACAATGCGCGAAGCCAGAATCCCGATCACTCCTCGATGCCATCCCTCGCCATCCATCACGATGCATCGCGCATCGCGGAAGCGCTCTTCTTCCAGCCGCGCCACGATCTCCGCCAGCATCGCCGCCTCGGCGTCGCGCCGTTCCTGATTCAGCTTTTCGAGCTTCTCGGCGATTTCATGGGCGCGCTTTGGCTCTTTCGTAGTGAAGAGCTCGATCACCTCCGAAGCCACATCCATGCGCCCTGCGGCGTTGATCCGGGGCGCAATGCGAAACGCCACGTCCACTGGAGTGAGTTTGCGCCGCGCCGAATCGAGCTTGGCGACCTCCATCAGTGAGCGCAACCCGGCATGCACCGGCCGCTGTAGCTGCTCCAGGCCAATCGCCACGAAGACGCGATTCTCCCCGAGCAGCGGAACCGCGTCCGCAACCGTAGCAATCGCGACCATCTTCAGGAACGACGGCAGAATCTTCGTCCGCGCGCGCTCGCGATCCCACCCCTCCAGTAGCGCTTGCGACAGCTTGAACACCACGCCGGCTCCGCAAAGGTGCTTGCACGCATAGCCGCACGCGGCCTGGTTTGGATTCAGAATTGCCAGCGCGTTCGGCAGCCCCACTGCTGCTTCCGGCAGGTGGTGATCTGTGACGATGAGATTAAGTCCTAGCGTCTCGGCAGCCTCAGCCGCGGCAAAGGCGCGAATGCCCGTATCCACGCTGATCACCAGCCTCACGCCATCCCGCGCCGCGCCATCCAGAATCCCGCTCCGCATGCCGTAGCCTTCGCGCAGCCGGTGCGGCACATGAAAGCGCACCTGCCCGCCGAGCATCTCGATGGCAGTCTTCAGCAGCACCACGGCGGTGGTCCCGTCTACGTCGTAGTCGCCGTAGATCAGAATCGTTTCCTGGGCCGCAACCGCCTGCTGAATGCGCGCCACTGCGCGTTCCATGCCCAGCATCGAGTACGGATCGAGCAGTTGATCGAAATGTGGATGGAGAAAGCGCTCGGCCTCTGCGGCATTGTGCACGCCGCGCGCCACCAGCAGTTCGGCGATCAGCAGAGGCAGCCCGGACTCGCGTGCCAGCTCCGCAGCTTTGCCCGGATCGCTTCCGGAAAGAATCCAGCGCCGGTTCAGGAGCGCGGCCGCCGCCTCAGACGTGCTCACGATTGTTCGTCGGCGTCCTCGTCGTTCAGCACAATATCGCCAAAACCCTCCAGCGACTCCAGCAACTGCTGATAGCGCTCATACCACGCCGTGGTGTTCTCGTGCAGAAACACGATGCCCTGATGCGCAAAGCCCAGCTGGATATACCCCACGCGGCCCACATGCGTGGCCAGCGACTGCGCCTCGTCGATCAGCGGAGACTCCTCATCCGGAAAATTCGTCTCCTGCAGCTCTTCCAGCAGCAGCTCCAGATCTTCCTTTTCCAGCACCACTTCGCTCATGGTCACGAATGCCGCGCCAGCGGCCTTCGCGGTCTCCACAAAATCCTTCCAGCTATCGGCATTCGAATCGTCTTCCCACACCACCGTGGGCACTTCTTCGCCCACGTACACGGGCACGCGGCGCATTCCATGGCCTGCAATAAAGGCCACCATATCGTCTTTGAGGGAGAGCAAACTGTCCTGAAGCATCGTCATCTTTCGATTGTCGCAGAAGAGCCAGTCTACCCCATCCTGCCAGGTGGAAAATCATGTTTATAAAGCAAGCGAAAACTCGCGTAAGAAACCAAACGAATACTCACGTAAACTGGATATAGAACCCTCATTTCTAAGGAGTCCCGATTGGCGAAATTCGAGCGCCACGTCTTCGTCTGTACCAATGTTCGCGAGCCGGGCAGTGCGCGCCGTTCCTGCACCACCGACGGCAAGGGTGAGCTCCACGCGGCCCTCAAGGACGCTGCAAAGGCTGCCGGTCTCGTCCCCCGCGTCCGCATCAACAAGTCCGGATGCCTTGAGCAGTGCGAGCATGGCCCAACCGTCGTCGTCTACCCTGAAGCCGTCTGGTACGGTGGGGTCAAGGTCGAAGATGTTCCCGAGATCGTCAGCGAACACCTCATCGGCGGCCGTCCCGTCGAGCGCCTTCTCATCGCAGACGACTGCCTCAACGCCGCCGTTTGCCCGCACCGGCCCGCTCTCGCGGGTAGCACGAGTTGTGTGACTGAATTGCTCGCATGAAAAATTATCTGATTGAGCGCTGGAAAAGGCGGTGGATAGTAGTTCCCGCTGCCGGCGGTTTAGGCATTTTCTCTGCATATCGTAGTTCGAAAACTCATGACGGTAGAGCGCTCAAGTCTGTGCTGTTATTCGCCTGCTTTGTTGTCATCGTCATTCTCTTTCCATTTCATTTCGGAGGAGAGGACTGGAATCAAGTAAGCGATACGCAGCAACGCAAAGATTAGGACGCAAGGTCCCCACCCTGCGCGGTTTTGCCCACGCATTTGTGCTATATTTCGAACGAGATAAATGATTTTTTCACGGGATTATGTAGGATATCTTGCCCGCCATACGGTCAAACACCTGATCGACGCCAAGGTGATCCGCACTGATAAGTTGGCTGTTGTCGAAGAGCGCGTTAACGCCGGCCTCCTCGAAGAATTGTCCCTCGAAGATCGCATCAATGAAGAGGTGCGCGTCATCCTCGACGCCTACCAGGACGAGATGCACCGCACCGGCGCCGCCTACGCCGAAATGTTCAAGAAGGTCAAGATCGAGCTGGCCCGCAAGTACAAGGCGGTGCTGTGAGAATCTCCCGCGACAAGCTGAACAAGCTGGCCCACGTCGTCTCCGACGTTCTCGCCGAAACCGACGAATGCGAATTCCTTGAGGACCGCAACACCATCCGCCAGGAAGCTCGCAAGGCGCTCGAAAATCTGCTCATGCAGGAGACGCGCATCGACCAGGCCGCCCGCCTCAAGATCCAGTCCCAGCGCCGCATCATCCCCGAAGGCAGCCAGGAGTGGGACATCCTCTACCGCAAGTACTACAACGAGGAAGTCAAAAAGCTCGGCATTTGAAGACTGCCCGTCAGGCTACCCCCGTCTTGTTTTTGTGGTCTTGAAGTCGAAATGAGTGCATCACGAATCCAACGCGCTGAAAGTTAAGGGCGCTGTCAGATGCCGCGCCCACTCTATCACATCGCCATGGTAGGGGACTCTGATTCGGCGATTCTCGATGGTTGCATGGGTTGCGGATACAACCCCGGCCAGCGATTCGTAGACTATGAGTAGCCCTCCCTTCGTTTCTATGCTATCCAGCCCATAGGTGAACCGGAGCTCATCGCCCGGCGGAATCAACTCCCGATCAAGTTTGTATCTCCATTTGACATCGGCGGGCTGACCAAGACCTCCATAGGTGAACCAGGCATCAAGGGCGACACCGCCTCCTCTGTTCCGGACGATGCCTCTTTCCCCATTCGTTGCTGACCAAGAAGATCAAGATCGGTCGCAGAGATTCGGTAACTTGCCGTCTTGCTACTTCTACCTGTTCTCTCGCGGCTGCGGCCAGAGATTCACTCGTCTGCATTTGTTGGTTTGTTGCTTCGGTCAGCTTTTCGGCAGCGTTGGCCTGTTTGACCGCGGCACGGCAAGTGAAAAACAAAACAATGATCGTCGCTACGTTCCGCCCGGCTCCCACCAAGAATTCGATTGTTTCTTTGATATCGTTCCCAGACTTACTCAAGATTGACCTCCCAAGTTGGCAGGTGGCCCACCAACCCTGCTGTTGGCTTGTGTGGGGCCGTTCTCCATCCTCACATCTCCTTCGCCGCTACCGGACCCTCCAGCCAGGCCAGAAAGAGCTTATAGCCGATGCAGAGAACGATCGCGCCGACGAAGAGTCCGATGATGCCGACTGCCAGAAAGCCGCCAATGGCTCCCAAAAAAATCACCACGATAGGAACCGCGACGCCGCGCCCCAGCAACAGCGGCTTCAGGGCGTGTTCGACGACACTCACCAGGATGCACCAGAGCAGAAACAGCACTGCCTTCGTTGTGCTTGCGACCGCAAACATATAGATGACGGCGGGAAGCAGCACCAGCCCTCCCGCCTGAAGCACGGCCGCGAAGAGAAAGACCAATGTCCAGAGCCCGGCGCCCGGCAACCTCGCTGTCAGGAAGCCCACACCGGCAAGAACGCTCTGGATGACCGCTACGCCGAGAATTCCGTTGGTAACGCTCCGAATCGTAGATCCCGCCAGCGTTTCGAACTCCGGACCCCGGTCGCCGAAGAGGCGGCTGGCTAACGAATGCGAGACGACCGCTCCGCCCGAAGCATTCGCAAGTAGAACACCCGCCACCAGAATGGAGAGGACAAATTCCACTACCGTCATACCGATTCCCGCAGAGGCGTGAAGAAGCCCGGGCACCAGTGCCCTGAGCTGCGGAGCCACGCTTTTCAGCGCCTCCGTCAGGTTTGAGGAGGCCTTATCCCAGGTGCTGTACAACGGCCCCCCGACGAGCGGCCATGTTCTCACGCTCTCCGGTGGAGTCGGGATACCCAGCGTACCTTCCCTGGTGTGCGCGATCAGAGTCTGGAAACCCTGAATCATTGTCTCCGTCAGCATGGCAACGGGAACAATCAGGACGCCCAGGAAAAGCAATGTGAAAATAACGGCGGCCAGCTTTCCGCGCCCACCCAGCAGGCTTCGCAGCTTTTGGTACGCGGGGTTCACCGCGATCGCGATGATGATTCCCCAGGCTACCATTGGCAGAAAGGGCCGCAGAATCATCAGGCATGCGGTCGTCAGCAGGATGACAAGGACCAGATGAATGGCAATTTCGATAGCCCGACGTCTGTAATCCAATTGCTTTGGCTGCTCTTCCGTAGTCACGGCTAAATCCCCTGCGAGCGAAGCTCAGTAGAGAGTATCGCCGTCTTGGAAGATACTGCCAATCGAAATGAGCAGCCGGATTTTCAATCGTGTTTCGAAACCGCTGATACTCCGCATCTTCTGCGGGGATTATGACCCCTATTCTCCGCACTCCAGATCAGCCCAGATCATGCAACTGCACGTACTTCAAGACGCCGCCCATTTGCAGAGCCTGATCGATGGAACTGGCATTCGGGCAGTAAATGAACGGCCGGCGAGGATACAGCCTGTCGTTCACCCAATACTTGTTCCAGCCGGTCGAGGTTTTGATAAATTCCTGAACATATCCAGTGGCCGTGCGATAAAGGGCTTCGATTTCCAGGCATCCATTCACACAGATATCGACATAAGACTGGACCATGGGGATCTCAGGTGTCGGCTTTTTGGTCTTGGAAATGTATGCGGGCTGGCTCACAAAGAGAAGGACCTGGTTCTTGCTGTCCCACGGCGAACCCCCGTCCAGCATCTGGATCGCTCCTTCCACGGGGTCGGCCGAGTAGCCGGTTTCTCGCTCTTTGGTTTTCTCGATATCGTCGACTTTATAAATGACGCCGTTGATAGTTGCCCCCGCCTTTGCCACTGCCCCTAAGTAAGTGCAGGTGCTGCCCACGTTGTTGGCAAACTGGTGAAACCATCCGCGCTCATAGCCGGTAACTCGCGCCGGCCAGGCGGCGAAAGCGTCGGGATTGGTGCGCGTCCGCGATGCCCTTTCAATAAGCGAGCCATAGCCGAACACATATCCAGCCTTAGCCATACTTGTCTCTCCTTATCGCTGTATTTGATTGCGCCCCGGCTCAGAATGGATCGAGACCGGTCGGGCAGCATCAACACGGAGCCAGGGAAGATGAAAGCGGCACCAACGTCAGGAGTGGCCGGAAGGAAGTGTCCTGTTGCCGCTCCGCGCAACCGTCTGCTGAGAACATTCAGGAGTCCGTCAGGTGAGATAGTCTTCCTCGTTTGTCGCGGTGTCAAGAATGTCTCGATGAATTCATAAATCTCTGGGTTAGCCCGTCCGCTGCCGCTCAGGACAGTTGCATTCCGGCCTCCAAGTCCGTTCATTCTGTTATATTAAGAAGGTTGGCGATCCTCGCCACCCCCTTCCGGCGCCATGGTGTAATTGGTTAACACGCCGCCCTCTCAAGGCGGAGAGTTCGGGTTCGATCCCCGATGGCGCTACCAAAACCCCTTCCAGTAACGTCCAACTACGCCCAACACCTAGACGTAAATCTAACAAAACAAACAAAACAGGCCAAATGGCACTCCAGACGCTCATCGAAATCCAGCGTCACTTGGGGATAGGATCGGGGATAGCGGGGAAACGCTGGAAATCGCCTATCCCCAAAAATTGATGAACTCGGAGGCGTTCGTTATGCACGCGAATAGGGTCTGAAGATGCCGCTGACTGAACTGCAAATTAAAAGCCAAACCGCAGCCGGAAAAGTTTGTGCGGCTGTATGACACACGCGGCCTGTACTTTGAAGTTGCCCATCGGGCGGAAAACTGTGGCGGCTGAAGTACTACTTTAATAAAAAGGAAAAGCGCATCTCCTTGGGCGCTTACCCGGAGACAAGCCTGTCTCAGGCTCGCGAGCGCTGCAACGAGGCCCGCAAGCTTCTGAGTGACGGAACTGATCCCAGCCAGAAGCGCAAAGAGGAAAAGCTGGCCCGCACTGAACGCTCAGAGAATACGTTTGGGAAAGTCGCCCGCGAGTGGTACGCGAAGAACTCTGAAGCTTGGGTTCCGCTCTACACCGAGCGTGTCCTGAGCCGCATGCGGCGCGACCTGCTGCCTTTCCTTGACGAACGCCCCATCGATGAGATTGAAGCTCCTGAATTGCTCGCCGTCCTTCGTCGTATCGAAGATCGGGGAGTGCGGGATGTCGTTCGCCGCGCCTTACAGGACTTCGGGCAGATTTTTGCCTTCGCCATTGCCGCCGGGAAGTGCAAGTGGAATCCCGCTGCCGGACTGGATAAAGCTCTCGCGCCGAAAAGGAAGGTAGTCCATTTTCCTGCGGTCACGGACCCGAAGGAGTTTGGTAAGCTGCTGCGTACCCTTTATGACTATCAGGGGACCGTTACGGTTCGCGCCGCTTTGCGTCTTGCTCCGCTGGTCGTGGTGCGCCCCGGCGAGTTGCGCAAGGGGAAGTGGGAAGACGTTGATCTGGACCGCGGAGTGGAATTTCGTTGCTTCAAAAACACTGCAGGAACATATCGTGCCCTTGAGCAAGCAGGCCGTGAAGATTCTCCGCGAACTGCATCAGCACACAGATTCAAGCCAATATATATTTACCGGCGCACGCAGCCCCAAGCGGCCTATGTCGGATAATGCAGTGCTTGCCGCGATGCGGCGCATGGAGATTCCAGCCGACGTGGCGACGGGTCACGGCTTCAGAGCTAGTTTCCGAACTATAGGCGATGAGGTGTTAAAGTTCCGTGTCGATCTGCTGGAACACCAGCTTGCGCATTAGGTGAAAGACCCGAACGGGCGAGCTTACAACCGGACTGCGTTCCTACCTGAACGCAAGCGGATGATGCAACAATGGAGCGACTATCTTGATCAGCTAAGAAGTAGTAAGAAGTCGAAGGTAGTCCTGGGCAATTTCCAGACAGCCTAAGATAAATCAGGTGTGCAGGGGCGCGATGACTCTTGCTGCTCTGCTCAACATCATGCTGTCTTTTTTTGCCGGGACACTGGGCACCGTCGCCGGTTATCAACTGACGACCCGTATTAGGATCATCGTTATGGTCGAACCGGTCGTCGCTTCACCATCCTCATCGTCGGGTCCTCCGCCTGCCGCCACCGATTCTTCCCAGCCCAGCAGAGTACATGCGTGGCGTGGCCGAACCTGCGGTGCAGGTCTTCAAATTCTTCATAGAGGTCGCTCAGCGCGGCCTGTACGTCAGGCGGCAGATCATGCGTGGACAATGCGTGTCACCCTTCCCGTGTGACTTCCCGGCTGGTAGAGCAGCGGAGGGTAGAGCGGGAAGACCCCACCCATCGCCTCAGGTGTACCGCCTGAAACTTATCCGCCGCGAAGAAAAGATAGCACCGCGTACGCGCATAAACCTATGTACGCTTACGTGCGCTTCGGTTGTGCTGATTTGCTGTCGCGCATGTGGGATCGCCCTGATCGGCGTTGGCCGTGCAAATCCAGTGAAGCGTTCCTGGGCAAAGTAAGCTCTGTGGTACTCTCTCTGCGCACAAAACCGGGAGGTGCAGAATGTCCGAATTCATCGGCCTGCAAGTGAGCGATCTCGCCGTCGATCCTGATAAAGCAACGCATCAGTGTGGAAGTTGTAGAGCACTCTACGCGGTGCCTGAAAGCACATGGAACAGGAGCAACGATGCACCTGCGGATCACCCAGGCTCTACCCAGTGAATGACGCAGACGTTACTGGCGGCAAAGCTACGGCGATTCCGTTGCTGTGAAGCCGCTCCATAAAATTCCCCCGACACCGTATCACTCATAGATCGATTCCGTGCGCTTTGGCTTTTGCCTTAACGATACCCTTGCCGATCTCCCACAGAAGCTGCACGCTGGCTACACCGAGCTTCTTGGCCCCTTCCTTTGTCTCGCGCCAGATCGCCGGGTCGCGCACCGTATTTAGAAACTCGTGCCCGTCGTAGGTCAGGCGCTGAGGATGCCAGTCGTAGCCATCGAACGAGCTAAAATCAACCGCTTTTATGAAACCTGCCTCAGCCAGAAGCCCCACATGGTAAGCAATCTCTTGCTGCGTGTGCTCGGGAATTTGAAGCTGCTTGGGTAACTGCGGATCACCCTGATCCGCTTCCAAGGCCAACAGAATTTCTCTCACTAGGTCGTTGTCGAGTTTCATAGCTGCCCGTCAGCATACCAGCGCCTGTCAGACCCGCGAATATCCTGGGAAATTAGGGCCGTAGCTGCCGAGGCAGCGTGTTAATGAATTGACGGGGTCACGCGAATTTCAAACAGTTCTGGCCAGAGTTTTCCCGTGACAAAGAGTCGGTCGTTCTTCGCATCCCAAGCGATGCCATTCAGACGGCACCTTCGCTGCGAAGTTCGACAACCGGAATGATACCTGCGAGGTCGATCCATCCCCGCACTTGGCCGGTTTCAGGAGATATACGCGCAATTCTGTTCGAGAACCAGATGTTTGCGTAGATTTCGCCGTGGACGTATTCCAGTTCGTTGATCTGCTGAACAGCCTTGCCGTGGTCGGTCACGGCCAAACTCCGGAGTTGCTGAAAAGTCTCTGGATTGAGAAAGCGGAGGGTGGACGTACCATCGCTGAGAATTGAGATTACGGCCATCCTGCGTAAGGCCCCAGCCTTCGCCGGAGTAATGAAAAGTACGGATCAGTCGGAAAGTTGCGCGGTCATATACGAAACCGGTGTGCTCTTTCCATGTGATTTGGACCAGCGTATCTTTCCAATTTGTTAGACCTTCACCGAAGTACTGGCTGGGCAATTCATGTTCGCGAATCGCTCGTCCGGTTTCCAAATCGACTTCGCGCTGCGTGGAATGGCCATAAAGTCCGGTGCTCTCATACAAATGGCCGTCCTCAAAGATCAGTCCCTGCGTGTAGGCAGTTGGATCGTGGGGGTACCTATGGAGGACGCGAAAACCAGCGTCGGCCCACACAACAACGGACAAAACCAGCAATAGGCACACGAGACGAGCGCGGTTACGCATCATTGCAGAACTAGACTATCGTCAGATACTAGGCACGGCTGAAAATTAAATTTTTGCGACGCTGCTGATTTTCCTTGGCCAGCGCCAGCAGAACTGGCAACAAGACGTGTATCTCGTCATCGTCAGTTCACCAATCTACAAGCGAGGTGTAGCTCTTCCACACCTCGCGGAGTGATCCTGCGATTTAAATGCTGGCCGGAGCAAAGCGCCAAAGATTTTGAGGGTGTGGGTAGGGGATGCTGGGTCGAAACTTGTTCAGAATTGCGACGGCACCCGTGTGGGGCCAGCATCCCTACGTACCACATGGTACACAGCCTGCGGGCAGCGGGCAAAAAATCGTTGGACACCCGCCGCGATTTGAGATTTACTGGTGGCGTTCAGAACTGCGGTACGGCACTTCCCGCGTAGATAACGCCCCGCAAGTTCCCATCGCTCTCCTGAACTCCGGGATACAGGCTCCTGTCATGCCGCCAGCAGCGCGGCTCACTGACGGATAGGTTTTGGCTCGGGCGCTGGCAAGCCAATCGGGATCGTTCCCGAAAGGGTTGCTCGGTGCCAGCAGGCGCGTGCGCCGTGGGCCATCGTCAGGGGATTTGACTTCCGTGGGAGCCAAAAATAGCCAAGCCTCACTGCACGCTGCATAGCGACCGACGATGACGGCATACCGGCTTCGCGCTAGGCAGAGACAGGGCTTTTACCCAGCCTTTGCTTTGCTCACTCGGAATCTGGCATCGGCTTAAGAGCAAAGGCAAGAACAAGAAAATAGGGAGAGGTGTGTTTTAAAAAGCCCGCGCCGCAGGCGCAAAAACACGCGGGGTCCGGGGGCGCGAAAGTTGTGCCTCGCCAAAACTCCATCATCCTGTGTTTTCTTCGCTTTCTAGCCCACTACGAGTTGAGATTCCAAACGGCTCTTAACCGTTAAGACATCCGGGGGCCCCATTCAGCTTCGCCTGCGGATTGAATTTTGGCGAGGCACAACAGGACAACTGCGACAGAAATGCGGACGTACACATCTCCGATGCGGGATTTGGAAAGCAGCGCAGCGATGAAGACTGCCGGGAAGTGGGTCAGTTTGATCTGTGGTGAGGGTTGATCCCATCACAGATCACGGAACGGAACGACAGATTTTTGAATCCATACCCCGAGGTTAAGTTGGGAGAAAAACGCATTGACTGCGTCCTCGGATAGGTACAGGTGAGGCGTTGGACCAATGGTTAAGCTGTCGATGAAAAAGGGCCGTGTCCCTGATAAGTATGTTGGACGGAATAAATCTCGCGACTTGGAAATGAATGTGCGGGGTTCAGGAAGACTTATGGGGATATAAGGCACAAGCGTTGAACGCGAGATTCGAAAGCGAATCGAATGCCGCTCCCAACTAGGACACTACCTTTGCTCTGCTGCTCGAAGCGAGGTGCCTCCTTTCCGCACCTCGCGAGGTGATCTTCGCGTTTTTAAAGTAAAAACCCAAGCGTTTCGGTTTTATGTTTATACTGTTCTCATGCCAACCGTTCTGAGGTTTGGCGGGCTGAGAGTGGTTGTTTATCCCAATGACCATCGTCCGTCGCATGTGCATGTTATTGGGAACGGTTGTGAAGCCGTCTTTGAACTGAACTGTCCATTTGGGCCGGTCACCCTGCGAGAAAACTATGGTTTCTCCAGAGTTAATCTGGCCCGTATTCGAAGAGAACTTCAGCACAACGTAATCGCGCTGTGTGGCGCATGGGAGGGCATTCATGGAATTGCGTGACGGAATTGAACTCGCGAATCAGAGGGCGAAGGAACTCCAAGCTTCACTGCCCAAGGCGGTAAGCGCCCGCTACGACCGTCGCATTCATCGCGTCGTGATTCTTCTCGATTCGAAGCTCGGCGTGACTTTCTCGCCGCACGATGCTGAAGGGCTAGAAAATGCTACTCCTGAGATGCTCAATCCCATCGAAATCTCTCCCTCGGGTTTCGGCATTCACTTTCCGAGACTGGACGCCGATCTCTACCTGCCCGCGCTTCTGGAAGGATTTCTAGGCTCGAAAAAGTGGATGGCCAGCAGACTTGGTTCCGCAGGGGGTCAGGCGCGGAGCGTGGCCAAAACTGCTGCCGCGCAAAAAAATGGACTACTTGGTGGCAGACCAAAAAAGGCAACTGTGCTTACTTTGGAACTGAAACCTCAAAAAGTCGCTGCCCGCCGCGCCCACGCAACGAAACGGTCAACGGTCAAACGTTGACAGCCAAACGCCTCCGCATCGCGCACAGGACATGTGTACGCGTCACCGCCGATCACCGCTTTAAAGCAAGGCACTGGAGCGACCGCAAAACAGTTCGCGGAGGACCTCAACATGGGTGGATATCAGAGCCGCTCCGGTAAGCTGTGGCTGGGCACCACTGTAGATAAAATCTCCTCGCCGTGTGGAGGCAGCATGACGAAAGTGACCGAAATTCTGCCTGCACTCTCAATGACAGAGGTAGAGAGGATTGTGGGTTTTCTTGGTTACGGGAACCCCAGAGAATCCGTATGGTTCATCGGCATCGAAGAGGGACTTGGACAAGCAGATTCGGCGGATGCCAAAGAAAACCTCAGAGCTCGCGGTGAGTTTGACGCGATTATGGACCTGCGCGATGCACACCATCAAAGGCTTCGCCAAAATGGAATGCTGATTAACTTCGATGCCAAACCGCCTGTCACTCAGGTTTGGCAATGGATTGCGAAGATCATGCGTGCCTATGAAGGCAAGGACAACTGGAGAGATACAGACTCCGCGAAGGAATATATCCGGTGTGGCCTAGGCCGCAGCAACGGAGGCACGTTTCTAACCGAACTGTCGCCGATTCCATCAAACAAAACTGCAAATAAGAGTTGGATGAAGGCTTTCAATGAACTGGACAGCGAGTTGTATCAAAGGCTCGCAAAACGGCAGGAAAGGCTATTGCTGCTGCTGAAAAACAGCGGTCCACGAATGGTCATTTGCTACGGAGACGGCAGAGCGAAGGCTCAGGAATACGAAAGATTCTTCGGCGTCGAGTGGAGTTCGATGGGTATGAGGGTTGCACGATATTCAAGCTGTCCATATCCGTTCCTGCTTCTGCCATTTTTTGGAAACGGTCAGATGAGCCAACCTGTGATTGAAGAGATGTTCAAACTGGGCATATTGCAAGGTGGAGAGCGATAAGCGGAGTTAAAGACCCCGGCTCTCGGCTTGCGATCCCGCCCACGAGCCGAGCGCTTGAATCCGGAATGGGCCGGAAAGCCAGCGCTCCCCCGACCGGTATCCGCGACAGGACGTGTGTCTCCGTCATCGAAAGATCACCTTGTCTCTTCCCCTATACGGCGAAGTGTGCTCTTCCGCACTTCGCGGGGTTCTTCCGGCACTCGCACGCTGGCGATTTCTGCCTCCCCAATAAAACCGCCGCTGACCCCGAATTTAAAAGCTCAGCTACGAAGCTCGCTGTGCGCTCTCGCACACGCTGCAACATTTGCCCGAGGCACGGATGGATTTTTTCGTGTCGTTCGAATTATTTTTGCTGTTACTGCATTATGGTTTACACGTGATGGGCGCAGCCAAGGCGTAGGATTTTGCCATCAGATGCACTCTGGTGGCATTGAAATTCAGACTTGAATGGGGTGCTCCTACTACTACCCCTACTCCCATCTGGGCGTGCTGCGTCCACTCTTGAGTTTCTGGAGTGTTCCATCTGGACGCGTCGCGTCCGCGTGATCTACGCTACGACGCGTGCGCGTCGTAACGGTTCAGGTGTGGCAGCGCGATGTATGCTGCTCCCGGTGGCGCAAGACCGATAAGCCGCCGATCCGCTGCGCACGACGCAGATGTAGATCGCGGAAGTGGAACCGGGATGCGGCAAGAGCCTCGAATGCTCTTATCCTTTCTACCCAGTCCCAAAGGCCGAAGCGGACCGCTCAGCCGCTACTGTCACGGCCATCGCACGCGACAGGCTGCACGTGTACCATGTGCCGGTGATGTGTCAGCGACAGATGCTCAGTTGTCGCTGCCACACGCTGTGCGTACCAGCGGGCTAGGAAATCTAGAACTCGTTCACTCAGACTCACTGCTGGATACCTTCCCCTATCTCATCATGCTCGCACCAACCACGGACGGGGTCGTTGCTCACGAGCAACTATGCGTTGCGCGGAATTAAGCAGATACTTGCTGCCAGAATCTTCGTTTCCGGATGAAGCAACCCTCGCCAGCGCACCCAGGGCTCGGGAGCGCGAGCTTCGGATGGCGGCTGCGCTGGATGAACGAACTTCCCTCCGTCTCTCCGCGACGGGACTGGAAGAGGTCGCGGGACTGTCCACTTTGGAGTTGTTTGGCCATGATGCGTACCTCGACGGAGATGAAGTCAAAGGTGATCCGCGATGTGGTTACGTCGCAGGAACGAACCTGCCGCTTCGATGGTGACGGGCGATTCCTCGGTTTCGATGCGCCGCCGCTGCCCGTGTTCGTCATTCAGACCATCCCGGAGCGACCGCAGGGATACGTTTACGTTCGCTTCGGGGACGATCCAGAATGCGACGGCTGGACGTGGATCAAAGAAGAGGAAGTGGTGGAGTATCGGCGGCTCCATCCGCATCATATGGTAATTGCCTGACGTGCTGGCAGGCTGAAATTCATGGCAACTGACGACAAGTGTAGTCCGTGGATCAGCTTGTTTCGGTATTTGCGAATCCGATCAATTTCTCCAGCCAGCTCAATATAACGAGCGCCTAGCAGCTCAGGCACTGTAGTGACACCCAGTTTCGCAATTCCGTCGATGAATGTTGAGGGTAGGTATTTCCCTTCTGACATAGTTAATAAGCACAAGCCGACATCCCGGTACTAATCTGCCCTCGACGAGTGATTTGGCGATTTGCCGCCAATCTAGAATCGCTTGGCTTCCAGAGAACACTTAAATAGGTTAAAGAGACGATCCTAACTGTGGCCCTCTTGTTCGCCCAATTCCTCGGCGCGTCTTGCTATTCTCTCAAGCACTTCTTCCATCTGGCGCTGCTCCAGGGGCGAGACATCCTGAAATGCACGTTTCACGAGAGCGGTGTGTTGGCGAAAGATTGGAGCGAATTACTCGGCGTCCCGTCTGGGTAAGCGAAACGATGCGAACGCGGCGATCGCTCTCGCTCTCCACACGACTGACCAACCCCTTTTTGTACAGTCGATCGACTGCTACGCTGACAGAACCGGGGTTGAGGTTCACCTTCGCGCCAAGGGCATTAATGGGCATCGGCCCTTGTTGCAGTAGAACGTCAAGGACCCGGAAATCCGAGTCCCCCAAGCCCTCCTTGAGAATGGGAGGCAGAGCCAAGTGATGGATCGCCCGTACAGGTTCCGCAGGGACTGTAATTTCTGAGCGTCTGGCCGTTGAGATAAGGGCGAAGCTGCCCGCCACCACGATCTACCGAATGTCTAATTCTCTGGTTCCTCCAGTGAGATTCCAGTATTCGTCATCCGAGCGAGGTGTGGCGCGAACGAGGCCAAACAAAACTGTGGAGCCTGCGTTGAGCCCACTCGAAGGAAACCCACGTTTGTTCGAGCCCCCGGCTTTCGCTAGCGGCCTGTCGCAAGTGACAGTTCCCATCGATCAATCCTTTTGCTCGATTTAAAGATGAACGGCAACGGGTTCGATAATAACAGCGCGCTGGTAAAGGGACGACCGTAAATTAGTGTGTGTTCCAGTTGTTCGAGCACGGCATGCGGAGTACGATTATGGAGCTTCAACCCTCCGCGCTCCGGAGAGAGAATGTGATCCTGACCGTCAAGGACAGTGCGCTGGCGAGCGAGCAGTTCTTCCACACGATTTTCGAGAATGCCCAACTTGGGATCACGTTCATCGATACCCGCCAGTCTTTCGACATTGGAGTTGGGTGATGGCAAGTGAGGCTGATCGCTCCTCTTGGAAGCTCGCAAATCCGAATTCTCCACGGCAAATATCGGTCCTGGCATGCCTCGTGGCCCTTTTGTCTTATTTCGCCGCATGGCTCGGAGGGACGCTGACCGTTGGGCCGCACGTGGACTGGCCGCTTTGGCTCGGCAATGTTGTTCTCGTATCCATGTTGTTGTTGGTACCGCGAAGGTTGTGGCCAATCGTCATCGCGGCTGCCTATGCTGCATTTGTCGTCAACGACCTGTTGGCGGGCCTGACGATTCGATCCATTGTTTTGCTCATTCTCTCTGATACGTGTGAGGTCCTCACTGCCGCGTTTGGTCTTAGTTATGCTTTTGCGGGTGTGCCGAGGCTGAATAGTGTCAGGGCCCTGGCAAAGTTCTTCTTATTCGGTGTCGTCCTTCCGCCCTTTGCTGGAACTTTCTTCGTCCCGCTGGCCGTCCATGGAAGCTACTGGGTTAATTGGAGGATTGGTTTTTTCTCCGAGGCGATAGTTTGCCTGACTTTGATGCCAGCTATCTTGGGCTGGTTTGGCAAGGGGCCGACACAAGGCAGAGAATCACGCACAAATCCCCTCGAGGCCGCCGCGCTCATCGCGGGGCTGGTTGTCGTGGGATATTTCGCGTTCGCGGCACCTGGGAGATACAGCTCTGAAACAGAGCTTTATGCGCTCGTGCCATTTCTGTTGTGGGCTGCACTGCGATTCGGAACAACAGGAGTCAGTAGTTCAGCGATTGCAATCGCAGTTTTGGCAATGTGGGGCGCAACCCACGGCCGCGGCCCCTTCATCGAATCGGGGTCGCGCCATAACGTCTTATCTCTTCAGCTGTTCTTGTTCTTCACCGCGGCGCCTTTCATGGTCCTGGCCGCCATTGTGGAGGAGAGCAAGCAGGCCAGCGAGCAACTGTTCCGCTCCATCTTTGAGAATGCTCAGATCGGCATCGCTTATTTCAACATCACCAGTCAGGAACATATCTCCAACCGCGCGCTCCACGAGATGTTAGGTTACAGCGGAGAAGAGCTTAGCCGCCTTGAGCAGTGGGATGAGATTGTCGCTCCGGAGGAACGCGCTTCCGGAGCGGAACGATATGCAGAACTCATCCAAGGAAAACGGGACGCTGACGAATATCAGCAACACCTCATTCGGCGCGACGGCAGCGTTCTTATTGCCAACGAGAAATTTCAGTTGCTTAGGCACGCCGACGGCAAGCCGCGGTACATTCTCGGATTAACCGAGGACATTACCGAACGCAAGCGCGCCGTCACGGCTTTGGCGCACAGGGAAGAGCTCTTCCGCTCGATCTTTGAGCATGCACAGATCGGGATCAGCATCTTTGAGATTGAGGCGCAAACGCACCTCACCAACCGTAGATTGCAAGAGATGCTGGGCTGTTCAGAAGAGGATCTGAGGGGGCTGGAACAATGGAATGAGATCGTTCATCCCGATGTGCGTATCTCAAACGCGAAACGATACACGGAAATGATCGAAGGCAGGCTGGATGCGGATGAGTACGAGAACCGGTACGTTCGCCGCGATGGCCGGACCGTCATTGGCAATGGCAGGTTTCAGTTGCTCCGGGACGCTGAGGGCAAGCCGCGGTATTTAGTAGGGCTGATGGAAGATATCACCGACCGCAAGCGTTCTCAGGAGGCCCTTGAGGAGAGCGAGGAGCTCTTCCGTTCCCTCTTTGAAAACGCCCCCGTAGGCATCGGCCTTTATAACGTAGCCAAGTCCCAATTTTACACCAACCGTGCCCTGCACGAGATGCTCGGCTGTACTCATGACGACTTGAGCACTATCGAGAAATGGGACCAGGTCGTGCACCCGAACGAACGCGTCTCAGGCGCCAAGCGATATGCCGAGCTTCTCGAGGGCGAGCGCGACCACGATCAGTGGGAGCAACGGTTTCTTCATAGCGATGGCCATACGGTCATCGTGGACGGCAGTTTTACGGTCATAAGGGACGCTGCGGGCAGCCCGCGGTATCTGCTCAATACGACCAAAGACATCACCGATCGCAAGCAGGCTGAGGCGGACCTGCTGGCTACCAAAGAGCAAGCTGTCGCCGCCACCATGGCCAAGTCCGAGTTCCTCGCGAACATGAGCCACGAGATTCGCACGCCGATGAACGCCATCCTCGGTATGACGCATCTGGCCTTGAAGACCGAGTTGACTCGAAAGCAACGCGATTACCTCACCAAGGCGGAAGCAGCCGCGAAATCTTTGCTCGGCGTCGTCAACGACATCCTCGACTTCTCAAAAATTGAAGCTGGAAAGCTGGACCTCGAGAACACGGAGTTCCGTCTCGACGATGTGCTTGAAGACCTGTCCTCTATCGTTAGCCAGAGAGTCCAACACAAGAATCTGGAGTTTCTCGTGGCCGCTCAACGGGACCTGCCACCTGTTTTGGTTGGAGACCCTCTCCGCCTTGGCCAGGTGCTGATCAACCTCGTGAACAACGCCGTTAAATTTACCGAACACGGTGAAATCGTCGTGACCGTCAACTCTGAACAGAGCGAGTCCGACCGCGTCAAATTGAAGTTTGCGGTCCGCGACAGTGGTATTGGAATGACGCCGGAACAGATCGCTCACCTCTTCCAAGCTTTTACCCAGGCCGATAGTTCCACAACTCGAAAGTACGGCGGAACGGGCCTCGGCCTCTCCATCTCCAAACGATTAGTGGAAATGATGGAAGGCAGCATTTGGGTAGAAAGTGACTTTGCGCACGGAAGCACCTTTTACTTTACAAGCTGGTTTGGCATTGGGACGGAATTGAAAGGGCACGCGGGCCTGGTTCCTGACTTGCCCGCAGTCCGGGTGTTGGTGGTAGATGACAATGCCTCGGCAAGAGAAATCTTGAGTAACATGTTCACGCAGTTCGCTATGCGAACCGAGTGTGTTTCCTCCGGCGACGAGGCGTTGCGGGAATTAGCTGCGGCCGATTCGCAGGATCCTTACGGACTTGTCTTGATGGATTGGCGAATGCCGGGGATGGACGGACTGGAAACGAGCCGAGTCATTAAGCGCGACATCGGCCTGCGCAACCCCCCGAAGATCATTCTCGTTACAGCGTTTGGTGGGGAAGAGGTCCGCTTGCAAGCGGAGGAAATTGGCATCGAAGGTTTCTTGCAAAAGCCAGTCACCCCCTCTACCGTTCTTGACACTTTGATGAGCCTGTTCAGTGCGGCAGGAATTGAGAAGATTCCTGCCACTGCTCAGCATGGTGAACACGCTGGTCCGCTGGCCAGCGGCCTCCGGGTTTTGCTCGTCGAAGATAACGAAGTAAACCAACAGATAGCGATGGAGCTGTTAGAGAGTGAGGGCGCAAAGGTTGATATCGCTTCGAACGGCGTCCAAGCGGTGAGAGCCCTCATCGAAGGAGATCAGCCGCCACCTTTCGACGTCGTGTTTATGGATTTGCAGATGCCTGAAATGGACGGCTTTACCGCCGCGCGGTTGATACGCGCTCAGCCCCATCTGCAGAAGCTGCCAATCATCGCTATGACAGCTCATGTGATGGCGGATGAGATCCAGCGCTGCTTGGAAGCGGGAATGAATGACCACGTCGGGAAGCCTATCGATGTTGAGGCGTTCTTTGCCACACTTGCACGTTGGACGCCCTCGCGCGCGGTGGAGGCTTCCCTTCTGCCATCTAAGACCGCCAGGGCTGGGGACGAAACTATTCTCCCTGAGCTTGCCGGCATCGATGTCGCAGCTGGCCTGCAAAGAACGGCAGGAAATAAGCAACTGTATCGGGACTTGCTGGTCCAGTTTGCCGTCAAACATGAGTCCACGGGAAACAAAATCACAGAAGCCCTTGAATCTGGCGACCGTAACCAGGCAGAGCGCCTGGCACATTCCTTGAAGGGTGTCGCCGGAAATCTAGGAATCAACGAGATCTTCATTTTGGCAGGAACCCTGGAAACCGCAATCCCCGAATCACGCGACGGGATCGAGCGTCTGATCGAAGAGCTCACCTCGGCGCTGGATCGTCAAATTCGCATGATCCGAGCGGCTTTGCCGGCCGACTCCCTCGACGAAGACAAACGGTCCGGCGCGCGCCCCGCGGAGCGCGCCGAAGTCTTGGCTGCGATCGACCGGCTAAGGGAACGGCTCGAAGCAAGCGCCGCGGACGCCCCCCGGGTGTTTACTGAGATGGCTGAAACTCTGCGGAGTGCGGTTGCCGCTTCACGGCTCGACACTCTTGCCGCATCTGTAAAAGCATTCGATTTCGACACCGCTCTCTCCGAGCTAAAAGAAATATCCGAGCAGTACAACTCAGATGGCAGGGCTAAGAAGGTGGGCCTATGAATAAACCCGCATCCAGGCATGTCTTGCTCCTGGTGGACGATGACGCAGAAAATATCGAAATTGTGAATTCGATACTGTGCGAAAAGTATGAGGTTCGTGTAGCAACAAATGGAGTGAAGGCGCTTGAACTTGTGAACAGGCAGCCCACGCCCAGCCTCATCCTGCTTGACGTCATAATGCCCCACATGGACGGCTATGAAGTCTGCAAGCACCTGAAAGAGAACCCGAAGACGCGCGACATCCCCGTTATCTTTCTGACCGGCAAAACCGATGTCACCGACGAGACCCGCGGTTTCGAGGTCGGCGCCGTCGATTACATTCACAAGCCCTTTTCTCCCCCGATTGTGAAAGCTAGAGTCCGAACTCACCTTATGCTCCGCGATGCGCACGAGACAGTCGCCGTGCAGCTGGCGACCATAAATAGCGAACTGGAAATGGCTCGCCAGGTTCAGTTGTCCATCCTGCCTGCGGAAATTCCGGATCTACCCGGTTTGGAAATCGTAGCTCGTTACCTCCCTATGAGCTCTGTGGCCGGCGACTTCTACGACTTCCTTGTAGTGGATGACAAACACCTAGGGATCCTGATCGCCGACGTTGCCGGCCACGGCCTTCCGTCCGCGCTAATCGCCTCGATGCTCCAAAACGCACTTGCTTGGCAATCTCCGCATGCCTCCGATCCTGGTCAGGTTCTGTCGGAATTGAATCGAGCAATGACTGGCAAATTCGAACGCCACTTTGTCACCGCCGCCTATCTTTTCGTGGATATGGAAAACGGCATATTGAAATACGCAGGTGCAGCCCACACTCCACTGCTTCTGTGGCAAGCCAAACTCAGGCGTGCCACAGAATTTATCGAAAACGGCTTGATGCTGGGTCCATTCGCAGGTGCGACTTATTCCTCACTAAGCTTTCCTCTGGAGCGGGGCGACCGAATTGTTCTCTTTACGGACGGGGTGATTGAGGTCGAAAATTCATCCGGCGAGGACTTTGGGGTCGAACGCGTGAGACAGGTCCTGGAATCGAAACATGATCTACGCCCGGGTCGATTCGTCGATGCGTTGCTCTACGGATTGTCGGGCTGGTCCGAGACAGCGATTGGGTCGAGCCAGTCAGACGACATCACTCTTCTCGTCATTGATTTTGAGGCTTCGGCATGACGGGGCACGGCCTCCGTCGGCGAATCGCTGCGTCACCGATGCCGCGGCCCGCTCCCGGTTTGCAAAGCCATCGACTCAATGATGCGACGCCACCTTTCAGAACACGACCTTGGCGAGGCGCATGATGAGTTCTTCCGGAGAGAAAACTGTAAGCAGCAGAGGCAGAAAAGACGCCGCAGTAGCTGCGGCCAAACGGGCCATGTCGTCGAGTCCGAAGGGGACCGGACGCATCGAGCTTACAAGGCTATAGCTGTTAGAGAGGTCGGCTAGTTCGGGACTGATATAGCCAAAGGTGCCAACCAGCGCGCCGATTTCGGTGTGCAACGTCTTGACATTCAGACGCTGTGCGGTCGCTTTGGCCACGCCAAAATCGATGATGTGGGGGAGCGGCTTACCGTCCACTTCGGTGACCAGGATGTTCGAGGGCTTCAAATCACGGTGGATGATGGCCTTCTGGTGAGCATGTTGGACTCCCTCGCATACCGCTATCAGAAGCTCGAGCCGCTGCCGAGTATTGAGCTTGTGCCGATCGCAATAAGCGGTAATTGGTAAACCGGCCACATATTCCATTACGAAATAGGGG
>Ga0207021_1020_pt1 | contig 44301 bp, 45 predicted proteins | sample Alteio_BWMinCont_49_FD_153496 | JGI IMG/M metagenome (GOLD analysis project Ga0207021, IMG submission 153496) | Enriched cells from forest soil in Barre Woods Harvard Forest LTER site, Petersham, Massachusetts, United States -... | ecosystem: Environmental > Terrestrial > Soil > Temperate forest >... | reverse complement strand
ATCCCACGATTTTCCTCCCGCTGTCCGAATTTTCAGAAGAGTGGAAAGCTGAGCTTGAGATTCTTGCAAATGAGCTCGGCTATCCGGCAACATCGGCGGTGGCGATCGAAGCGCCCTTCCGCGCCCTTGTGGATTCGATAGCGAATGCTGTTTGAAACGGTGAGATCAGAGGGAGCCTGTGGGTCAAGTCAACCATCACTCAGGAGCTACGGATGAAACCATGTACGAGTGGCAGTTTTGGTGGCACTTTGAACCCCCATTTTCGCTGGATGTCCTCCCGGCATAAGGCAGTCAACCGCCCGTTGCTGATGACTCTATGTGAGATGGGAGTAGCGCCGTGTCATGTCTGGAGTCTGATGGCCAGGGAGTTCCCCAACCGTGCGAAGATCGACTCCAGTCATCACGAGTCTAGACGCAAATGTATGGCGGTTGCAATCTTCCCACGAGGAGGGCGATGCAGCGCTCAGACCCTTATTCTGGAGGTCAATGATTGCGAGCAAGATCGAGGGCGGACTAGCTTGCAAGTACCCCACCCCACCCACCTCTGACTTGACACGGGCGATGTCGGGGATGGAGTGGTACCAACAAATGCACGGTCTCTCTCAATTTCCGCTCCGGAAGAGTTTCCCGAGGTCGAGCACAAGAGATGAAAGAGATCGGAAATCAATAAGAGGACAGAGATGAAGGCATTTGTCTTGAACTTGAAGAGGCGGAAGGACAGGAAGGAGCAGATCAAAGCGCAGCTTCCGGAATACTTCGAGACATACTTCACCAGTGACTGGGAAGGCCCGATGGACGGACGGTGTCTCACGACGGAAATGCTCGAAGAACACGGGTTCTCTCTTTTTCGGTGGGAATTGAAGTCCGAAAATCGTTGGTGGAATCGACCCATCAACAGGGGTGAAATCGGTTGTTCGGTAAGCCATTGGCTTTGTTGGAAAAAGGCCTCGACCTTCGATGATCCCTATTACGTATTCTTAGAAGACGACGTTTATCTCTATCCGACGTTTAGTGGGGACCTTCCGGGTATCGTGTCAAGACTGACGCTTTTGGATGAAGCGTGGGATCTTCTTCTTCTAGGCCGGTGTCCGCAAGAGACAAACGAACACCGTATCGGCGAGTTCATCAAGCCAGGCTTCAGCTACGGAACTCATGCTTATATGCTCAGTCGTCACGGTGTTGATAAAGTGTTAGCCACCGGATTCTCCAAGGATCTGATTCCTGCCGATGAATTCTTGCCAGCTATGTATGTTGATCACCCTAGAGCAGACGTGCGCAATCGTTATCAGAAAAGATTGCGGGCATACTCCGTGGACCCGCTCATCTGTTCCGTCGAACACAAGCTCGGTAGCGACATCATGGATAGTGGGGCGCTGGCGGCAAGCTAGCTGTGTAAGCGTTTGCGGCTGGAATCACGCGGATCGTCCAAGCCCGTGCCAGCAGGAGCGTATTGGGCCAGGAGCATCAACAATCGGCATTCCCGCGCGTCTTCGGGCTCGGCGTATAAGCAGTGGCCATTCGTATCATTGATAAAGTTCTCGGTGAGCGCCAGAGTACAGCTTTCGTTTCTCACCTGATGCCGCCAATTGGAAGGCGTGAAGACGATATCTCCCGGGCCCTGCACACAGGACAGACCCTTTGCCTCGGCGAACAACGGGAACATGTCCGGGTTCGGCCGAGGGGGATTCGTCTCGCCCGCGTAGACCGGGGACCTCCGGTGAGGCGGGTAGAACCGCCAAGCTTTTTCCCCGACGAAAACCATGTTCCATGCCGCCGTTCCCATAAAGTCGATGTGCGTCCAGGAGCCCGATCTGGGAGGGCCCATGTAGAGCCATTTCCAGCACGGCCGGAGCTTGCGCGGCAGAAGGTCGGACCAGCAGGGGAAATGGGGTGGTCTCTGATAGTGTGCGGCCAACTCCGGGAATCTGGACGAAAAACGCCACCTGCTCAGATAATCGGGGACCGCGTCCCGAGTGTGTTCCATGTAGTCAAGGTAGACGCTTAGCTTCACTATGTGTCCGGCGCTTTTTCGTGGTCCTGGATATACGGTCACGTTGGTGGTGCCATAGTTCTGCCTGAAGAAATCAAAGGTCCAGAGCCTTCGTGCCGGCCAGTCATCGGCGAGGCCTTCGAGCAATACGGGAATGCCAGGAATGGCATATCTCTCCCTGAACTCCTCCACAGAGATGTTCGTCCTGCGCTCGACCGCGCCAAGCGTTCTGTCAGCGTTGATATGGGCCCGGCGTCGTGGCATGGTCGGTCTTGGTAGGGGTTTTGAGTCTACCATAGCTCGGTCGGCTTTTTGACGCCGGCTGACTTCTATCGATTTCCCTGCTCCGCGGCGCGGGAGTTATCTACCGATTGCTGGTCTCGGGTGACGCGCATGTGACTCATGCGGCTGGCCAGGAAAGTCTCGTATTCGGTTTGCTCGCGAGGACCGACCGTGATGTCCACCAGGCCTTCGCAGTAAGGACTTGGATCGATTCCAAAATAGCGAAGGAGCTTGAGGTCGCTGGCCAGAACACCCTTTCCACCCAGCTCGTCCGGCGCCCAGTGGGCTTTGGTGCCGATGTTGACGTGGGGCACGGGGCCGTCAGGGGGAAGGTACAGATAGATGCCCTCTTGCGGCCGCGGAAGAGTTCTCTCCATCAAGCAATGGTGCGGCGGTTGACAGCGGGTTGCCGTGTAAGGGAAGACGATGTCGCGATAGTAGCTTACACGACCGAAATGCTCGTGATCGGTGTAAGAGCCCGTCTTCCACAGGGGCAGTCCGAAGCGATTCGGCTCGGCCAGCCGCTCGGCCCGGTACCATTCTGCCTGTGGATCGACCCCAAAAATGAGGTTGTTCTCCATGAGATGAATGATGGCTACCTGTGGTTCCTTGCAGAGACAATTGACGATCCTCTGGCTATCGGCATCGGGCGAGCAGAAGCGGTCGGGTTGGTGCAGAAACACGAACGGCGTCTCGATCAGACCGCTTTCGAAAGCCTGAATGAGATTGTGGGCCAGAGTATTGCGACGGCTCCCGTGGATCTTAGGCGGACGTTGCAGGATGTGGCTGTCGTAGAAGAAGGGGTCTTTGCGGCAAAGGTCGGCGAGCCGCGCTTTGAAGCGCTCGTATTCGGCACGCTCGCTCTCCGGACTTGAAGGATAATGGCCGTCGCAACAGAGAATCTGACGGCAATGCATCATGCCTCGCATTCGCCGGACACCGCGGTTGGTGAACTCAACAATAGCGGTAGAAGGAACGAAATGGGCTGGATGGAGCGCCGTGATAATCGTCACCAGCGACCGAAGGTCCTCGATCATGGTTATCTCTCCGCTCTGCCCAAGATCGCAGGAGGTCGTCTGGGGTGGCCGGCCACATTGATGACATCATAGAATCCGCAGAAAATGCGGAAATATCCGTTGGTGCCATCACGGCTGGTCCGTGGGCAAGAAGAAAGCGCCACGGTTGAGCCGCGGCGCCTGACGAGTAAGGTTGGGTGTGAACTACGCGAGCGTCGCCTCGGCCACGCCGACTTTGTCGAACCAGGAATGAGCGGCCTTGAGAGCCTTGTTTACGTTTTCGATGTTCTCGACCCCCTTGGTGTTGAGCCAATCCTCGAAGGCCTTCGCGCCCTGCTTGGCGTAGACCGCGATGCCGTCCTTCCAGGTTGCGCGCCCGCAGAGAACGCCGTTGAAGGTGGTGCCACTTTCGCCAGCGAGTTCCAGGGTCTCGATGAAGACCGGGTTGCTGACACCCGCCGAGAGATAGATGAAGGGCTTGTGCGTGGAGGAAGCCGCGATGCGGAAGTGTTCTAGCGCTTCGGCGCGGGTGTAGGCTTCCTCGCCCTTGAACGCGCGCGTGCCGGAGACGAACTCCATCTGCACTGGGACTTCGACCTTGAGCACGTCGACGCCATAACGCTCCTTGCCATACTCTTCCATGGACCCGGTTACGATATCGGGCTTGCGCTGGGCGTAGCCGATGCCCTTCTCGCCTTCGCCATGCGTGTCGTAGCCGACCAACTCAAGGAAAAACGGAATATCGTGCGCGCGGCATTCGTCGCCGATGCGCTCCACCCAGGCTTGCTTCAGATCGTTTACAGGCGTCTTTTCGTAGGGAGTGTAGTAGAGCAGGATCTTGATGCAGTCGGCGCCCGCTTCCTTGAGCCGCCGCACTGACCAGAGATCGAGGAGGTCGGGCAGGCGGCCGGGCGTGGCGGCGTCGTAACCGGTCTTCTCATAAGCCAGGAGCAGGCCTTTGCCGTGGCGGCGCCTGGAGGCAGGCAGACCGAACTCGGGATCAAGCAGGATGGCCGAGGCATGCTGGGTGAGCACATCGGCGACCAGCTCCTTAAACTCAACAAGGGCCGAATCTGGAACATTTTCGACGCCCTTCTCCTTGGCCAGCGACTTCTTGAGCGAGCCGCGCTGATCCATGGCTGCGGCTCCAATCACGCCGCGCTTGTCGGACACGGCCTTTAATCCTGCGAGTTTTCCAGGGGTCAGCTTTGTGGACATTGTTTTTCTCCTGCTCCTTGCTGATTAGTTGGCGCCGACTGATGGATCTCAGCGCTGGTTTGAAAACGGACTCTCACCGAGGTGGTTGGTCGTCGCGGGAAACTGCGTTCCCTTGCATTCTACCCGACGCTGACTCATTGCGGGGCCCGGGCTTATTCACATAAGTGGATCGGCAACAGTCGCGGCGCACCTGGTCCTATCCCGCGGCCATGCTGGCAATAGTTTTGCGCTGTTCGTTCAACAGCTGGCGAATGCCTGCCTCGGCGAGGTCCATCATCTCCAGCATGCGGCCGCGCGGGAAGGGAGTGCGCTCGGCCGTTGCCTGCACCTCCACGAGTCCACCGTCCTCGGTCATGACGACGTTCATATCGACCTCAGCCTGCGAGTCCTCTTCGTAGGCCAGATCGAGAAGGGCGGTGTCCTCGACAATGCCGACGCTGGTCGCGGCCACCAGCTGACGGAGCGGCGATGCCTTCAACGCGCCGCTCGCTAGCATCCGATTGAGGGCGATGGAGAGTGCAGCGCAGGCTCCAGTGATGGCTGCCGTGCGTGTGCCGCCATCGGCCTGGAGCACGTCGCAATCGAGGATGACGGTGCGTTCGCCGAGCGCCTGCATATCGATGACGGCACGTAGTGACCGCCCGATGAGCCGCTGAATTTCGTGAGTGCGGCCGCCAACCTTGCCGCGTTCCGATTCGCGCGGCGTACGGGTCAGCGTGGCGCGGGGCAGCATGCCATATTCGGCGGTTACCCAGCCCCGTCCACTATTGCGCAGCCATGTGGGGACTCCCTGCTCGACCGTGGCATTACAGAGCACGCGGGTATTGCCAACTTCGATGAGGACAGAGCCTTCGGCCGTGGCGACATAGCCGGGGGTGAGACGGACAGTGCGGGGCTGGGAGGGCGTGCGCCCTTCAGCGCGAAAGAATTTCTGAGTGGCTTCCATCCATGCTCATTGTACGGGTTTGCGACTGGAGGGATGAGCGCGGTAAGGAGGGTTTCAATTTGGGATTTGGATGAAGCGAGTTCCGAAATGAGATTGCCGGGCTCTGGCCATTAGTTTCAGTGACTTACGAGTCATATCGCGGAAAATTGTTCCATTTTGGGACAGCGCGGGCGAATTTTGCGCAGGAACAGCTGAGGGCTGACTCTCTACTAAGTGACTTGTTTGCATTCGCTTGGAGCACGGATTCCGATGTGGCACGCAACGTGTGTTAAAGGGAGACAAGGATCGAGATTTGGCAACCATGGTCGAGCAGGGGAGCTTCCGCAAGGATCTTTATTACCGGTTGAATGTGGTCAGCCTCCGCATTCCACCGCTGCGCGATCGGCGCGACGACATTCCGCTGTTGGTCGCCCACTTCCTCAATCGCATGACGAATCATGCGGACAAAAGCGCGTGCTCTGCGACGATGCTCTGCGCACCATGACGGATTACTCATGGCCGGGCGATGTGCGCGAGCTTGAAAATTCGGTCGAGAGGGCATGTGCTCTCTCCTCGGGACCGATCCTGCACCCGGGAGACCTGCCAACACAGTTGCAGGATTTCCATCTGCACGCCTATCGGACGGTCTTGCCTCCGGCGAACGACGCGCCCAGACAGCAGAGAACAAGTGCGGTGACGCCACTGGCCGAGCTCGAACGCCAGGCGATTCTGGATACGCTGCGCCAGCTCAAAGGCGACAAGCTGACCGCTGCCAGGCTGTTGGCATCGGCAAGACGACGCTTTATCGGAAGTTGAAGGAATATGGCATCGGCGAGTCTGTCGCCGGACTGTGAAGCTGCGGAGGAAGTCAGGAGTTTCAAGTCCGCACGAAGCAATCATGCACAGAATCAGGAGGCCCTCATGCCGCAAAACATTCTGATGATTACGGCCATTGCCGGCGCCGAGAATTGCGCCGCCGTCGTCTCCAAGCAATTTGGATGGACTGTCGAAATTGCTGTGAACCGTAAGGAAGGGCTGGCCGCACTGCGACATCGCGAATTCGCGTTGGTGGTGCTGGACGAGTCCCTGATCGACTCCCGGGACGACTGCGCAGATTCGCTAATCAAGTGTGCGGGCCTCGCAATCCCACTCGAAATCAACTTTGCTATTTCCGGATGCGGCCGCCTGGTCCGTGAAATACGCGCAGCACTCCTGCGGCGAGAGCGCGAGCAGGAGCTGGCCCTCCGCGCCGCTGCTACGTCTATTCAGAGCGACTTGCGCGATACCGTGGCCGGACTGTTGTTGCAGTCACAGTTAGCGCTGGCTCAACCAGCCCTCTCGCCGCAGCTGGCGGAGAAGTTGAGATTGGTTGCTGAGCTTGCAGCCAATCTGCGGCAGAGGTTGGACCTACCGCCGCAAGCCACGCAAATTCGGCAGCCGCGGACCCAGCCTGTAGCCGTTCACCCGGCTTAGTGGATTGTGCGCATTTTGCGCTGCATATAGTCCATCAGCAGATATTCGCCGAGAGTGTCGGGAGTGGTGAAATAGGCTTTGCCGCGGCACATCTCCGAGACCTTATGCACAAACTGCACGAGACCGGGATCGGAGGCAAGCATGAAGGTATTGATCATCACGCCCGCACGCTTGCAGCGGGCGACCTCTTCGAGCGTTTCGCTCACCACCAGCGGGTCAAGGCCGAACGCGTTCTTGTAGATTCGTCCATCGCTCAGCGTCAGCGCCGAAGGCTTGCCGTCAGTGATCATGACGATTTGCTTCATATCCTTGCGTTGCGCCTTCAGGATGCGCTGGGCCACGCGCAACCCCTCGCGCGTGTTGGTGTAATACGGCCCCACCTTGACCCGCGCCAGTTGGGAAATGGGAATCTCCTCTGCGGAATCGTGAAAAAGGACGAGCGAAAGCGAATCTCCCGGATACTGCGTGCGGATAAGATGCGATAGCGCCATGGCGACCTTCTTCGCCGGAGTAAACCGGTCTTCGCCGTAAAGGATCATGGAGTGCGAGCAATCGAGCATGACTACTGTCGCGCACGAGCTTTGATATTCACACTGGTGAACCTGCAGGTCGCGATATTCGATATTCAGCGGCAGAGTGAGACCTTCGCGAGCGATAGCGGAAGCGAGCGTTGAGGTCGCATCCAGATTCAGTGTGTCGCCGAATTCATAATTCCGCGATGCGCCGCTGGTTTCGATCCCCGTGGCCCAATGTCGTGTGTCGTGTCGTCCATAACTTGACTTGCCCAGGGATCCGAGCAGGTCGCGGAGGGTCTTGTAACCAAGGAAGTCCAGGCTTTTGTCCGTAACCTCGAAGCGAACCTCCTGCTGCGTGTCCCCCACTTCGCCATTAGCCCGCGAGCGCCCCGTGGAAATGAAGTGCTCCTGTTCCAGGCGGTTTAACAGCTTTTCAATTAGCTCGTCGATCTCGCCCTCCTCGGCCAGCGCGTCCAGGGCCTCCTGCATCTTCTCGTCAAGGAAGTCTCCCGATTCGAGTGCGCGACGCAACGCCTCGCGCAGATCGTCGAGGGTATGATCGAGTTCCTGGAAATGCAAAAACGGATTCTGGAAGCCGGAGTCGAGCAGATAGTCGGACAACGCCTGGAGCAGGTCTTCCAGGCTCATCTCCGAAGCCAGATCGCCCGTGTATTTGGTGTACCGAACCCGCTTCATGGCTGCCTCATGGTTAGTTCAGGCCGCTCCGGCGGGATCGGCGCGGCTGCCATTCCTCATATTCGGCCTCAGCGCTCGCGCGTTCCTGCCGCGGAGGCTGCGGCTTCTTCTGCGCCACGAAGGTGCGCTCCTCACTACGGCTCAAACGCCGATGCGCGCACATGCCTTCGAGGAGAAACTCGGCTGCCGCGACCAAGCGCTCCGGTGCGTCGGATGTTTTCACGCCAAGGGGCGACAGCTTCTCGAAAAGGCCCTGAATCTGCCGTAACTCTTCGAGTGTGGATCTGGCCGGCTGGCTGTCCTCGATCTTGGCTGTCCCGCCCAGGTTGAACCATTGATCGATCTGCTGCGTGTTTGTGTCGGCGAAGTACCTGTCGAAGACCCGCCCAATCGCAGTCCGGACGACTTCCTTCACCACGGTGTCCGCGCCACGCATCTCGCCCTCATATTCAAGTTCGAGTTTCCCGGTGATTCCGGGGAGCGCAGCGTAAATATCGCCAACGCGAGGCAGGACCAATGTCTCGCAGTGCAGCAGGGCGCGCCTCTCCGCATTCGACACGACCAGTTCCAGCGTGGCGATGGGCAGGCGCTGGCTCACACCGCTCCTCTTGTCCACCCGTTTGTCTTCGCGTGCCGAAAACGCCACCTGCTCCACGATCTCCCTTAGATATTGCGGAATTTCGAGGTCGGCAAAGTTGCGTTCGGTCCAGGCTTCCTGGGCGGTGATGGCCATGCCCTCCTCGATATTTTCGGCGTAGTGGGTACGAATCTCTGACCCGATGCGATCCCTAAGAGGCGTGACGATCTTGCCCCGTGCTGTGTAGTCCTCGGGATTGGCGCTGAAGACCAGCGCGACGTCGAGTTCGAGGCGGACGGGATAACCCTTAATTTGCACGTCGCCTTCCTGCATGATGTTGAAGAGAGCTACCTGGATTTTGCCGGCAAGGTCGGGTAGTTCATTGATGGCGAAGATGCCGCGATTGGCGCGGGGCAGCAGACCGTAGTGCATGGTGAACTCGCTGGAAAGATCTTCTCCGCCGCGGGCCGCCTTGATGGGGTCAAGATCGCCGATCAGATCGGCGACGGTCACGTCGGGCGTAGCCAGCTTTTCGATGTAGCGGTCGTTGCGTGATAAATAAGCGATCGGCGTGGCGTCGCCTTTCGAGGCAATCAGCTCGCGGCATCGTTTGCAGAGCGGATGGTAGGGATTATCGCGAATTTCGCACCCGGCGACGTATGGAGTATGCGCATCGAACAATGCGGTGAGGGCGCGCAGGATACGGCTCTTCGCTTGTCCGCGAAGACCCAGCAGGATGAAGTTTTGCTTAGACAACACGGCGTTGATGATCTGTGGAACGACCGTATCTTCATAGCCGATGATGCCGGGAAAGAGGGTCTTCCGAGCCTTGAGCCGTTCGATCAGATTTTCGCGAAGCTCATCCTTAACAGAACGGGTGGCGATGCGCGCTTCAGAGAGGTCCTTGTCGGCGCGGAGTTCGCCGAGGGTTTGCGGCAGGCGCCGAGTGGTCATTTCTTCCTCCTGGGGTTGGCGGTGAGGGACGGACTCAGGTGCAAGGCCGCAGTCTAGTCAAAGAATCTAGCTATTAGAGTAGACGAAGCTCGGGGCTCACGCGACTCCGAAAAGGCTTTTACGCGCGAGGCCTCTAGGAGCGGACAGCAGTCTCGTCTCTCTGTTTTGTTGAAGCTACATCACATGGCCATTCTGTCCCGAGGCTCGCGAGGCGTATGCGCCCGTGCGTAGCTTGGGTAAGACGGCCAGATAGAAATCGCGCAGGCGCTCTGTTCTTTCGGCATCCGAGCGCATATTTAGCAGCTGCTGTTTAAAGCCTAGGTCCGCAGGCAGGGCCGAGGCCAGTGCGAACGAGATAGGGCCGTCCAGACTGAGGTGCATGGTTGCAACTTCGAGTCCCGCCAGCTCCAGTGCTTCGAAGTGGAGGGCCGCGCACTCTTCCCGCAGGGCACGAGATGCGTCCTCACCATCGTCCTCAAAAAAGTCAACCTCGGCTTCAAGATAAGAGCGGGAGTCCTCCAACATTTCGATTTCGAATCGCGCATTTCCCTGGCAAAGAAGATCAAGGCGTCCGTCCTCGTACCGTTGCAGCACGCGCTTAATCTGTGCCGTGCAGCCGATTACGGCCAGTCCCTCTTGCTGTGCGCGCACCACGCCAAAGGCAGCGTCTGTTTCGATGCACTCGCCGATCATTTCCTTGTAGCGCTCCTCGAAAATGTGGAGCGGGAGCGGTGCATTGGGAAAAAGCACCACATCCAGCGGAAATAGGGGAATCCTCATTGCTGTGAATTATGCGCGTTCCGGCGGCGGAAGAATGCCGGTCGCCACGACTGGTTTTGATGAGCCACCAAAGGGTTTCTGATTTTTGGATTCGGCACTGCGCATCCCTGGGCCCGCGGTGCTTTCAGCCGGCGAGATCCAGATCGTCCAACATGGCTTGCATTTCGCTCTGTGCGTGCTGATTGCCTGTGCGCCGCGCACACGCAATGCCCTGCGCGAGTCGGAGCTTCGCCTCGTCGGTCCGTTCTGCTTTCGCCAGCGTCTGTGCCGCCATGAAGTATCCGGCGGTGTAGTCGGGGTGCTTTTCGAGCAAACGTCCGAATTCCGTCAGGGAGGCGTCAGTCTCACCGCGACCCGCATGCTCCATGGCGAGCCCGTAGCGGGCAAACGCATCATTGGGATTCTGCGCGAGTATTTCATTGAGCATTGCAATTTTGTCCATGAGGATATTGTCTCCGAAGACGGACTTGAAATGTACAAGGTCATCAGTCTGCGGTTGGAACGACCTGAGACATTTCGTATTCAATGACCGCTGGGTCGTTCGGATAAGGCTCAGTATTTCCGGTCATCGAGAATCCCATGTGTTCGTAAAATTCAATTGCCGCGCGATTATTGCTGGTTACCATGAGTCGCAATACAAGCACTCCGTGGTTTCTCGCCCACGTTTGAAGCGCTGCGATAAGAGAAGCTCCTAGCCCAGTACGGCGGTACGCGGGCGCCACCCACATCGAGACGACATTTGCGCTGAGCGAATCATGTTCATCCCGAAACACCCCGATAACGCCGCAGGCGCCGTCATCGTCCATTGCCAGATAACCGATCGCCTTTTCTCCGTTCATATTGGCCGCGCGTTTCAGCCACTCGGCATCTGGAAACTGTGATTCTCTCGCGTAGGTGCTTCCAAAGGCGGCTGGTGAATCCTGCAAGGCCCGTAGCCGTACCGTCTTGAATACCAGGACATCGTTCGTACTGATTTGTTCAAGAAGTGGCATATCGGGCTTTATTTCGCAATTTCGTCAATAAAATCGAACGCCGCAAGCTGCAGCGCTCATTTGCTTAAAAGCGCGCGATTGCCGACACTGGAAATATCCCATTCGCAAACTGCGAGAGCGATTTTCGCAGAGGGCTCGGGTAAGGAAAGTGAGCACATGCATGGATTCTGTCGGCCATTCGGTTCCGGTGCGCAGTGTCGCCGAGTCGCAATCGGAAATGACCGAGCTGATTCTGCCCAACGATACCAACACACTGGGTAATCTGCTCGGCGGCAGGCTGATGCACTTTATCGACCTGGTTGGTGCGATGGCCGCCTACCGGCACGGGCGCACCCATGTAGTGACGGCATCCATGGACCACATCGACTTTATCGCTCCGGTTCATGTCGGGGACCTGTTGATTCTCAAATCCAAGGTCAATCGCGCCTTTAATACCTCAATGGAAGTGGGCGTGAAAGTCTGGGTGGAGAACACCATCGCTGGGACGCAGCGTCATGTTGGCTCAGCGTACCTGACATTTGTTGCGGTGGATTCGCAGGGTCGTCGCGTGCCTGTTCCGAAATTGCAACCAGAGACGGACGAAGAGAAGCGACGTTACGAAGATGCCGGCCGCCGCCGGGAGCTGCGCCAGAGCGAGCAGGAGCGCAGGCGTGCGGCCAAATCGGTCGAGGCTTAGATCATTTGGAGTTAAGAGTATGGCTCATTCCCATGTTCCACAAGGCCCGAGCGCATTGCCGGGTGTGGCAAATATCGTCGCTATCGGTTCGGGTAAGGGCGGGGTTGGCAAGACGACTCTCGCGGTCAACCTCGCGGTAGCGCTGGCGAAACTCGGCTTCCGCGTGGGCCTGATCGACGCCGATGTCTACGGTCCCAATGTGCCGCTGATGTTTGGCACCACCCAGCAGCCGCGCGTGCTCGCTAATAATCAAATCCAGCCGAATGTGGCGCACGGGGTGAAGGTCATTTCCGTGGGCCTGATCTCGCCGGGCGACAAGCCAATGGTGATGCGCGGACCCATGCTGCATCAGATCATCCGGCAATTCTTGCAACAGGTGGAGTGGGGCGAGCTGGATTTTCTGCTGGTTGACCTGCCGCCGGGTACGGGTGACGTTGTGATCTCACTGGTGCAGACGGTGCCCCTGACCGGCGCCGTGGTGGTGTCGACTCCTTCGGACGTTTCGTTGCAGGACGCGCGCAAGGCGCTAGAAATGTTCCACCAGGTAAATGTTGAAGTGTTGGGGATCGTTGAGAACATGAGCCACTTCACCTGTCCGCACTGCCACCAGGAGATCGACATCTTCTCAAAGGGCGGCGCGGAGAGGACAGCGACACAATACGGGCTGCCCTTCCTCGGTTCGATCGAACTTGATCCGGAGATTCGGCACGGCGGCGACACGGGGTTGCCCGTGGCATTGGCCGGCCCGGACTCGTCCAAAGCGGCGCAGTTCTATTCAATCGCACGTCAGGTGGCGGAGCGGGCGCAGGCGCAATCGGCAAAGACGGACGATATCTTCGAGATAAGTTAGCTCGAGGAAGATATCGTTCCTGATATTTTCACAAATAACCTATTGCTAACTTCTGGAGGCAGCTTTACTCTAACTTCGCACTTACCCCGGTCTATAGCCTTCATAGCCACGCTCATCAACGGTTCATGTAGAGAGCGAACAAGGCTCCGCTGTTGCGTCCGAATTCCTTTTGTTGGAGGTCTGTTGTGGGAATGATGCCGGTTGTGCCCGCTGCCATTGCGAAAACGCACGCTTTGTTGTTCGACATTTGGTTTCCGATTCAGCAGCTGCCTATTCCTCCGCAGATTCGTCCGGAGATCGAGCAGATTGCAACCGGCGTGAGCAACGCCATGCTCTCGGCCTTTGCCGAGTCATCGTTTTTTGGGGTGCTGGAAGGGCTGACAGCCCCGGAATATCTGACATTCCACGAATGCCTAAGAAAATCGTCAAATCCGGCAGTGCAAACCTTTCTTGCCACCGCGGGAGGTTTCGGAGGTCTTTCTGTCGATGTGGCGACACAGGTGTTGTCGTTCTTTTTCGAGGGCGACTGCACTCCGGTCGGCAGCGCGATGATCGCGATGCTGGTGCGCGAAGCGTATCTTTCCGGAATCTGGGACTTAAAGCTGGCTATCCCGCTGACGCAAATCCAGAACCCCACGACGTTTGTCGACGATATCGAGATATATTCGAAGCTCCATCATCCGCTTATCCCTCCCAGTTGGCTGACGTATGATCCGGCCACGCAGACCATTTCTGCGAAGGAGGGGGTAATCGATTACCTGGTGATAGGCAGTGGACCAGGCGGAGCAACCGTCGCTCATGAGTTACAGAAGGCAGGCAAGAGGGTTGTCCTGATCGAACAGGGGCCGTTTGTGGTGTGGGGCTCGATGGATACGATGAGCTACCCCAAGCTGATGTTTCAAAACAATGTCGCGGCAACTTCGAACAACGGCGTGCTGGTGCGCAGCGGGCAGGCGATGGGCGGCGGCACCACGGTGAACATCGACCTGGCATTTTCGCCGCTCGAAGGCACGATTCAGGCACGGATTATGAACTGGATTGAGCAGGGATGGATCGACGGCGCGTTTTATACGCCGGAACGCCTCTCGGCGGCTTACCAGTGGGTTCGCAATGCGATCGCCACGCGGGAAGTGTCGCAGTGTGAACTGAACAAGGACAACCTTGTGCTGTGGGACGGAGCGCTGGCATTCGGTGTGGATCCTTCGCTATACCATCTCAATCGCTTTCCGGAGGATTTGTCGCCGTCTCCGGTTACGCAAAAGCGCGACGCAGCGCGGCAGATCATTCGCAAGGCTATGGAAGATCCGGGAAATCCGCTGAGCGTGATTCCGGATGTGGCGGTGCAGGAGATTTCGTTCACACCTGCGGACCCGGATGGCAGTGTCCGCGCGACGGGCGCGACACTCCTGGTGAATACTCCGTGGACCAAGCACAAAAATACTATTGTCGACCCGTGCCAGTTGAAGATTCCGCCTGGAACCGCTGTCTCCATTCAGGCCGAAAACGTGATCCTTTCCGCGGGCACGATCGGATCAACACGCGTCTTGTTGAATAGCGCCAAACAGACGCCTGCGGTAGCCAATCCGCGAATCGGTTTGGGCCTGATCATGCACCCGTCGATTCCCTTGATTGGGGTTTTCAAACACCGCATCAATCTGCTCGAGGGCCTGGACAGCGCGACGTTCCTGGATGCCTTCGGCGTAGCGCCAGGGTTCATCTTTGAGACGATGTCGGGTCTGCCCGCGTATGGTGCGCTGCTGATTCCCGGCTCGGGCGCGGAGGTGTACGACCGCATCACCAAGTTCAACCACTCGGCGGGATTCGGAGTGATGCTGGTCGACACGCCTTCAGACGATAACCGCATACGGTTGAACAACGACGGCAGCGTTGCTCTCGATTACACGCTGAGCGACGGGGACAAGCAGCGCTTCCGCACTGGTGTCGCGATTGCAATTCGCATGATGTTTCTTGCCGGGGCAACGGAGGTTATTATTCCGTCAAATGAAAACTTCCTGGGACTGGATAACTTCGATCCCATGGTTGGGTGCTATCTCAAGTGCATCGATCAGGCCGACTTAGTCGAGAAGAATTTACAGTTCACCGCGAATCGGACATTACTTACATCAGCTCACTTACAGGCGACTAATAAGATGGGGGTATCGGCGGATACTTCTGTAGTCTCGACGCGCCAGCGCGTTTGGAATGTGCTTACCAAGCATGAGATCCCGAATCTCTATGTGATGGACAGTAGCATGTTCCCCACCTCGGTCGGAGCCAACCCCATGCAGTCGATCTATACCTTCGCAAAGATTTTTTCCGACCGGCTGATTGGCGGGCTCGACACACCCGGACCGGTGAATTTTGTTAAGGTTGCCACCGAGCAGCCGCTGCTAAGGCCCTCGCCGCCGGATCGTTAAGCGCCGCTGTGGCCTAATTCTTTGGTCATGCAAATAAAGTGGCACGGCTGCGTGACGGGCATTTGATCGACCGGAAAAGGAGCCGTGCCAGTTACTCGGTAGCCGAGCTTTTCGTAGATGCCGGGCAATTCTGCCCTGAGGTTGACCACCGTCAGATCCATGACATGTGCGCCCATTTCGCGGGCAAACTCTTCGGCGGCTGCCGTAAGGCGACGTCCCAATCCGTTTTTCTGTCTCGCCGGATCGACGGAAAGCAGGCCGAGGTAAGCGCGATCACCATGGCGTTCGACATAGACACAGGCGGCCAACTGGCCATCTTCTTCAATCACTAGAAAGGTGCCTTTCCTGAAATATTCCTGAAGCTTCGCGCCATTCAGCCGGTCCTCATCTTTAAAGAATCGTTCAACCTCAAACGCGCTGTTGATGAGGCGCAGGAGTGAGTCGAAGTCGGATCCGGTCGTCATACGGATGTTCATATTTCGCATGTAAACGCGCAGAGCCGCCAAGATCGATTCCCCTTGGTGGCTCTGCGCTGTGAGTGAACGGGACTGCTGACTTATCGCGTCGCCGGGGCGCTATTGTGGGCTGTCTGCTTATCGGCTGCGGCTTTCTCGGCCGTCTGCTCAAGAGTTGCGGCCTGCGGCATGTAAGTCATGGCCTGCGCGATCATCGGGTCCCAGTTGGCGCGAACGCGGAGACCCTCGAGCTGACCGAACTGGGTAGTCATAACATCGGCCTTGATGTTGGTCTTGAGCCAATCCATGACACCGGGGCCGTTGAAGTCCTGATCGGTGTACGGGATATTCTGCGCGGTCAGGAACTGCTTGAAGGAATCGAGGACCGAGTCGTCCACCTGAAAATCCTTGCCGACGGTGCGGCTGGCCAGGTAGTGCTTGGTGAAATTGAAGAAGGCGTTGTGAGCGGCGAGCACATCCTGGAAATGGTTGGATTTGGGCGTCTCGATTTTGAAATCAGGCGAGATGCCGCCGCCACCGTAGACGGTGCGTCCGGAGTCTGTGAGTTTCACCTCACGATCCTTGGTATCCTGCGGCTGGTCGTGGTTGTAGTAGTAGTTGTAGAGCGAAATGTTGTCGTAATTGCGCTGGATCAGCCTGCCGCTGGGCGTGTAGTAGTGATAGGTGGTGAGCGCCAGGCCAGTGTTATCCGAAAGCTGATACACGGTCTGGACCAGGCCCTTGCCGAAAGTGATTTCGCCCACGACCAGCGCTCGATCGTGATCCTGTAGCGCTCCTGAGACGATTTCCGCCGCTGATGCAGTGCCATGATTGACGAGGACGACAACGGGGAAGTCTCGGCCGCCATTTCCATGGGTGGCGCGGTAAATCTGCTCAGGATAGGCGCGGCCGCGTTGCGACACGATGACCTGACCGCGGCTCAGGAGCTTGTCGCAGACGCTCACAGCTTCCGTGAGCAGTCCGCCGGGATTCCCGCGCAGATCGAGCACAAGACCCTTAAGATCGCTGAACTGATCGAGGGCGTCGTTGAATTCGCGGCCGGTAGTCTCCTGAAATTGCGTGATGTGGATGTAGCCCATGCCGGGACGAATCTCATACTTGAGATCGATAGAGGGATGCGGAATTTCATCGCGGACTAGGTCGAAAGTTAGGGGAGCCGCGGCGCCTTCGCGGGAGACGGTGAGGTGGACATGCGTGCCCTTGGGGCCCTTGAGCATGTTTGCCACGTCTTCCGAGTTCAGGTTATCGGTAGATTTTCCGTCGACTGACACGATAGCGTCACCGGGACGCAGGCCAGCCTTGAAGGACGGCGTTCCCTCGTAAGGGTAAACAACGACAATCTTGTTGTTCTGCGGCTGAATGACCATGCCTACGCCGTAGTACTTGCCGTGCTGATCCTCGCGCATTTTGGCATATGCTTTGGGGTCGTAAAAGTTCGAGTGCGGGTCGAGAACGCGCAGCATGCCGGGGATCGCGCCGTCGTAGATGGCCGTGTCGGGCTTGTCGCCGGTAAGAGGCTCAGCGTAGTTATCCGCAACTATCTGGTAAACGTTGGTGAAGGACTTCAGGCTGTCTCGGAAGGTGGACTCATCGGTCGAGGACTGCGCGCCCACCTTTTGGCTGATAAACATACCAGCCAGACCACAGGCGGAAAAGAAGACGACGAGCGAAAAAATCGTGCGGCGGAGTCGAGAAGACATGCGGGAAGAAATCCTTCGGCTCCCGCTTGCTGGGACAGAACTTTTCCGGGAGCATAATTTAGACGAGTATACCACCCGAAGGTGAGGCGGGCCGGGACCTGGATCTAGATACGCTGCCAGAGTTCGTCCCGGTCAGCGAAGACCCGGACAAGCCTGTAGTGGCTTCGCAGATAAGTGCGAAAAGGCCCGAGGTGGTCCTCTAACGGACGGGTGGGATCATTGGGATGGTTCAATTGCGGCGACCAGAGGATGTATTTCACTTGTTTGTGATCCAGTTGTCGCATCGCCAGCTCAACATATTCGGGGCGGGATTCCTCGTTAGCAAGAAGTATGTCCAGGAAGATAGGATTACGCAGGTCAAGGGGAAGATAAGTGTCATGCCACGCTGCCTGAAGGAAGAAGTCGCCAGGCGAGGTATGTTGTGCAAGCCAGAAAAATTTCTCATATTTCTGGACAGATAAGACGACTTTGCCCCCCGGGAGGGTCGCAACTACCTGGCCTTGACGATATCTCAGCCAGATGTTTCCGACAGCGAGACATAGAACGATGACCCATCCGGAAATGACGACATAACGCCGCAATCGAGGCGGGCGAGCCGCCTCGTAGACCAGCAGGATAAAACCAGGCATCGAGATGCAATACAGGCGGAGCCAGTTCACGCCTGGAAGCTTATCGAGCAGAAGAAACGTGCCGAGGAGGGCGACCAGCACAAGTTCTGTACCGCATCGGAAAGCTGGATTGGTGCGATTATGCCAGCACCGCCATAGCACCAGCGGATAGATGACAGGCAAGAGCAGGTAAACAAAGAGATATGGCGCAAGGTGAGGCAATGTGTGCCACGCGACAGGCTCGGGAAGGCCTGGAAACCACCTTCCAAACCAGTAGGTCAGGTACTGCGGGTAAAGGACCAGAAAATACCACAGTCGGCTCCAGCCGATCTTCACAATTATGGGAGCGTTCAGCGCAGCCAGGGCTAAGCCAAAGGCGGCCGCCAGCAAGGCTCCCTGGGAGAAGAGGATCTTCCAGGGCTTTTTTGAGGAAAGCCATTCCCAGCCAAAAGACAGAAGTAAAGCCAGCAGCCCGGCCACGCCCGCGGTCTGGGTACAGAACGAAGCAATTCCGAGCATCACCCCAGCAGCCGCGATTCGCAGGGCCGTCCTTGCCGGCATGACGATTCTTATCGCACACAATGTTCCTAACAGGCTGAACCAGTGATGTGTGGCGTTCAGAGTTCTGCCGTAAACGAAAACGAGAAAGAGGGACGCGGCAAGCAGGGCCAGACCTGGTGTCATGAGCCGCTTCGCAATGCTGAAACAAATCCAGCATAGTGCTACCCCAAGAAGAAGTACGGCGGCATTTGTGACCCATATCCGTGGACCGAAAAGCTTAAACAGCGCCAGATAGAAGAGGTCGGTTCCCGGCGGCTTGCACTGAAAGAAGTCCTGGAAGACGCGTTCACCCGACAGCATGCGCTGGGCGTAGACCCAAAAGTAGACCTGGTCTCCACCCAGCAGAAAGGGAATGTTGGAGAGGGAGAAAAGGTTGACGTAAAGGTATAAGGGCGCTCCGAGGAACAAAACTGCTCGAACCCAGGAGGTCTTGTGTTGACGGCCGTGATCCTTGCTTGTCATGTACGAAATGAGCCCTGATCTTCAATTATGCTGCCAGGGCGCCGCGAATGGTTCAGAGCAGCCCGGAATGGTAGACTGCGACATTCCCGTCTTAAGCTATTTGGAGTGATGCTGTATGAGGTTTGACTCCATCACAAACTATTTGCGCCCACCCAAGACGCCGGATCTTCATCATTTTCGTCGCGCCGGTCGTCGTGCTCTTCTTTGCGGGGAAACGCCAGTGGCTATGGAGCGCCGCCTGCGGGCTGGCGACGATGGCGACTTATCCTTTGCATCGGTGGCTCGCCCCTACAACCTGTCAGGATTTCGTTTCAGCGGCATATGTGCAGGTCGTGGTACGTGCCGATTTAGGGCACGGGATTTTGGGAGCAGTTGCCAATGTCGAGCGGAAACTGCTGCATCATCGCGTGGATTTCCTGCCCTATCTGGTGCAGACAGTCTTTATCATCGGACTTTTTCTTGCGCTTCTTGTGATTCGCCGCAGGGAACTGGCAAAAGGTAACGAGGGGGTTTGGCTCGCGCTGCTTCTGGTTGCCATTGTTCTCTGCAACCCCCGTATTCAGCCCTACGACTCCTATATCGGACTATTTGCAGCATTTGTCCTGCTCGTGGAGGCCCTGCAAACGCCGCGGCTTATTCTTCTTCTGTCGGCGATCTTCCTGCCGTCGATGCTTTTCTGGTATATCCGGTTACGAATTCACCACCCTACAAACCCGTGGGGAACTTACGAAACGTTCTTGCTGCTAGGGGCCTGGCGACTTTGGCGATCGAATCAGTTAGCGGCAGGGACTCCGGAACGCGGCGTGCTCGCCGGGTAGATATCGATCGTTTTGACCCGGCCGGCACCTGCTGGCTTGCGGTTGATTCAGGGCTTAATTGGCATTCGCTTTGGCGGGTGTTTAGAATGGCGGAAGCACAGCATGTCGAGTTTCAGACTGTGATTTGCGGTTTGGACCTGGCTCAGGCAGGTGCCTACTGAGATGTTCACACAGATGACCCTTCGATTTGCGCCGTATCGTTTTATGTCGTGCCGGACCGCTCTCGCAGCCAGCCTGGCGATAGCCACCTTGCCAACCTCGTTCGGTCAGTCTGCGAAACCGGCTGCCCCAGCCCCGGCGCAATCGCCTTACCAGGGAACGGTCGTGGAGGACGTCATTGCGCGGGTGAACGATCAGGTCATCAGTCGATCGGACTACGATCGTGCCTCACAGGACCTGGACGCGCAGGCCAAGCAGCAGCAATGGACTCAGCAACAACTTTTTGAGCAGAAGCATGAGATGCTTCGTGACCTGATCGACCAGCAATTGCTGCTTTCCAAGGGCAAGGAACTTGATATTACCGGCGAGACGGAGCTTGTCAAGCGCCTGGACGAGATGCGCAAGCAGAACCACCTCGATTCGATGGAGGATCTGCAGAAAGCCGCCGAAGCCCAGGGTGTCTCGTGGGAAGACTTCAAGGCGAGTATTCGCAACCGCATCATCACTCAGGAAGTGATTCGCGATCAGGTGGGGCGGCATGTGAACATATCTGCTTCCGAGATCCAAAAATACTACGACGAGCACAAGCAGGAGTTCGACCAGCCGGAGCAGGTAAAGCTGAGCGAGATTCTGATTCCGACTGCAAATCCTGACGACGCGGCGCAGGTGGCCGACGCACAGAAGAAGGCCGACGACATTGAAGCGAAACTGAAGGCGGGCAGCGATTTTGCAGCGTTGGCGAAGAGCTCCTCCAGCGGCCCTACCGCGGCGGATGGGGGCGATCTGGGCGACTTCAAACGAGGACAGCTGGCCAAGGTTCTGGAAGATCAGACCTTCGATCTGAAGGTGGGACAATTTACGGAGCCGATTCGCACCAAGCAGGGTTACGTGATCCTGAGGCTGGTTGAGCATACTCCCGGCGGAATCCCTCCACTCAAGACTGTTGAGCCGCAGGTTGAAGATGCCGTAGGCATGGCAAAAATGAACCCAGCCCTGCGCGACTACCTTACTAAGTTGCGCGAGGACGCCTACATCGAGATCAAGGCTGGCTATGAAGATTCGGGCGCCAGTCCCAATGAAATGAAGCCGGTGTATAGCGCCTACGCGCCGCCCACTCCGAAGAAGAAAAAGCATCTCGAGCGGACCCGTTTCAAGCAGCGCGGACGGAACGCCTCGAAGCCGGTACCTGCGGAAACCGCCGAAACTCCAGCTCCGGAAGCTCCAGAAGCTCCAGCAGGAGTTCCCTCGCTTGCAGATGTGCCGCAGGGCAACGCCCCCGCAAGTTCAACTACTTCGGCAGATTCAGCGGCGTCCGCGGCCACGACGAATGCGGCTTCGAGTTCAACCGCTTCGCCTTCCTCCTCGTCTACTTCTGTCGCTTCGACCAAACAGGTCGCGAGCAGCACGTCGGCCACTACCATGAAGCCGGGCAAGAAGGAAAAGATTCGTTTTGGGCAGGCTCCCCGCGAGACTTTGCCGTCAGCAACGACCAAGACCGAGGACGCGGGCGCCAATTCGGCTAGCGATACCACGCAGGTGGCAGGAAATAGCACACCGTCCAACCTGCACACGATGAATCCCGATGGCTCGATTGCCAACCCGGAGCGAGCCGACGTGGCCAAGCAGAAGACTCGCTATTCCGATCGCGCGAAGCAGCCGAAACCGAAGAAGGACAACAGCAATAAGATTGATCCTTTTGCGCCTGCGCCGGCAACGACGGACGAAGTCGCCACCCAGCAACAGCAGGCAAAGCCGCTTGGGTTGAATGGCGACACTTCGAAAACGAAGAAGCCTAATCCGAGCAAGACGGGTCCAAAGCGCCGCATGACGGATGAAAAGAAGGATAGCCAGCAGCCTGCGAGCGCTGCTCCGTCCAGCGAGCAACCAGCAACGCCTGCAACCGGCAGCGATACTGGGTCTCCGGCTCCGGCGGCAGCCCCTGCGCCGCCTGCAACGCCGGCAACACCGCACAGCTAGCCGCAGGCACGATGAAAGAACCGTACATCGCGGACCTGGCCAAATACGAAAACCAGGCCATCACGGGCTTTTTCGCTGTGGCCTCGAAGCAGGTGCGCAGCAAGAGGGACGGTTCGCGCTATTTCTCTCTAACCTTCGCTGATCGCACGGGGCAAATGGAAGCCCGCATGTGGGAAACGGCCGAAGCGGGCGAGTTCGCAGACGGCGACGTGGTTAAGGTCCGCGGGCAGGTTTGCCGGTACAAAGAATTCCTTCAGTTGAACGTCGAGCGGATTCGCAAGGCCGAACGGAGCGAGTTCGACCTGAGCGACTATGTTCCCCACACCGATCGCAACATCGATGAGCTCTGGGCGGAGTTGGATGGCTATGTGGAGAGTTTTTCCGAGCTCCACCTGAAAGCCCTTTTGCGGTCATTCCTGGATGATCCCGAGATTGCAACTGCTTTCCGCGAAGCACCCGCTGCCAAGAGCATGCATCACGCCTGGATTGGCGGTTTGCTGGAACATGTCGTTTCCCTCCTGGGCATTGCCGATCTGGCCGCGAAGCATTATCGGGTTCACCGCGACCTGTTGCTCACCGGAGCCATTCTGCACGATATCGGCAAGCTGCAGGAGCTACGCTGGGGCTCGAACTTCGACTACACTATCGAGGGTCAGCTGCTGGGGCACATTACCATCGGCGTGGCGTTGATCGATCGAAAGATTGCGGCACTTCCGGGTTTCCCCTCGTCCCTCCGGGTACTGGTGGAACATCTGGTACTGAGCCATCACGGCAAGTATGAGTTTGGATCGCCGAAGCTGCCCATGATTCCCGAGGCGATCCTTCTGCATTATTTGGACGACATGGATGCAAAGATGCAAACGTTACACAGTGAGTTTGCAAGGAATGTGACGGCAGGACGCGGAGCTGGCGATGTGACGGAATGGTTGCGCTCTCTCGAGCGACCCTTGCTCAACACCATGCCCTTCCTCGACAAAGAGCAGGATAAAGAACAACACTAGGCAGGAGGCAGTCGATGGCGTATTTACTGAAGACGGAACCGAGTGTGTATTCCTTTGCCCACCTGGAACGGGATGGCGAGACGATCTGGGATGGCGTGACGAATCCCGCGGCGGTGAAGTTTCTGCGCGGCATGAAGCCCGGCGACGACCTGGTGATCTATCACACCGGCGATGAGAAGACGGCTGTAGGAACGGCCAAAGTCCTGACTGTGGATGCCAGCAATCCCGGTGTGCCGCTGGTCCGTATCAAGGCCGGCAAGCCTGTGAAGCAGCCGCATACACTGGCCGAGATCAAGTCGAACAAGCTCTTTGCTGACTCACCGCTCGTCAGTCAGGGACGGCTTTCGGTCGTTCCCCTCACGCATGCGCAGCACGCCTGGCTCACCGTCGATTGATCTAGAATTAACAATTGGCATTCAAAGCCGGAAATTGAAGCTGGATTCAGGGCTGGACGAGTACGCATGTTACGTTTTTCTACTGCAGGGGAGTCGCACGGCGAGAGCCTGATCGCGCTGGTTTCGGGAATGCCTGCCGGGGTTCCCATCGAGGATGCTCGTGTGAATCGCGAGCTCTGGCGCCGCCAGCAGGGCTACGGACGCGGCGGGCGCATGCGCATCGAGCAGGATACGGCGCACTTCCTCTCCGGCGTGCGCCACGGCAGAACAATCGGTTCGCCAATCGCCATCGAGATCGAAAACCGCGACTGGAAGAACTGGACGGAATCATTGCCGGTTGCGGCCGGCGATCCCGCGAAACATAAAGCGGTTGCCTCGCCCCGTCCCGGACATGCCGATCTTGCCGGGGCCCTCAAATACGACTTTCCCGACGCGCGATATGTCCTGGAGCGGGCTTCGGCGCGCGAATCGACGGCGCGCGTGGCGGCAGGAGCCGTCGCAAAATCTTTGTTGCTGGAGCTGGGCATCGACGTCGCCAGCCACGTGATCCGCGTTGGCCGAGCCGAACTCGCTCGCGAAACAGCGTGGGATGAGATCGGCTCGCTGCGGGATAAGGAAGAAGTGCTGCTGAACTGTGTGGACGAAGAAGCGGAAGCGCGCATGAAGGCCGAAGTGGATCTGGCCCTGCGTACGGGCGACTCGATCGGCGGCGTCTTCGAGGTAGTCATTCACGGCGCGCCCGCCGGTGTCGGCACCTACGCCAATTGGGATGAGCGGCTGGATGGGATTCTGGCGCAGGCCGTCATGTCACTGCAGGCCGTGAAAGCGGTGGAGATTGGCCGGGGCGTGACAGCTGCCGAGTCGCTGGGCTCGGAAGTTCACGACGCCATTGGCTACGCCGAGGCGCGCGAGAACGGCGCGCTTACGCGATTTACGCGGGAACACAACAATGCGGGCGGTATCGAAGGCGGCATCTCGAACGGCGAAGACGTCGTAGTGCGCGGCTACCTCAAGCCGATTTCAACCCTGCGGCGTCCGCTGGCCTCCGTGCGCTTCGACACGCGCGAAGTGACCAAAGCCGCGTATGAACGTAGCGACGTGTGCGTGGTTCCGGCGGCAGGTGTGGGGGCAGAAGCGATGGTGGCGCTGGCTTTTGGGCGGCTTGTGTTGGAGAAATTTGGTGGAGATTCCCTGCGCGAACTGAAACGTAACTATGATGGTTACGTTGAGCAGATTCGCGCTTACTAAGATAGATGATTCTAGAGATCGTTAAATATCCGGAGCCAGTTCTGGAACGTCCCGGCGAACCCGTTACCGAGTTCAATGAAGAGCTGCGCAAATTCGTGGACGATATGTTCGAGTCAATGTATGCCGCCAAGGGAATCGGCCTTGCCGCTCCCCAGGTTGCCGTTTCGAAACGCATCACCGTGATCGACCTGAGCTTCAAGGAGAAGCCTGCCGATAAGATCGTTCTCATCAATCCGGAGATCATTGTTCGCGAAGGCAAGCAATATGAAGAAGAGGGCTGCCTGAGCCTCCCAGACATTCGCGAAAAGGTCTCCCGCGCGGCGAAGGTGAAAGTGCGCGCACAGGATGTAAAGGGCGAGTGGTTTGAATTGGAGGGCGACGAACTGCTGGCTCGCGCCTTCCAGCACGAAATCGACCATCTGGACGGCATATTATTTTTCAAGCGCGTAAGCGCCCTCAAGCGCGACCTGATCCTGCGCAAGATTCGCAAGCTGCAGAAGGCCGGCGAGTGGTAGGGAGTCGCACGGTAGATTCGGGATGAAACTAGTCTTTTGTGGAACGCCCTCGTTTGCTGTTCCCACGTTCAATGCGGTGTTGCGCGCAGGCCACGAGATCGTTCTCGCCGCCACCCAGCCTGACAGACCAAGCGGCCGCGGGCTGAAGAAGCTTGCCCCGCCGGTAAAAGAGGCGGCAAAGGCCGCTGGCATTCCCGTCGTGCAGCCGGAAAAAATCAAGAACAACACGGAGTTCCGCACCCAGCTCGAAGCGATCGCGCCCGATGCGATTCTGGTCGTCGCCTATGGACGCATCATCCCCAGGTGGATGCTCGATCTGCCGCGCTTCGGTAACCTGAATTTGCATGGCTCACTGCTGCCGAAATATCGCGGCGCGGCGCCAATTCAGTGGGCTGTCGCCAATGGAGAACCGGTCACCGGGGTGACCACAATGCGCCTTGATGAGGGTCTCGACACCGGCGACATGCTCATGCAACGCGAGATGGCGATCGCCCCGGACCAGACCGCAGCGAATATCTATCCACTGTTGGCCGAAATGGGAGCGGCTCTCATGGTCGAGACGCTGGATGGGCTGGTGGCGGGCACGATATCTCCGACGAAACAGGACGACGCGCAGGCGACCCTTGCTCCCATCCTCACGCGCGACGACGGACGCATGGATTTCACGCAACCTGCGATGGCCGTCTATAGCCGGTGGCGAGGTTTTCAGCCATGGCCGGGCGCATGGACGATACTCGGCGGGAAGAAGCTGACGGCGCATCGTCTGATGCCCCACGAACCGAGCGCGCTGGTGGGCGGTCTTGCGGAGGCGGGCGCAATCCGCGTCGAGCGGGATCGGCTGTATGTCCGCTGCGGCGCCGGCACTTGGCTGGAATTAGTCGAACTGCAGATGGAAGGAAAGAAGCGGATGTCGGCGGCGGATTTCCTGCGTGGGCATCCCGTCAAGAGTGGCGACAGGTTCGGCGAGAAATGATTGCTCGCGCGCGTGCGGTTGCGTTTCAAATCCTGTTGGAAGTTGAGGGAAGCGGGGCTCATAGCGATGAGCTGCTGCGCTCGCGTGAAGTAGATGCGCTTACCGTGCAGGATCGCGCGTTAACAACGACGCTCGTGCTGGGCACACTGCGGTGGCAGATGAAGCTCGACGCCCGCATTCGCACCCTATTATCCCGGCCAGATACGAGGCTCACCCCCGCAGTCGAGGCCGCTCTGCGGCTGGGCGGGTTCCAGCTGTTATATCTGGATCGCATTCCGGCTTACGCGGCCATCAGCGAGAGCGTAGAACTGGCCAAACAGGCGGGAGAAAGATTCGCGGCTGGTATGGTGAACGCAGTCCTGCGCAAGCTGGCACGGATTCCGAGGGAGTCCGCCAACCCGAAGGCGGAAAATGCTGCACAGATCGCCGATGCATATGCGCATCCGGCGTGGATGGTGGATCGTTGGGCAGCGGTTTACGGTTTAAACGCAACGGAAGCAATTTGCGGATTCGATCAGGGGCCAGCGGCAATGTGCATTCGGCTGCTCGATCCAGAGGTGGAACGCGACTTAGTCGATGAAGGCGTAGAGCTTCAGCCGGGAGAATTCCTCACCGTTGCACGACGCGTGGCAGCCGGAGATGTCGTGCGCAGCAAGGCATTTCGACAGGGCCGTATCCGGGTTCAGGACGAGGGATCGCAACTCGTGGCCGAGCTAGCCGGACATGGGAGCAGAATTCTGGACACCTGCGCGGCTCCCGGCGGGAAGACCGCGATTCTGGCGGAGCGAAATCCGGAAGCGGTGATCACCGTATGGGATGTGAGCAAGCGCAGGCTGGACGCGATGCGCCGGGTATTCTTGTCAGCAGGAGAGCACATGCGGCTTGAAGTGCGGGACGTGACAGCGATGAAGTTGCAGCCTGAGTACGATCTCATCCTCTGTGATGTCCCATGCACGGGCACGGGGACTATTGGGCGCAATCCGGAGATACGCTTTCGCGTGAGCGAAAACGAGATTACCCGGCAGCATGCTCGCCAAGTGAAGATTCTTTCCGCAGCGCTGGCCGGGGTGGCACCGGGAGGACGGCTGCTCTACTCGACTTGTTCTCTGGAGCTGGAAGAGAATGAAGCAGTCGTAGCAGAGGCGCTTGATTCCTGCCCCGACTTTGCGCTTCATCCGCTCAACGATGATGTCACAAGGCTGGCAGTCGAAGGCATTGTCACCAAAGATGGCGCGGACCGATTGACCGCATCGGTATTGAAAGACGGATTTCTGCGCACGATCCCAGGCGTCGACGACTGCGACGGATTCTTTGCAGTGCTGCTGATGAGAACCTAGCAGCGGATTGAAGAGTGCATTTCCATGCCTGGAAAGAAGAACTTTGATGCGCAACTTGCGGCTCTCGAAGAGTTGCGGGACCAACCGGTTGAGGCCTGTGTTGCTCCGTTAAGGGCGGCACTGAAACAGCAGAACAACTATATCGTTGCCAAGGCCGCCGATCTGGCGACGCCGCGGCAGATTGCCGATCTGCTTCCGGATCTGCTGGCGGCCTTCGACCGTTTTTTCAAGGATGCCGATAAGCGTGATCCGCAGTGCTGGGCGAAGAACTCCTTGAGTCGGGCACTAGCTGCGTTGGAGTTGCAGGATCCAGCGCCGTTTCTGCGTGGACTTCGGCATGCACAAATGGAAGCGGTGTGGGGCGGGCGCTCGGACACCGCGGGGACACTACGGGGAACATGCGCGCTCGCGTTGGTGCGATGCCGCACGATTCCTGAAGTGGATTTGTTGCGTTATTTACTCGATGTGCTGGTGGACAAAGACAAGTCCACCCGCAGCGATGCGGTGCGCGCGGTAGAGCAGGTGGGTTCGCCCGCGGCTTCGTTGCTGTTGCGATTGCGCGCGCAGCTCGGTGGTGAAGAAGAGCCAGAGATTCTGGGTGCGTGCTATGCAGCCGTGCTACACATAGAGGGCGCTTCGGCGTTGTCGTGGGTGAACCGCTTCCTTGCCGAGGAGGATGACGCGGCCGGCGAGGCAGCTCTGGCGGTGGCTTCCACGCATTCCGTCGGGGCCTTCGAGATGTTGAAGGCACGCTGGGAGACGGCGCGCGATCCATGGTTTCGCTCTGTCTTGTTGTCGGCGATGGCGTTGACGCGACAGGGCGCGGCCACGGAATTTCTGCTGGGCCTGGTGAAGTCTGAAGCGATTGGCGCCGATCTGGTGGTTGAGGCGCTGCTGCGCTCGCTGCCATCGGAAGAGGTATTGCTCCGCCTGAAAGCGCTGATTGCTGGAAACGCACGGCTGGAGCGAGTATTTGCCGAGAACTCTACTGCGCAACGGTGAGTTCGATGAGAGTCGAAGCATCCACGCGATGGCCGGGCGGCGGGTTCTGGCTAATGACTGTTCCGAAGGGAAGGACGGGCTGGGAAGGCTGGACAGAAGTGGCGCTTCCAACCCCCGGTACGGACGCTTGTGCATTCTTGACGGGTGCAAGTTTCAGGCCGGCATAGGTGATGGCCAGCGTAGCTTGAGCAAACATCTGTCCAGTGAGGTCGGGCATGACCATGCCGCTATTTGCGTCGAGGGGCGGAGCGGCAATAAGCAGGCTTACGCTGGGACGTTCAACCCCGGCGGCATCCGGGGGAGGATTCTGCGCGATGACCGTGCCCGCAGGCGCGTACGCATAGGGCATCTCTGCCGTGGCCCCAAATTCGAGGCCGACGCGACGAATTTGGATGGACGCAAGCCGCTGATCTGAGCCGGTCAGGTCGGGAATGGCCACACGCTGCGGGCCGAGACTCTCGGTGAGGCGAACGTGCCACTCGCGGCGAACTACGGTTCCCGCTACTGGCGATTGGTTGAGAACGTGGCCGTCGGGTATGTCGACACTATAAAAGTGATTGTCGACGCTGAGATCTAAACCGAGTGATGCGGCCTTATCCGTGGCCTCCGTAACTGTGAGCCCTTTGAAGCTGGGGACGGTGACCTCTGCGCCATGGATCGCGAAATGCATGGTAGCAACGGCGGAGAACAAGGCCAGCGCCGCGAGCATAAGCACAATGAGTCCGAATTTGAAGGCCCGGAACACTCTTAACCAGAGTACTCGATGGAGTAGTCGACCTCGGTGGCTTTCTCGAGCATCTTTGAAACAGAGCAGTACTTGTTCTTCGACAGGGCCACGGCGTCTTCCGCCGCTGTCCTGGTCACGTTTCCGGCGATGCGATAGACGAGGTGAATGCGAGTGAAGACGCGCGGCGGCGCCGGGGACTGCTCGGCGGTTGCCGAGACGGTGAGACCGGCGATTGGCTCCCGTTTCTTTTGAAGAATGCTGACGACGTCCACCGAGGTGCAGGTGCAAAGCGCGGCGAGAACTGCCTCCATGGGCGTTGGTCCCGCCACGTGATCAGCGCTGGCGTCAAAGACCATGCTGTGACCGCTCCCGGTGCGACCCTCGAAGATCATCCCTTGTTGCCAATCGGCGCTGGCGATCATGGTTTCTTGCCCTCAGTGATGGTGGTTGTCAGTTGCGGGTTCCGGATGGATGAGCACCCGATGTATCTCCGGGCACTCGAGTTTGAATCGATCTTCGAGATCCGTGATGACCTCGTGAACGCGCTGCATGGGCAACTCGTCCGGCAGCGTGCAATGACATGAGAGCTGCAGCTTGTCACCCATGCGGCCGGTGATGACCTCGTGAATATCGATAATCTCAGGAAGCTGAGAGGCGGCATGTCGCAACTGCTTTTCAAGGTTGCGGTCCCGTTCGAGAGTTTGCGGACGCTCGATGGTTGCCGGTTCGCTTTCGATGTGGGTCAGCACGGAGGAGACCTGTGGCAACTCCTGACGAATCTCATCCTCGATACGGCGAACGAAGTCGTGCGCCTGCTTGAGTGGCATCTTTTCCTGAACTTCGATGTGTTGCTCGACGCGCAGCTTACCGTCGAAAGATTGAACGCTGACGTCATGCAGGACAACGTTGTTGCGCGAGGCGACGGCGCGCACTTTGTCGAAAATGCTCTCGGCTAAAGTAGAGCGGGGAACGGTGTGAATTACGACGTCGGCGTCGGGAAGAATGCGGCGAACTGCGGACGTGGCCTCCTGCACCAACTCTTCTGTGCGCTGGAAGGTGAGCTGCCGTGAAAGCGAGAGAGTGAAGTCGGCGAAATAGCTGCCGCCGGCGCGGCGTAGACGCGCCTGGTCGACGGAAAGAACTCCGTCGGTGCGCTGAAGCTCGTTGAGGACACGCCTGCGGGTTTCTCTCGGGATGGAGTCAGTGAGAGCATCGATGGTTCGCCACGCGAGCCGCCACGCGAAATGCAGGATGAGAAGGGAAACCACGATAGCTGCAATTGGATCGGCGAAGCGAAGCCATCCGATTCCAAGCTTCGCGCCAAGCGGGGAACTTCCAATCCACGACGCGCCGAGCCCGATCAGGACGGCGACGCTCGACCAGATGTCCGAGGCAAAGTGGAGTGCGTTGGCGGCGAGTGCATCGCTATGGTACCGCTCTGCGACGGTTTTCAATTGGCGCGAACGGCCATAGTCGACTGCGATCGACAGCAACAGCACAAGAAAAGGCCAGATCGAGTGATGGACAGTAACAGGTCGAATAAAGATGCGAATGATGGCTTCGGCAGTGATCCATACGCTAGAGGCCAGCATAAGAAAGGTCTCGACGAAGCCGGAAAGATTTTCTACCTTACCGTGCCCGTAAGGATGATCTTCGTCAGCGGGCTTGTCGGAGACGCGGACGGAAATCAGGGTGAGGCCCGCGCCGATGAGATCCACTCCCGAATGGGCAGCATCGGAAAGCATGCCGAGTGAGCCCGTGATAAGGCCGACCACAAGCTTGAGCGTGGTGATCACGCTGGCAGCGGCAACTGAGAGGAATGCTGCGGAGCGTTTTTCCGCGCCCGCGCTGGAGACCGGATTCTGGGTGACGACCTGGCTCATCGCAACCTTCAGCCTACACTTGGCGGAGCCGCGCGGGCTAGCGTTTGACGCCGCGATACAGTCCGGCGATTCCGAAGCTGTACGGGGTCCAGGATACTTGCGCGAAGCCGGCCCCGCGCATCAGGTCCATCATCTGGGGAGGCGGCGGAAAACGCTCCACCGAGGATGGCAAGTAAGCGTAGGCGCTGCCCATGGCCGATAGGTGCGAGCCGATGGCAGGCAGCACGCGCCGGAAGTAGAAAGCATAAAGCTTGCCGACGAGGCCGCCGGGCTCGCTGAAGTCGAGAATCCCAAGTTCGCCGCCGGAACGGAGCACACGGTGGAATTCGGCCAGGCCCGCTCCGTAGTTAGCCAGGTTGCGGAATCCGAAGGCACTGGTGATGAGATCGAGCGAGTCTGTGACAAGCGGTAGATGGAGGGCATCGGCCTCGATGGCAACAACGTTGCGGCCCTGAAATTTAGCCGCCCCGCGCGCCAGCATGGCGTGGGAAAAATCGGCAGCCAGGATAGGCAGTGCTTTTGCGGCACGGTGACGGAGTAACGCCAAAGTCATATCTCCGGTCCCGCAGCAGATATCCAGGATTGCCGATTGGGGTCGTGTGAGAATCCGGCGAAAATTGCGCGCCGCGCGCCACCACCACAGACGGTCGATATTGCACGAGAGCACATGATTCAGCAGGTCGTAGCGTGGGGCGATGCTGTCGAACATCTGCTGGACTGCAGCGGACGAACTTTGCTCGTCAGTTGCGCCGGCGGGACGCGCTCCCGAAGCACTCATCGGAGTATTCACGGGGCGGCCTCGCTGAGTAGGTTTTCAAGCGTCGAGATCATCTCTGTATCGGTTACATTTTCAACGACGACGGCTTTGCCGATGCCCGGGCAGAGGACGAAACGGCGGGTTCCTGATTTGTTCTTCTTATCGCGGCCGGCGGCGTCGAGCAATTCGGAAATGCGCGCCCGGAAACGGGGCAGCGGACCGTATGCGTGGATGGTTTTCTCGATGCGCGCAACATCTTTTTCCGGAATCATCGTGCGCATACGGCTGATATGAAGCGCCGCGAGCATGCCCCACGCGATAGCTTCTCCGTGCAACAACTTCTTGTAGCCTGTCGCTGCTTCGATCGCATGGCCGATGGTGTGGCCGAAGTTGAGGATCATGCGCAGGCCCGATTCACGCTCATCGATACCAACAACCTCCGCCTTCATGCAAACCGATGCAGCGATGACACGCTTGAGAGCGGTGGGATCGCAGGCGAGGATCGGTTCCTGGTTGCGTTCGAGAAAGCGAAAGAGGCCGGCATCGCGGATAACACCTGCTTTGATGCTTTCGAATAGACCGGCACGAAGTTCGCGCGCTGGGAGAGTCTCGAGCACACCAACATCAGCAAAAACGGCACGCGGATGATGAAAGCTGCCGATGAGATTCTTGCCCGTGGTGAGGTTGACGCCCGTCTTGCCGCCGACAGAGGAATCGACCTGGGCGAGCAGAGTAGTAGGCATCTGGATGTAATCGATGCCCCGCATGTAAATGGCGGCGAGGAAACCTCCTACATCGCCCACGATGCCTCCGCCGAAAGCAATCAACAGCGAGGACCGGTCCGCCCCGCCGGCGGCGAGCTCGGTCGAAAGGCGCTCAACCTGGGTTAGGCGCTTGTTGCTCTCTCCCGGAGGAAGGAAGAGGACTGACGGCTGTTCAGCAGGCAGAAATGCCGTGAGAAATTGCCTTCCCCAAAGCGCCCAGACTTCCGCTGAAGTGAGGATGAAGATACGTCGCTTTGCAGTATCCTCTATTTTGCGCAGATGGTAGCCGAAATGAACAAGAAGGTTGCAGCCAACGTGCACGGGATAATTGGCAGACGCAGTTTTGACGTGAATGGTGCGCACGATCTTTTCATCGTATCGGACTGTGAACACGGAGTGTGAACCTTTTACCCCTGCAGAGTCGTCTAAAAGCGTTACAAGAGAGGTGGTAGCCTCAAACGTTATGGCCATTGCCACAGATACCGACTTTCTAATCGTGGGCGCGGGCATCGCGGGATTACGCGCTGCGATCGAGATGTCTGAGGCAGGGCGTGTGCTGGTCGTGACCAAGGAAGCGCTCGGGGAGTCGAACACCAACTACGCACAGGGTGGGATTGCCGTGGCGCTGGGCGGGGAAGAGGATATTTCGCTCCACCTGGAGGACACGGTTGACGCCGGCGACGGGCTGGTTGATCGCGATGCGGCGCGGGTGCTGGTAGAGGAAGGCCCGTTGCGTGTGGAAGAGTTGCTGCGTTGGGGTACCGGCTTCGACCGTGAAAACGGCAAGCTCATGCTGACTCGCGAAGGTGCGCACAGCCGGAATCGCATTCTGCATGCGCATGGCGATGCGACCGGCGCGGAGATCGGCCGATCTCTGCTGGTTCATGCCCGCGCACACAAAAACATCACACTGCTTGATTGGACGACCACCGCTGACTTGATTGTCGAAGCGGGGGTTGTACGTGGCGCTTTTCTTCTGGACGCAAATGGCGAGTTGCATACGGTTCGCGCCCGGGCCGTGTTGCTGGCCAGTGGCGGCGCGGGACAGGTCTACAGCGATACGACGAATCCCGCGGTGGCTACAGGCGATGGGATTGCGATGGCGTATCGCGCTGGCGCTGACATCGCCGATATGGAGTTCTACCAGTTTCATCCTACGGCTCTAAGCCTGCCTGGTGTGCCTCGCTTTCTATTGTCGGAGGCCTTGCGCGGCGAGGGTGGGTATCTGCGCAATGCGCGCGGCGAACGCTTCATGGAGCGTTACCATCCGCTGCTGGAATTGGCGCCCCGGGATGTGGTGGCGCGTGCCATCACTCGCGAGAGCTTTGGCGGCAAAGATGGCGAGCAGCTGCTGGTTTTTCTGGACATGCGGCACGTCACCGGCATCGACTTGCCCAAACGTTTTCCGGGTATCTCGCGGTTCCTGGACCGTCATGGGCTGCGCTTGGCTAGTGACCTGATCCCGGTGCGTCCGGCGGCTCATTATCTGATGGGCGGAGTGAAGACGGATGTAGATGGGCGCACCTCTCTGGATAGGCTCTATGCTGCGGGAGAGGCCGCATGCACGGGTGTGCACGGCGCAAACCGGCTGGCCAGCAATTCGCTGCTGGAGGGACTGGTCTTCGGCGCGCGCGCAGCGGGAGGCATGCGCGAGGTTTCGGCTAACGATGTTGGACAGATCTCCGCCGTGCCGCAATTCGCGGAAACTGCGGCAGAGAACTCCGACGCTCTCTTGAAAAATTTGCAACGACGAATGTGGCAGGATGCGGGACTGCTGCGCGATGCGAGCGGACTACGCGCAATGGAACGGGAGTTGGAACGGATGCGGGCCGAGATCGCTCCCGCAGCGGAACGTGCGTCGCTTGAACTGGCAAATTTGCACGCGGTTGCTGAGTTAATTGTGAATTCCTCACTGGTCCGCGAGGAAAGTCGCGGCGCCCACTATCGGAATGACTTTCCACGTCGCGATGACGCGCACTTCGCCCGACATTCGGTGGTTCGAAGCGGGAAAGTCACCTTCGAGGCTATGCCCCATTTGTCTTCGGCCCTACAGTAAAGTCGCTTTCGGCTCTGTGAATCGGCTGGCAAGCGTAAAGATTGCAAGCACGATCACGATAAAGGCCAGCGACCAGGTAACAGGTATCTCAAACCAGTGGCTCGTTAGCATCTTGATGCCAACGAAGGCGAGGATTACGGCCAGTCCGTAGTGAAGCAGTCGCAAACGATCGAGAGCGCTCGATAGCGCGAAGTAGAGCGACCGCAGACCAAGAATCGCGAAGATATTCGACGTGTAGACGATGAAGATGTTTCGGGAAATGGCGAGAACGGCCGGGATTGAGTCAAGCGCGAAAATGAGGTCGGTCGCTTCAACAGCCAGCACGATCATCAAGAATGGCGAAAGCGCAAGCCGCTTCTCGCCTGCCACGCTCAGACATTTGCTTTGCAGCCAGCGCACAGGCCCGGACGGAGCCGTTCCGTCCTTCTTGTGAAGCAGGAGGCGGATGGCCCCAACTAAAAGAAATGCTCCGAAGACGTACTCGACCCAGGCGAAGCGAGCCAGCAGGGATGTACCCACAAGTATGAACACGCCGCGCATGATGATAGCGCCGAGCACGCCCCAGAGCAGTACGCGACGCTGCTGCTCTGTATCCAGGCCCAGCGAACGGAACAGGAGTAGGAAGACAAAGAGATTGTCGACGCTCAGCGAACCCTCAACCAGATAGCCGGAGAGAAATTCGAGAGCCATCTGTTTGCCTTCTGTCTGAGAGAGCAACACAGCGAAACAGAAAGCGAAAGCGGCGACAACACCGGTCCAGCTCCATGCCGCGCGGATGGAAACAGTTTTGCTGTTGCGTTGAAGGACAGCGAGATCGACGACGAGCAGAATGGCGACGATCGCGTGGAAGGCGACCCAGTAGCCAATCGATGCGCCCGCGATCATTGGTTAATGTTGGTTCAATAGCCGGATAGTTTCAAGCAAAACATTCCCCACGATCGTAAGGCTCTTCGCGCTCAGCTTGTCCATCGTATCCTGCACGGTGTGGTGGTAGGAGTTCTGGGGACCGTAATCAAGGTCGATAATGTCAGCGCAAGCCACGCCGCGCTGCATAAAGGGCAGATGGTCGTCTTCGACCTGATCGTTCTGCGCAAAGAAATAGGATTGGTAGCCCAGGCTGGTTGCAGCCTTCCTGACGATATCCAGCAACCAGGGTGTGGAATTAAGGTCGCGGTCGATGTCTAGGTTCTTGTCGCCGATCATATCCGCCAGCAAAAATGCTTTGATGCGCTTGAGAGTGCCGTCATTCTGCCATTTTGCCGCGAGATGGCGGCTGCCATAGAGCGAGTCTGAATGCGACCACTCCTGAACAGCTTCCTCTCCATCGAAGAACACAAGCCAGACGCTGTAGCCATCGAGAGTGTGCCCACGCAGATGGCTAGCCAGCTCAATAAGCAGCCCCGTGCTCGATCCCCCGTCGTTGGCTCCTACGAAGTTGATGTTGCGCAGGGGGTAGTTCGTCTCGTAATGCGTGGCGAGCACGATCACTCCGTCTTTTTTCCCTGCAAAGCGCACGATGAAGTTGTGCATTTCCATCGGTCCGGCAGGAGTAGTCGCGGTAAAAGTGTCTTCTTGCAATTGGTCATGCTGGAATTGCTTTCGTATGAAAGCTTCCGCCTGGGCATGGCCAGGGTTGCCATTCCAGCGAGGGCCGATGGAAACAAACTCCCGCGTGTATGCGAGCGCACGCGCGCCGTTGAAGTCAACAGAGGCCGGCGGGGAAGCATGGGCTGCAAGCGGGACAACTATCAGTAGCGCAAAGACCACGAGATGAATGCCCCGCAACTAACTCTCCTGTGCTTTTCTGCGCCTGCTGGGATGAACCATGAACGAAACGCCAATGCTGAAGAGGTAAAGAACAAGCATGGGCGTTGCAAAGACGCACATGGTAAGGACATCAGGCGTGGGCGTGATAATCGCCGCGATGATGAAAATGATAAGGATGGCGTAGCGGATGTTCTTCCACAAAAAGCGTGGACTGACGATGCCAAAGAGCGACAGAAACAGTACCAGGATTGGCAGTTCGAAGGTGATGCCCAGGCCAAGAATCACGGTCATGAAAAGGTCGGTGTACTCATTGACCTCGATCAGCGGCCGGAATTCATGGCTGAAGGTGAACAGGAAATCGAGCGAGCCAGGAAAGACCCAGCGATAGCCGAAGTAGGCTCCGGCAAGGAACAGCCCGACTGTGGCCGACATGAACGGCACAACATAGCGCTTTTCATTCTGATACAGCCCCGGAGAAATAAAGAGCCATACCTGATACAGCACAAAGGGCGCGGCGAGAATGCACCCGCCCATGAAGCTGATCTTCAGATAGAGGTTGAAGCCGTCGATCGGATTGTGAATGATCAGCTGGGTGGGAAGGTTATGCTTCTGCAGCGCGAAGGTGATCGGCTTCTGCATCAGGCTGTAGATCTTCTCGTGGAAGGCATACGCAACGCAGAAGGCTACGATGATGTAGACGACAGAGTGTATGAGGCGGCGGCGCAGCTCCTCGAGGTGTTCGAGGAGGCTCATGCCGGGCAACTCTGCGCGTTGTGTTACGGAGGACCGGGCGCGGTCGAGGATGTCATCCATGATGAAGGGGGGCATGTTCGTTCTCGGGCTCCGTGCCGCTGAGCGTCGCGACTTCAGGCACGCCCGCATGGCCATTGGAGTCGGCATCTAAGGACGCGACATCCCGGGACGATGCTTCGACGGTTGCGTGAGCCGATTCCGGCAATTCGGGCGGCGTGACAGGCGCGTAGGGCGAATCTGTGCTGACGAATTCGCCGGTCGATGGCGGAGAAATCGACAGCGGGGAAGAGGATGGCGGCAGAATTGTGGGTTCGGTTCCGGTCTCAGGCGCGGCCAGCGCAGGCGTCTGTTCGGCCGCCGCCTCCAGCTTCTTTTGCCTCTCTTGCTGCTCCATGGCACGTAACTCGTCGTCAATCTGCATTTTGAAGTCGTTGGAGGCGCGGCGGAACTCGGCAAGGAGCTTGCCAATCTGTCGTCCAATCTCCGGCAGGCGCTTGGGTCCGAAGAGAACCAGGGCGAGCAGGAAAATCACAATGGAGTCGGCAAAATGCATTCTTTCTCATGATACCTGTGCGCTTCCCCTGTCACAAACGATATGGTCTGCGGCGAGGGGCCGGTCAGGTTCATCCAGTGAACGTGCTGGCCGGCCAATCGGATGGCTTATCCGGACATTACAGTTGTATTAAACTAATTGCATTGGCACGCCCTTACGGTCGTTCGATTTTTGCGACGAAGGTCCTTCCGGGCGCATCGATATTGATAGGTTGCAACATCCCCGTCGGTTGGGCGTCACAAGCCGCAGCGAACCGACTGCAGCCTGGATTGCTTTCAACATCCCCGTCCATCAAGGTTTCTGACCTGAGTGTGGACTGAAGGCGGAATGGTAATGAGCGTATTGGAAGAAGAAGTCGTTGTTGCGTCTCCTGTTTTTGAACAGGAGAGTTGTTCTCTCGATCACTATCTCGCCCTGCCCGACCACAGCATGGATGAGAGGATTGCCGAAGCCCGCAGCAAGCTGGGTAAGAGCACGATACTGCTCGGCCATCACTATCAGCGCGATGAAGTGATCCGTTTCGCCGATTTCACCGGCGATTCGTATAAGCTCTCCAAGATTGCGGCCGAGACCGAGGCGAAATACCTCGTCTTCTGCGGCGTACACTTCATGGCGGAAAGCGCCGATGTGCTGGGCCGTCCCGATAATCCGCCCGGAACAGGCCAGCAAGTGATTCTGCCCGACCTGAACGCCGGCTGCTCGATGGCGGATATGGCTGAGATCGGGCAGGTCGAGGATTGCTGGGATACGTTGCTCGGCGCGGGCCTCAAGCCGGGCGATATTCTCCCGCTCACCTACATGAACTCCGCGGCCGCGATCAAGGCTTTCTGCGGAGAGCGCGGAGGATTGGTCTGCACCTCCTCGAACGCCCGCAAGGCCTTTGAGTGGGCCTTCGCGCGCGCGGATAAAATTCTGTTTCTTCCCGACCAGCACCTGGGCCGCAACACCACTTTCGCGATGGGCATTCCGCTGAATGAGATGGTGGTCTTCGATCCCTGGCAAATTAACGGTGGTATTACATCCGATCGTCTGCGAGCGGCGAAAATAATCCTGTGGAAGGGGCATTGCTCGGTCCACCAGCGCTTTCTGCCGCAACACGTGGACGCGGTCCGCGCGAAGTATCCGGGTATTCACGTCATCGTTCATCCCGAGTGCCGCTGGGAGGTCTGCCAAAAGGCCGAGGCGATGGGTTCTACCGAGCGACTGATTCAGCTGGTGTCCGAAGCCCCCGAGGGCGCTATGTTCGCAATCGGAACGGAAATCCATCTGGTGAATCGCCTGGCGAAGGAATTTGCGCCGAAGGGCAAGAAGATAATCACACTGGACGACACCGGCTGTCTGTGCACTACCATGTATCGCATCAGCCCGCAGCACCTGGCATGGGCCTTGGAGAATCTGGTCGAGGGCCGCGTAGTCAATCGCATCCAGGTACGTGACGATGTAAAGCACTGGGCGCGCGTGGCGCTGGATCGGATGTTGGAGATTAAGGCGTAAGATGGACGAATTTGAAATGAAGGTCTTCACCCTGGACGAGGCACAGGCATTACTGCCTGTGCTTGAATCCCTGTTGAAGCGTGCGATCGAGGGCAAGAAGGCCGCAGAGTCGATTGAAGGCCGGATGCAGGAGCTGAGGCACAAGATTTTTCTCTCTGGAGGACTCTTCGTTGACGTCTCCCGCGTGCGCCGGCAGCGCGCCGCGCTGGAATCGCACATCCAGGCCGCCAAGGATTCAGTTGCCGAGATCGACGCCATCGGTGTCCAGGTGAAGGACCTTGAAACAGGGCTGCTCGATTTTCCCTGTCAGATCGACGGCGAAATTGTGTTGCTTTGTTGGAAGCTGGGTGAAGGCCGCATCGATTACTGGCACACCGTCGAGGCCGGTTTCCGAGGACGCAAGCCGATCGATGAGCGCTTCGGCAGCAAGCAGACAAAGAAGCCCAAACCGGAACAGCCTAACTAAGATCGCAACATGAACCGCCGTTCTGTACTCCAGTCGATTCCGGCGTTCGTCATGTTCAGCACGGTTGGACTCGCCCAACCGCTCGGAGACGTTATATACGAGCTGCGGATGTACACCACCTATCCCGGCAAGATGAACGACGTCCTGAATCGGTTTCGCTTTCACACCTTGAACCTATTCGAGCGCCACGGGATGCAAAATGTCGCTTACTGGACCGTGTTCGATCCGATTGGAAACCAGCCCAGCCTTGTTTACCTGCTGGCGCACGCAAGCCGCGCTGCGGCAACGGTCAGTTGGAAGGCCTTCGAAGCCGATCCCGAATGGCAGAAGGTACGCGACACATCCGAAGCCAATGGACCCCTGGTAAGTAACATTCAGTCGATCTTTCTCAAGCTTACCGATTTTTCGCCCGCGTTGAGAGCTTAAAACGAACTACAGGCTGACGGTCAACCCACCCTGAAGCTCGCTCTAACATGCCTCATTTCCGACCGAACAAATCTGCTCTTTGCTGCGTCTGTTTTATCGAAGACGCAGTCCTGGTTCCGCAGGGCCGCGCGACAGACTGCGCTCTTTGGTGATATCAAAAAGCTTGAACCCTAACTGAGCAGGAAAGACAGGACAAACTGAAAGCACAGATGCAGACCCGTACGATGCTTCCCCGAATTCTTTTTTTGGCTGTAATCCTTGTACAGTCCGGCTGCGGACAATTCTTTGTGCCGGACACGGGTGGTGGTGGCGGCGGTACCGGCAGCAACGCCGATATCTATGTGGCCAACAACACTACGGCCAATATTGCCGGATTTTCGATCGCAAGTAGCGGGCTGACCACCCTTTCTAACTCGCCTTATGCGATTGGCGTGTCGCCAAACGCACTGGCCATCACGCCCAGCAACAGCTTTGTGTATACTAGCACCCTGGCTGGAGGCATTTTCGCCTACACGGTCGGCAGCGGAGGAGCTCTAACAGTCGCTAACAGCGGAAGCGCGGTGGTCTCCGGCATCAGTCCGGTGTCTCTGAGTGTAGATGCCACAGGAAATTGGCTCCTTGCCGTCGATCCAACACCTATGGCATATGTTTTTGCCATCAACACCAGCAATGGAACCCTTACTTCCCAGGGCAGTGTGCCGCTTGCTGCTGGCAGCCCCTACCAGGTGACAATTGCGCCGAACAACAACCTTGTCTACGTCTCATTGGGCACCGGGGGCGTGGCCATTCTGACATTTAACGCGGCCACCGGCGTACTTACAAACACCAACACCATTCTCAAGCCTAAACAGTCGCTCAACGCTAATCAGGGGCTCGTGGTGAATCCTGCCAGCACCTTTCTTTATGTTGCCGAAACCGGCGTCAATGGCGTCCGTGCGCTCTCAATTGGGACTAACGGCGCGTTGACGGAATTGACAGGCTCGCCCTATTCCACCGGAACCGGGCCTTCGGCCGTGTTCATCGATTCAACCGGAAGCTATCTCTACGTGACCAACACCGCAGCGAACACCGTCAGCGCGTTCCTCGCCTCCTCGTCAGGCGCTCTCACTGGAATCAGCGGTTCGCCGTTTGCCACAGGAACCCAGCCCATCGGCATTGCCGAGGACAATACGCACACCCACATCGCCGTAGTCTGCGCAGGGGGTACTCCCGACCTTCAGGTCTTTACGATTGACACCACCACTCCGGGAGCGCTCGCTAACTTCAAAACCGCAGCCACTGGCACCGACCCGACGAATCCACTGGCGATCGTCGCCGCCAACTGAGTCCTTCTCCGATAGCTGAAACTCCTCAGGTCCAATCCACACGACTGGACCCCAAGCTCATCAGACTACGTGGCGGCGGCCACGCGCCGGTGGGCCATCAGGTACATGAACCGGGTTATTCCGCTCATGAGCAGGTTGATGCCGACAATGGTGGAAAGCGCCCATGCTGCGCTCGACGGCCAATGAAAGAGAATCAGAGCCGCGAGAAGCACCGTAACAATGCCGTCGAAAAGCATCCAGCCCGACCCCGGCCCCGATCGGATCGCGAAGAACGTCACAATCTGCAGAACACCTTCGACCAGGAAGACCACGCCCAGAACGATCGTGAACGAGAGGAGGCTGAGCACCGGATGCATGAACAGATAAATGCCTCCGACCATATAGAGAATTCCTATCAGGGTTCGCCACAGGTATCCGCCGAAACTCCCCGCGGCGACCGCGAAGATGAGGTGCAGAATACCCGCGCCAATGATGAGGCAGGAAAGCACAATTGCAATGCTGATTCCCACTTCGAGGGGCACGAGCAGCGCAATCAAGCCGGCGATTGCCAGCAGAACGGCCCAGACCATAGCCCATCCTGTTCCACGCGGTCTGGCAAGACTATCGGTTGTCATGAAATCTCCTTTCGTTCCACTACCGTTCCCAAAGGATAGTCTCTGCGAATCGAGCTCCGAAGAGAAATAAAATGGGAAGGGTTTCTGAATGGGGTTCCTCGGCTCTGGAACGTCGCAAAAATCTACGCCAAATCCAGCGATGCTGTGCTCTAACTGGTTAAAGTGAATTCAGAGTCTTGTTTAAACAAGTGTTTTCGCCGCGACTCTCGCGCAAGCATCATGTCTTCATCTCCTCAATACATCTTTCCTCGCCTTACATGGCTGCTCCTGCTGGCGACCCTGGCCGGTTGCGGGCGATTCGCTCCCAAGCCTCCAACGGAATATGTGTACGTGTCGGCCAAGGGGACATTTCTTCGCGACCGGCTGGCCGCTGTTTCGAATCGGATTGCGGAGGTCTCAAACGGTCAACGCCTGATCGTCATCGAGCGCGCACGTCGCTTTGTCAAAGTGAAAACGGAGAAAGGCGAAATTGGCTGGATCGACGAGCACGCGGTGATCGATCAGCGGATCCACGACAAGTTTTCGGCCCTCGCTGCCCAGCATGAGCACGATCCGGTCATCGTCGCGGCTACTTTGCGGGACGATTCTTATCTGCATGACACACCCGGTCGGCAGACAGACCACTACTACCTGCTGCCGGAGAACGACAAGCTTCAGCTCCTGGTGCGCGCGTCGGTTGCCAAACCGGGGCCTCCTCAGGCCGTGCCCGCGGGGGCTCCAGCTAAGAAGCCCGCTGCAAAATCTTCCACGAAAGCGAAAGACGCTTCTGCTGCGAAGTCTGCTGCGTCAGCACCTGCCGCTGCCCCGGCTCCTCCGGTGCTCCAGGATTGGTGGCTGGTGCGGGACTCCCAGGGGCACGTGGGGTGGGTCTGGTCGCGGATGCTGGACATCGACATCCCTAACGAGATCGCCGGGCTGGCAGAGGCGCAGAGGTATGTGGGGGCCTACGTCCTGCGCACCGTCGATGACCCGGAGTCGAGCTTCCCGAACGGGAAGGCGCCGGAGTACGTGGCCCTGATGAACTCCTGGAAGGAGGGTCTGCCCTATGACTTCGACCAGGTGCGGGTCTTCACCTGGAATACCCGGAAGCATCGCTACGAGACCGCCTTTCGCCAGCGCAACCTGGAGGGCTATCTGCCGGTAACGGTGGGCAACCAGGTCTTCGACCGCCAGTCGGAGCCGGTTTTCTCTTTCAAGGTGGCGACGGGGGAGGATGTGGCCGTCGATCCACAAACGGGTGCGCAGCGTCCCGCGCAGACCGAGGTCGAGACCTACCGGATGGAGGGCGTGATCGTGAAGCGTGTCCTGCCGCCGAGCGCCGAAGCTCCCAAGCCGATTTCTCCGAACCCGCCGAAGAAGAAGCACAAGGCAGAAGCGAAGCATAAGAAGCAGCAGAAGTAGCTAAAAAGCCGGCTACCTGAGAACCGTCAACCAAAAGTTTGGTGCCCTCCTTTGGCGGGTCCATAGTACCGGAAACTTGCGCTGTGCCAGAGGGACGCTTCAGACTCAGGAAGGCTGGCTCGACAGCCATGATCGCAGTCCGCCTGGTGCCATTGTGCCCGTCCAAAAGTCTGATTTCGGTTGCTGCGGTCCATTGTTTGGTGGCGAGATTTGCGCTCTGAAAAGAGGCCGATCTCGACCCCGCTGGAAAGCCTGTGTCATGATCGCCAACCGAGTCGAGCCTAGCCAATTTCAATGAGAAGGAGAACATGCCATGGCAAAGGTCAAGCTATCCGCCTTTGATCGGTTGCGGCTGGGGGCGAGATTGAATCGCAAAGAGCGCAGAGATGTCGAGCAGCGTTTGAGTGCCACAGATCCTGGATTGGAGATTGTGAACCGAGACGCGGCCGGTATTGATGTGGGTAACGAAAGCCACTACGTAGCCGTACCGCGCGGGCGGGACGCGCAACCTGTGCGCGAGTTCGGGTCTTGGACCGCTGCGCTGGTAGAAATGGCGCAGTGGTTGATGGGCTGTGGCATACGCACGGTAGTGATGCAGTCCACTGGGGTGTACTGGATCGCGGTGCATGATGTTCTGCAGAAGCACGGTCTGGAAGTGAACCTGGTGGATGCGCGGGGAACGAAGAATGTTCCAGGACGAAAGAGTGACGTGCAGGAATGTC